>Ga0209676_1001436_pt1 | contig 22470 bp, 19 predicted proteins | sample AraplaCvi_mLB_r2_FD_184282 | JGI IMG/M metagenome (GOLD analysis project Ga0209676, IMG submission 184282) | Arabidopsis root microbial communities from North Carolina, USA - plate scrape MF_Cvi_mLB_r2 (SPAdes) (version 2) | ecosystem: Host-associated > Plants > Roots > Endosphere | place: USA... | reverse complement strand
GGGTGCAGAACCAGATGTCGCCCTTCGACCTGGCGAGCCGAATGATCTCTTCCAGAATGAAGATCCGCGACCGGTGCCCGACGTGATGCGGGTGCATGGTGAGCTGGAACAGACCGCCCTCTTCCCAGGCGACTTCCAGTTCGCGGGCGAAGATGTCCAGCACCATGGCCGGGCCGCCGTAGGGCCGCGCGCCGGTCATCCGGTCCATCGCCACGTAAGGTGCGTCGTCGCGGATCCATTCAACCGGGATTTCCACCACGCCGGTCGGTTCGCCGTCTTCCAGGAGTTCGTAAGGCTCCTCGTCGGCCATCAGCGAGCTGTCGTAGAGCAGGCCCATCTCGCGGGCGATCTTCAGCGTATGGGGGCTGAAATCCCAGGATGCGGTGCGCATGCCGACCGGGCGGATGCCGGACAGTCGTTCGAGAGTGTCGGCGGCGCGCAGCGCCAGATCACGTTCCGTCATCTCGTCGAGCCGGGAGTTGAATTCGTGTATCCAGCTATGAATGCCAAGCTCGTGGCCCGACGAAACCACGGTCTTCACCTCTTCCGCATTGATCATCGCCGAGACGGCCGGCATGAAGAAGGAGGCGGGCACGGAGTATTTTTCGAGCAGGCGCAGGATGCGCGGCATGCCGGCGCGGGCGCCATACTGGCCGCGGCTCATCGTGCCGAAGGACATGCCCCCGTTTTTCAGCTCCATCGTCTCGTGATCGGAATCGAAGGACAATGCCACTGCCATGCGTGCGCCGTTTTTCCATTTCGCCGGTCTCAGGGAGCGCCCGGCGCGCACCTTCTGAATCTTTTGCTGCCAGACAGTATCCGGCCAGGTCCAAGGTTCGGAGGCATCGTTTTGCTTATTCGGCGCATTCATGAGATCGTTCGTCCTCTCAGCGCGGCACCCTGAAATGAGGGATGGCTGCTTTCTAGGCAGAATTGTTATGAGCCGATCCGATGACCATCAATGGGGGTTTCGTTCACATACATGAACTCCGAAATCAAAAGCGCAGGCCGGATTCTCGACCTCCTGGAGTATATGGCATCCCGGCGGGAAGCAGTGCCATTAGCCCAGATCGTGCGCGATCTCTCCTTCCCGAAAAGCAGCGCGCACGGTCTCGTGCAGACGCTCGCTGCCCGTGGCCATGTGGTCCAGGACGATGCCGGCCGTTACATGCTGGTGGAAGCCAGCCGCCACGGCTTTCCCTTCCGGCGTCACGAAGAGCCCCTGGTCGTCGTGGCAAAACCTTTCATGGAAAAGCTGCGTGACGAATCCGGCGAGACCATCCTGCTCGCAACGATGAATGCCCATTGCGACATCAGGCGGCTGGCGAAATGCGTCAGCCGGCATCGGGTGCGCTACGACGTCAACCTCGACGCAGCGATCGCCGCCTATTGCACGGCAACCGGCCGCGTGCTGCTTGCCTTCACGCCGAAGGAAGAGCTGGAACACTATCTCTCCCGCGTTCAACTCCTTTCCTATACCCGGTATACGGTAACCGATATCGAACGCATCCGAGAGGTGCTCGTGAAGGTCCGCCGGGATGGCTATGCGCTGAACGATCAGGAATTCGTCACCGGCTCCACCGGCATTGCCGCGCCGATCTTCGACGGCAGCGGCGGGGTCGTCGCCGCCCTCAATCTCGGCGTTCCGACGGTACGCTACAACGAGCGGCGCGAAGGCTTCCTGCTGATGGTCCGAAGCGCTGCGGACGATATCAGCCGGGCGCTCGGCTATCGCCGCTGAGGTTCATCCCGGGCACGGATGATGGAACGCGCCGAAATCGGCCTCGTTTGGAAAGCTACACTCTTTCGCAGCGGCATTTTGGAACAAACGAGGTCGCGTCAAATTCGGAAGAGGATAGTATCCTGCCATCGATCGGAAATGTCCGGGGCTTCATGCCATTGGCACGGACATGGCGGTCGACAATTGCAAGTGCAGCCGGAGAGCAGGAGCGTTTTCGTTAGAATCTTGACGATCAGTCGACGACCGGGCGCCAGGCTGCCGGATCTGCAAACACGCCAATCACGAAACAATTCAAGGGAGCCGAGATATGAGCCTTCGCATCAACGATATCGCACCGGATTTCACAGCCGAGACCACGCAGGGGACGATCCGTTTCCACGACTGGATCGGCAACGGCTGGGCCGTGCTGTTTTCCCATCCGAAGAACTTCACCCCGGTCTGCACGACCGAACTCGGCGCCATGGCAGGGCTTGAAGGCGAATTTCGCAAGCGTGGCGTCAAGATCGTCGGAATCTCCGTCGATCCGGTCGAAAGCCACGGCAAGTGGAAGGACGACATCAAGACCGCCACCGGCTTCGAAGTGGAGTACCCCCTGATCGGCGACCGCGACCTCAACGTCGCCAAGCTCTACGACATGCTGCCCGCCGCGGCAGGCGAAAGCTCGGAAGGCCGCACGCCCGCCGACAATGCGACGGTGCGCTCGGTCTACGTCATCGGGCCGGACAAGAAGATCAAGCTGATCCTCACCTACCCGATGACCACCGGCCGTAACTTCGACGAGATCCTGCGGGCGATCGATTCGATCCAGCTCACCGCCAAGCATCAGGTGGCGACACCGGCCAACTGGAAGCAGGGCGAGGACGTGATCATCACCGCCGCCGTCTCCAACGAAGATGCGATCACCCGCTTCGGTTCGTTCGACACCGTCCTGCCCTATCTGCGCAAGACCAGGCAGCCGACCGCCTGATATCGGTTCGGCGGAAACATCAAGGCCGGCGAAGCGGATGGCTTCGCCGGCCTTTTCTTTATCTGTCAGGCAGCCGCCTCGTAGAGGAACGGCCCGGCCTCAATAGACGGGATACATGCCCCAGAAGAAGCTTTCCGAATGTTCCCGATCGGGATCGCGGTTCTCGTCGCGGTCCCCGCGCACCTTTTCGAGCGTCTTGCGTTCCGCGCTGTCCGCGTCCGTCCTGTCGGGCGAACGGCGGGTCGGTCCGAACAGATCAAATCCAAACAGGGATAAGCCACCAGCAATCATCGTCAGCCTCCAGTCGGTTGAACATCACGCACCCCAACTTTCCGGCTAAACACCGTTCCGGTCAACGTAGTCTATCAAAACCCTATACTAATTCGTTGACGCATTTGAAATAATTATGTCCGGAATGTGGCGGTTGGCGAAATGACGATCTTTGCAACGTTCCGGCCCGTAATCCGTCAGGGAAAGAAGCGATTGACCGGTCGCGGCAGGCCGAGGTGTTCACGAAGGGTCGTTCCCTCATAGTCTCGGCGGAAGATGCCGCGGCGCTGGAGCTCGGGGATGACACGCTGTGTCACGTCGTCCAGGCCCTGCGGCAGGTACGGAAAGACGACCGTGAAACCGTCGCTTGCCTCTTCCGAAAGCCAGGCCTGCATCTCGTCGGCAATGGTTTGCGGCGTGCCCACGAAGGCAAGGCCCGAATAACCGCCGTAACGCTGCGCGAGCTGGCGCACCGTCAGCTTCTCCTGCTCGGCGAGTTTCAGGACCTGGGCGCGGCCGGACTTGCTGGCATTGGTTTCCGGGATCTCCGGCAGCGGGCCGTCCGGGTCGAAACCGGAGGCGTCATGGCCGAGCGCGATCGACAGCGAGGCGATGGCGCTGTCGTAATGCACGAGGCTGTCGAGTTTCGCCCGCTTCGCCTTCGCCTCTTCGACCGTATCGCCGACGACGATGAATGCGGCCGGCAGGATCTTCATGTGGTCGGGATTGCGCCCGGCGGCGCCCATCCGACCCTTGATATCTCCGTAGAGCGCCTTGGCGGCGGCGAGATCGCGGGGCGAACAGAAGACCAGTTCGGCGGTCTCGGCGGCGAGCTGGCGTCCCGGTTCCGACTGCCCCGCCTGCACGATCACCGGCCAGCCCTGCACCGGCCGGGCGATGTTGAGCGGCCCGCGCACGCTGAGCTCTTCGCCCTTGTGATCGAGTACGTGCATCTTCTCCGGATCGAAGAAGATGCCGGTTTGCTGGTCGCGGATGAATGCGTCGTCGGCAAAGCTGTCCCACAGGCCGGTGACGACGTCATAGAACTCTCGCGCCCGCTTGTAGCGCTCGCCGTGTTCGACATGGTCGTCGAGGCCGAAATTGCGGGCGGAATCCGGGTTGGAGGTTGTGACGATGTTCCAGGCCGCCCGGCCGTTGCTGATATGGTCGAGCGAGGCGAACCGGCGGGCGACGTGATAGGGTTCGTCGAACGTGGTCGATGCGGTTGCCGCAAGCCCGATCTTCTCGGTGACGGCGGCCAGCGCCGACAGCAGCGTGAACGGCTCGAACGACGTCACCGTATGGCTGCGCTTCAGAGCCTCCACCGGCATGTTCAGCACCGCCAGATGATCGGCCATGAAGAAGGCGTCGAACTTGGCGGACTCCAGCTTCTGGATGAAGGACTTGATGTGCCCGAAATTGAAATTGGCATCCGGATAGGCGCCGGGATAGCGCCATGCGCCGGTATGCAGGCTGACGGGACGCATGAAGGCGGTGAGGTGCAGGGATTTTGTCATGGGAGGCGCTCTGTTGGGAAAGAGAAACGGCTGGTCACCCTAAAGTAGGCATTCCCCGCGTGCGTGCTAAGCAACGTTGTTGCGCCAATCGCATTACGCCGGAGAAATTCTCTCTCCTTGTGCTCAACTTGGCGTGACAATCCAGAAATCTCTCTTTCAGGCCGCAAAAAAGAGAAAATTCGCTCCGTTCGGCGCCTGCAATTGAAGCTTTATTCCTTCTCTGGACCTTTACAGCATGGCTCAATGACAGGCTTAACCGGGGAAGCGCACATGAGCAGGATTTTCCATTTGGCAGGAAAGATCAGAGCAGTCGCTCCATACCTCGCGACCGAGGACCAGGCAATCGAGGTGGCGAAGGGGCTCTCCGCGCGGATCGCCGAAGGTTCGAGCCTCCGCGACCGGCAAAGGCTGCTGCCGCATGAGGAGATGGAACTGGTTGCCCAATCGGGGCTGCTCGGGATCACCGTGCTCGCCGAATACGGCGGCGCCGACATTTCCAACGCCTTCCTGGCGGAAGTGATCGCCATCCTGTCCGAAGCCGATGCGTCGGTCGGGCAGATCCCGCAGAACCACTTCTCCATTCTCGAAGCCCTGCGTCTTGCCGGTTCCGAGGAGCAGAAGAAATATTTCTTCGCCCGGGCGCTCGCCGGCGAGCATTTCGGCAATGCCCTCGCCGAATCCGGCACCAAGGCAGCCGGCGATATCGAAACCCGGCTGGTGGCGGATGGAGCCGGTTATCGCATCACCGGGCGCAAATATTATTCGACCGGCGCCCTGTTTGCGGACTGGGTGGCCATCTTCGGTCTCGATCCTCAGGGGCGGGTGGTCATGGCGATCGTGCCGCACGATGCGGAAGGTCTGACCATCGTCGACGACTGGGACGGGTTCGGCCAGCGCACCACCGCGAGCGGCACGGTGCTGATCGACAATGTCTACGTTTCTGCGGATTCGGTGATCAGCTACTACCGGAGTTTCGAGCGGCATGCACCGCTTGGCTCGCTCGGCCAGCTTCTGCATGCCGCCGTCGATCTCGGGATCGCCCGTGCCGCCTTCGCCGACATGATCGGCTTCGTGCGAGGCAAATCCCGCGGCATTCGCAATGTCGGCGTGGAAACGGCAACTGCCGATCCGCTGACCATTGCGCGGACCGGTTCGATTGCCGTCAAGCTGGAAGCGGCAGGCGCGGTTCTCGAACGGGCCGGCCGCAAGGTCGATGTCGCGCAGATCAACCCATCATCCGAGACGGCGATCGAGGCATCGCTCAGCGTCGCCGCAGCAAAGATCCTGACGACGGAGGCCGCACTTGACGCCACCAACGGCCTGTTCGAACTTGCCGGAACCTCGGCGACCAAGGAAGACCTGAACCTCGACCGGCACTGGCGCAACGCCCGCACCCACACGGTGCATGATCCTGTGCGCTGGAAACATCATGCGATCGGCGATTTTCACCTGAACGGCAACGTGCCTCGGCCCAACGGGCAGTTCTAACCCCGTTTGCTGTTGGTCTCGGGTTCGTCCAGCAGCCCGCTGGAGCGCTTGGCAACCATTTGTTCCAACGTCATGTTGTCGAGCACGGCGGCGATCGCATCCCGCACTTCCGTCATCGAATGGCGGATCTGACAGTCTTCCGGGTGGTCGCAGTCGTCGCAGGCCTCGAAAGCCGTCTTGCTGGCGCAGCGGATCGGCGCCAGCGGACCGTCGAGGATACGGACCGCCTGGCCGACATAGATCTGGGACGCGGGCTTCGACAGCGCATAACCGCCGCCGGGGCCTTTCTTCGAGCGCAGCATGCCTCCCTTGCGCAGTTCGAGCAGGATCGCGTCGAGGAATTTCTTGGAAATATTGTTCTGCTGGGCGATGTCGCTGACGAAAGCGGTCTTGCCGGGTTCGAGCTGCGCGAGGTGAACAAGCGCCTTGAGCCCGTATTTTCCCTTTTTCGTAAGCATCGAGGATCGAAATTCCGCCTGGCTGGTGTCTCTCCCGGCGAGACCGCCGCAGATGTGACACCGATACAGGACCGGTGCCAAAGGTTCAACGCCGCTTTCCCTGTCTTTGTCCCTATTCTGCCGAAAGATCGCGCAACGTCCGCGGCAGCACATTCATGCATTCGGCCCCCGTGTCGGTGATCAGGAATTGATCCTCGATCATCAGCGCGCCGATGCCCTGGCCGTAGAATGGCGTTTCCAACGCCACCACCATGTTCGGCAGGATGGTTTCCGGATTGCCGGCGGAGAAAAATGGCCATTCCTCGATACCGACGCCGCCGCCAACCGAATGGCCGAAATGGCCGCGGTCATATTCCGCAAAGCCGTCCTTGCGCATCGAGGCGAGCATGGCCGCGTGCACGGCGCCGAACGTGTTGCCCGGCCGAAGCTCATCGAGGCCGGCGGCGAATGCGTTTTCCAGCGCCTTGAAGATTTCGCGCGATAACGGCGATGCACGGCCACGGGTGAAGGTGCGTGCGCCGTCCGAGGAATAGCCGTCGACTAGCGTTCCGACATCGGCCTTGATCAGCGCGCCCGGCGTCACGACCGCCGACATATCCGAAAGATCGGCGCCGACGGAGATGAAGTCCCAATGGCCGCTGAGGCCGAAACCGCCTTCCACTGCCGCCGCCTGGGCGCCCGCTTTCCAAGCGGAAGAGAGCTCAGTGACCGACGCGCCGGGCTTCACCGCCGCTGCCATCCGGACGAGCCCGGCCTCAGCGGCCTTGGCGGCACGACGCAGGCGCTCGATTTCGCGCGGCGTCTTGACGGCCCGCAGGCGGCGCAACATTTCCGAACCATCGGCCCAGATCACCGTCGGCAGGGCGAGCTTCAGGGCCTCGAAATCGGCGGCCGGCATGAATTCGAGGTCCACCCCGACCCTCGCCCTATCGAGGCCTCGTTCCTTCAGCAGGTCGCCGAGCAGGGCGAAACCGGCGGAACGGTCGAACGTCTCCGGTCGCGAACCCACCGCACCGAGCCGGCGATAGGCTCCGTTGATCTGCTCGACACTTTCGGCGCCGGCCAGATCGAGCATGTCGATCCAGATGCGATGTGTCCGCACATCGATATCAGGCGCGGCCTTGCGGATCGATCCGGCGGCGTGGTCGCTGGCGACCGCGGCAAGCCCTGCCAAGGCATCGGCCGGTACAAGCGCAATTGCGGCACCTGCCCTGCCCCACATGGCCACGACGCCCGCCGGCGCGCCGATGGCATATCGGAAAGCCTCCGGCTGGAAGATCACCAGCGCGTCGCAGCCTGCCTCTTGCATCAGGCGCTGCGCATGGCGGCGGTCGATATCGCTCATGGCACTCTCCAATTCCGTCATTTATCAGGGCCTTAGCCGGACTTCGGCTAAATCGCCAGCGGCTGGAAGAAAATTCCCGAATGCTCCCGCAAGGGCGAAGAGCGTTTCCCGCTCCTGTCGATAATCATCCTCCGCCACCCTTCCGGTTGACAGGGACTTTGATACTAGTCTTCCACGATATCGGCGGTGCGTGGGGAGCTTATTGCGCCGTGTTGTGAGGGGTTTCGTAGATGGCGGAGATCAGCCAAACGATTTATGTGTTGAAACATAGGCTTCAATGGTAGCGATGGCAACGCTGAGACTCAACTTCAATCTAAGCAGAAATAACATTGCGATATACGGTCATTATTCTGAGCTTTGTAACGGCTCTAGCGTCGTGCGCTACTTCACCCTATGACACGCCAGAGATCCGCCGTGTCGGGTCAGCCGGGAGTGCATTGGGCAAGTGCTTGGAGCGTTCCACTAAATCGTATCTCGTTTCCAACAAAGATGCGGAAAAAGTCGCTTCAATGCTCGATAACGCATGCATGGCCGAACGAAAGGCAATGTCGGATGCTAAGCTCGCGGCTCGTCTGCCGGTGGATTATTTCGATTATGGAAAAGGGCGACACCAAGTCTCATTATGGTGGGTACGCAATTTACAGTAGCATCACACGGGAGCGTTCGGATCTGACCGTGTTGAATGCGGCCGGGTCGTCGAGAGCCGTAAAACCCGCAATATCCTCGCCGCTCCAAGCCATGCCTATACGCGGAAACTGTTGGCCAGCATTCCCTGCATGCCGGCTTGGTCCCTTTTCCTGTTCAAAGGAGTTCTTCGATGTCCGTCTCTCGCTTTGCTTCAGCCCTAGAGAACTCTCCGACCCCAGCCGATCTTTTGCGCCAGCGCTACGGTTCGGATCAGCCGGCCGCGACGACGGAATGGAATGCTGCGCTCGATGCCATCCTTTCACATCGCTCCGTCCGCACCTACCTGCCGAAACCGGTGCCTGAAAACGTGCTGCAATTGATCGTCGCGGCGGCCCAATCGGCTCCGACCTCCTCCAGCCTGCAGGCCTGGAGCGTCGTGGCAGTCGAGGATCCGGAGCGCCGCGCAAAGCTCGCCGAACTTGCCTGCCCCAATCCGCAGATCATTTCCGCCCCGCTTTTCCTCCTCTGGATCGCTGATCTCTCGCGGCTGAGAAAGATCACCGCCGAACATGGCAAGACCGGCGAAGGTCTCGATTATCTCGAAAGCTTCCTGCTCGCGACTATCGATGCGACGCTCGCCGCCCAGAATGCCTTGGTCGCGCTGGAATCACTTGGGCTCGGCACCTGCTATATCGGTGGCATCCGCAACCACCCGGCCGAAGTGGGAGAGCTGCTCGGCCTGCCGCCGGAAGCCTTTGCCGTGTTCGGCATGACCGTCGGTTATCCTGACCCGACCATCGAGACGGAGGTGAAGCCGCGCCTGCCGCAATCCCTCGTGCTTCACCGTGAGCAGTATCAGGCAGCACCGCCGGAAACCGGGCTTGCCTCCTATGACGACACGATGAAGTCGTTCCAGACGGGCCAGGGCATGGCAGTGCGGGGTTGGACCAGCGTCGTCGCCAACCGCATCGCCGACTTACCGGCCCTCAAGGGCCGGCACGTGCTGCTCGATGTCGTACGCCGCATGGGGTTTAAGGTGAAATAGCAGCTCAATCCGCGATCGGCACGATCTGCGCCGGGTCGATCTGCAGCCAGGCCGGCGCGCCGACCTGGAAGACATCGGCCGGCGGTGCCGCGACCCGGAACTGCAACCCGCTGTCCCTCGACTGGAAAACGTAATCCCAGGTTTCGCCGAGGAAGGCAGATTGCTGGACCGAACCCTGCAGGTTGATGACCTTGTCCCTTGGCACTTCGGTCGCCGAGAGCTTCATCGCCTGCGGGCGGATCGAGACCGTGATCGGGCCGCCCCCGGTCACCTCCTCGCCGATCATCGCCAGCGGCACGCTGAAGCCGGCAAAATCGATCATGTGGTTGCCGCAATTGCCGGAGAGGAAATTGGTGCGGCCGATGAAGCTCGCCACGAAGCGCGTCTTCGGCCGGCTGTACAGTGCGTAAGGTGTGTCGATCTGTTCGAGGCGGCCGTTGTTCATCACGGCGATGCGATCGGACGTCACCATCGCCTCGCCCTGGTCGTGGGTGACGTAGACCGAGGTGATCTTGAACTCGTCATGCATGCGCTTGATCTCGAAGCGCATTTCCTCGCGCAAATTGGCATCGAGATTGGAAAGTGGTTCGTCGAGCAAAAGCACCGCCGGGCGGATGACGACGGCGCGGGCGAGCGCCACGCGCTGCTGCTGGCCGCCGGAAAGCTCGGCCGGGTAACGGTCGGCGAGATGGCTCATCCGCACCGTTTCGAGCACCGCGCCGACGCGCTTCTTGACTTCGTCGGAGGGCAGTTTGCGCAGGTTGAGGCCGAAGGCGACGTTCTGCGAGACGGTCATGTTCGGCCAGATCGCGTAGGACTGGAAGATCATCGACATGCCGCGCTTTTCCGGCGGCACGGAACCGGAAGGCGCCGACAATATCTTGCCGTCGAGCTCGATCGAACCGGAGGTCGGGTCGATGAAGCCGGCGATCATGCGGAGCGTCGTCGTCTTGCCGCAGCCGGAAGGGCCGAGCAGCGAGACGAATTCGCCGGGCTTGATATGCAGGTCGAAATCCAGAACCGCATCGACGGCACCGAAACGGCGGCCCAATTTCCTGAGGACAAGTCCGTCCATTAGCTTCTCCTCAACATGAAGTCGCGTCCGAGATAGCGCATCCCGAGTGCGACGACTGCGACAATGATGATCAACAACAGAGAACCCAGCGCCGCGAGCTTTTCGAGCTCGCCTTCCTCGCTGAGATCGAGCAGCACGACGGAAACGACGCGCGTGGTGGGACCGACCAGGAAGATGGCGGTCGAGAGTTCCTGTGCCGCCGGCACGAAGATCAGCAGCCAGCCGCCGGCAAGCGTCCGCTTGAGAAGCGGGCCAACCACATGCCGCAGCGCCGTCAGTCGTCCGCCGCCGAGGATCCGCACCGCTTCCTCCATTTCGGGATGGATGCTGCGCACGCCGGCCGAACTGGTGGTGAAGGCGATCGGCAGGAAACGGGTGACGAAGGCGAGCGCCATGATCTTATAGGTGCCGTAAAGCGCGATCGGCGGCAGGGCATAGGCCGCGTAAAAGCCGATGGCAAGCACGATGCCGGGCACCACATAGGGCGAGACCGCCAGGAAGGCGAGCAGGCCCGAGAACGGGATCAGCCTGCGCTGCACGATATAGGCGATGAACAAAGCCAGCGTGATCGCCACCGTCGCAGCCACGATGCCGAGGCCGATGCTGCCGACCAGGGCCTTCTGCGAGCTGGAATGCTCGAAGAGCACGTAATGGAAGTTGGAAAGCGTCAGGTTGCTGAACGAGAAGCCGGTCGTCCAGGAGTCCGAGAAGGCGGCGAGCAGCAGCACGAACAGCGGCATCAGCACCGACAGCGCCACCACGCAGAAGCAATAGGCAAACAATACCCAGCGCCATCTGCCGAGCTTGACGATGCGACGCTCGCCGCCCTTGCCGCTGACCGAGACATAGCCCTTGCGGCGCAGGATCAATTTCTGCAGCCCGAGCATTGCGGCCGTGATCAGCAACAGCGGGATCGAATAGGCGGCCGCCACCTGGATTCTGAGCGGGAACGAAAAGAACTCGGTGAGCTGGATGACCACGACCGGATATCGAGCCGGGATAGAGATCAGCGCCGGCACGCCGTAGAGCGCGATCGCACCGAGGAAGGACAGAAGCGCGGACCCGATGATCGCCGGCATGACGAGCGGGAACGTCACTTTCATTGCCGTCTTGAACGGTCCGGCGCCGAGAATATTGGCAGCATCCTCCATCTCCGAATTGATCATCTCGAAGGCCGAGCTCACCAGCACGAAGACCAGGAAGAAGCCGCCAATCGCGGTGACCAGCACCAGGCCGCCGAAGGAGAAGATGTTGACCAGCGGCTCGGTCGAGCCGGAAAGGCTGTGCCAGACGCGGTTGATCCAGCCGGTATTGGGGCCGGCGAGCAGGATCCAGCCGACGCCGGCGAGATAGGGCGGCATGATGAAGGCCCCGAACACGCTGTAACGTACGAAGTTGCGGCCCGGCATGTCGGTTCGCGTACAGGCCCAGGCGAGCGGCACGCCGAAGGCCAGTTTCAGCACGACGACGACGGCGCCCATTTTCAGCGTGTTGGTGAGCGCCGTGATATGGCGTTCCTTGCCATAGGCCTCGACATAGTTGTGAAGCGTCCAGCCGCCCGTCTTGGCATCGGTGAAGCTGGAGACGACGAGCGTCCACATCGGCGCGACGATCAGCACGACCAGGATGCCGGCCAGGAAAACCCAGAGCAGATTGGCCGGCTGCAGCCGCTGGTGCCAGGGCACGCGCACCTTCGCCGGCTGGTCTTGCGACCAGGTGGTGGACACGGGATGGGAAACACTCGTCATGATCGGCGCTCGCTTTGTCACTGGAGGCGTCGGAAACAGGTCACGCCATCGGGCGTGGTGGTGGCGGAGGCCAGTTGGAGCCAGCCTCCGGACGCGGTTCAGATCCCGAACGTGTCGCGGAACTTTTCCTGGACTTCCGGCAGCTTCTTGATGCCGTCAACCGTCGCAATCGACTTCGTCTTGTAGCTGTCGAGCGGACGCATGCCTTCGGCGAGCGGCACACCGGCCCGCAGCGGGTAACGGTAGTCCTTGGCGAAGTATTCGGCGATTTCCGGCCCGAGCAGGAAATTCTCGAACAGCCGCGCGGCATTCGGATGCGGCGCGTCCTTCATGATCGCGGTTGCCGAAGGCGGCAGCAGGGCACCGTCTGTCGGGTAGATGACGCCGATCGGCACCTTCTTGAGGATAGAATCCGACAGGATCAACGGCAGCGGCGCCAGCGCCACCTTGCGTTCGCCCGATGCGACGAGATTGTGGCCGTCGGCTACCGAACGGCCGATCTGCGGCTTGTTCTTCTCGATCTTGGTGAAGAAGTCCCAGCCGTAGAGATCGTTCATCAGGATCGTCCAGAGCCCGACGCTGCCGGAGAAGCTCGGGTGGCCGATGGCCACCTGGCCCTTCCACCTGGGATCGGCAAGATCGGTCCAGTTCTTCGGCGCCTCCGCCTCGGTCACCAGCTTGGTGTTGTAGGCGATGACGAGAGGCGAGACACCCGACGTGATCCAGTAGTTTTCCTTATCGGCCAGCGCGCGAAGCTCCGGCACCATGTCTTTCAGGTTTTCCGGCGCGTACTGGGCAAGCGCGCCCTGCTCCTTCAGCTGCAGCATCTGGCCGTCGTCGTTGGTCGACATCAGGTCGCCCTGCACCGCCTTGGCCTGCAGTTCCTGCACGAGACGCTGGAAGATGACCTGGCCGGAGGCGCGCACCACGTTGCACTCGACGCCGGCATATTTCTTCTTGAACAGACCGCACATTCCGTCGGCGAACTCGGTGGTCGTCTGCGAGACGTACCAGGTGACCGAACCTTCCTTCTTGGCGGCGTCGTAGAGTTGCTTTTCGCCGGCCGTCATTTCAGCCGCGCCGGCAAGACCGGCCGCCAGCAAGAATGCCGGAACCAGGCCGGCCACATAAGTCATGGCATGCTTCATGATCTCTCCTCCCGTTGATCCGGCCCATGGCCGGCGACAAGCTCGACCCTCCCGAGCTTAAAAATCCATGCGTTCGTTCGGCGCCGCTCGACCCCGATGGCGATGCTCCTCATCATTCGCCGGGGATCAGTTGGCGTTCCACCGGGCGCATCAGCGCCAGGAAGTCGCTGAAATATTCGCCCTGGATGACCACGTGGTTGCGCATCGCATCGCGGGCGCGGACATCATCGCGGGCACGGATCGCTGCAAGCACCTCCTCGTGCTCCGACAACGAACTGTTGACGCGACCCGGAACCCGCAATTGCAGGCGCCGGTAGGGCTTCAGCCGCCGCTGCAGCGCATGGGCGTTCTCCGCGAGAAAGCCGTTGCCGCTTGCCTCGTAGATCAGCCGGTGGAATTCCGCATTGGCGTAATAATAGTCGTCCGAATTTCCAGCCTGCTGGGCCGTGGCGCAGGCGGCCTGCGCCTCTTCGAGCCGTTTCAGCTGTTCCGGTCGGATGCGGCGGGCGGCAAGCCGGGCGCACATGGCCTCGAGTTCGCCCATCACCTCGAACATCTCGACGAGTTCGGTGATCGTCAGCTGGGTGACGAAGGCGCCACGATTGGGCACCATCTTGACGAGGCCCATGGTGCTGAGCTGGATCAGCGCCTCGCGCACTGGCGTGCGGGACACCTGGTGCCGGGCCGCAAGCCCTGCTTCGTCGAGCCGGTCGCCTGGGGAATAGAAGCCCGTGACGATATCCTGCTCGATCGCGTCGCGAACGCTCGGTTTGCCCTGCTTGCCCTTGATCTGCACGTTCATCTCGGTCACCCCGCCGATGCATGATGTTTAACCGGCTCTCCGCTGCCGGTCGCCGCAAGATGGCGCACCGCAGAGATCGCCGCCGTTACCCCGTCACCGGCTGAGGCCGCCAGATGCGCGACCGAACGGCTCCGGATATCGCCGGCGGCGAAAATGCCGGGCACCGAGGTCTGCATGTCGAGATCGACGACGATCCGGCCATCGGATGCAAGCGTCACTGCACTGCCGAGGAAAGCCGTATTGGGGGCCAGCCCGACATAGACGAAGACGCCATGGCAGGGAATGTCGCGCTCCGTGCCGGCAGAAAGATCGCGCACGGTGACCGCGCTGACGCCGTCCTCGCCGCGGATCGCGGTCGCGACCGTGTTCAGCCTAACCTCGATATTGCCCGCTTCCTGCGCTTTCGCCTGAAGGGCGGCGCTGGCAGTGAGGCGTGAACCGTGATGGATGACCGTGATGCGGGCGGCGTGCGGGACGAGCGCCAAAGCCTCATCCAATGCCGAATCCCCGCCGCCGATGATGCAGACTTGCCTGCCGCGCATCAGCGGGCCGTCGCAGGACGCGCAATGGGAAACGCCGCGTCCCTCGAACTCCGCCTCGCCCGGAATGCCGAGCGTTCGCTTGACCGAGCCGGCTGCGATGATCACCGCGCCTGCCGAAAGATCGAGGTCTGCGCCGGCGATGCGAAAGCCGATCTCCGTCCTGGAGATGGTCTCGATCGTGTCGAGGGCGAATTCGACACCCGCCTCGTCCGCCTGCATCTGCAGCATCGGGCCGAGCTCGAAACCGGACATGCCTTCGGCAGGGCCCGGAAAATTGTCGATGCGGTCGACATTGATCACCTGGCCGCCGGCGCCGAGCATGTCGATGATCATCGTGCGCGCGCCATGCCGGGCGGCAGTGATCGCGGCGTTGAGCCCCGCCACGCCGGCGCCGATGACCACGATGTCGTAATCGTTCGCCATCGTCAGCGCCAATCGTCGATGGAAACGGTGGTGCGGTAATGCGCGCCGTAGATCTGCCAATAGCCGTTGGACTCGCCGCCGACGACCACGACGTTGATATCCTGCGGCCGGAAGATATGGATGAGCTCGTCCTTGCCCGGCTTCAGCTTGCCGGCCATCGGCTCCTCGCCGAAGGTGGCGCGGGGATAGATATAGTTCTGCACGAGCTGCAGATCCCAATAGCGGCCGGCCGGCATCTGCGCCGCCTCGTAGATGAAGTCGAGCAGGTCCTGCTTGTTGACGAAACCGCCGCGATCGATGAACTGCCTTGCGCAGATCGGATCGAGCACGAGGGTCGGCGCGGTGATCGCATCGGTACCGAGCAGCATGTCGCGCACATGTTCGCGCCAATATTCCCTGCGCAGGCCGAGGCTGAACGTGGTGGAACGGCAGCCGTGGAAGAGGCTGACGGTGCTCGTCCGGGCGTCGAAGCCCTTCTGCACATGCAGCGGCTCCCACGGACTGCGCTCCTCGTTTTCAGCAAATGTCAGGTTGTTGTAGGTGTAGTTGTTGCCGAGCGATCCCATGAAGGTCTCGCCGGGAACCGAGCCGCCCTGGAGGTTCTGCGACAGCAACCCGAAGGCGCGGCCGATCGTGGCGTTGGCATGGCTATAAGGGCCGAGCGCGCCGACGCCGCAGTTCATGCCGATCTCGTTGCGGACAGGCCCGTTGACGACCGCCATCGCCGCAGCCGACGAGGACGTCGAGCCGCGTGCGGAAACCTGGGCCGCCGCCAGCGCCAGGATGACCGGGAAATATTCGGGCGACGCTCCGGCCATGACCGCATTCACGGCGACCTTTTCGACCGTATATTCCCACAGGCCGCGATTGGTGGTCGGCTGCATGCGCCCGACGACCTCATCCGGCTTGCGGGAGGTGCCCGCCAGCATGTCGGCGACGCGGGCGTCGGTCGGCAGGATGATCGGCAGTTTGTCGGTCCAGTTGTTGCGCAGGAAGGCGGCGTGGAGATTGTCCTCGGTGTCCGGCTCGATGAGGCGCGGCGTGTTGCGCTCGAACTGCGCGTCCTCGGCGCCGGCTGCCAGCCCAACGGTCAGCGCCTCGATGATCTCCTTCATCACCGGCTTGCCGCTGACCGGATCGATGCCTTCCACATATGCGCGCAGCTCTTCCGCCGTCTTTCCCATGACAGGCTGCGGCACGAAGACCAGCGGCTGCTGCGAAAGGCCGCCCATCTTGGCGACGGACCGGACGACCTTGTCGAATTTTTCGGTGTGGATCGCGGCCGTCGGGACACCGTATTTGGTCTCAAGGGTGATCGCGTGGGTGGTGACGGCCGGCGCGCAGGTGCTGCAATGACCGACGCCGATGATCGCCGCGTGGCCGTTCGCCTTAATCTCTTCCCACAGCTGGGGATCGTCCTTCGAGTATGTGTTCGCCATCTGGCGAATCCGTACATCGACGGAGGGCATGTTGCGTAGAAACCAGGCCTCGACCTCCTTGAGGAGTTCGACGGAATCGTCAAAGCGGCTGTCGACGAGATAGAGGACCTTGCCGTCCAGGCTGGCCGGCCGGCTCGCCGGCTGCTTGCGGCTGACTTTCGGCGGGTAACCCATCGGGTTGTGGACGGCGACAAGCGGCTGGGCGCCGTCCGGCTTTCCCTGTTGCAACATCCCACTTCCTCCCGAAATGATCCGTGCTCGTATGCAATTCATAGTCCACGCGTATACATGAACCGTCAAGTCCTAAAATCATGATCCTCTATTTTGCAGCGGCTGCGGGTTCGAAAGTTCCGGAAAACTGCTGGCGAAGTATATTCTTCTGGACTTTGCCCATCGTGTTACGCGGCAGTTCGGCCACGAAAACCACCTTTTTCGGGCGTTTATAGCCTGCCAGACGGCCGTCGAGCGCCTTGATAATGTCCTGTTCGGTCAGTTGGGCGCCCGCTTTCAGGACGATCGCGGCAATAATGCCCTCGCCGAAATCCGGATGCTTCACGCCGAAGACGGCGCTTTCGGTGACGCCCGCCATGGCATCGATCTCCATCTCCACCTCTTTCGGGTATACATTGTAGCCGCCGGTGATGATCAGGTCCTTGCCGCGGCCAACGATATGGACATAGCCGTCCGCATCGATCTTCCCGAGATCGCCGGTGATGAAAAACCCGTCCGTGCGGAATTCCGAGGCCGTCTTTTCCGGCATGCGCCAATAGCCCGAGAAGACGTTGGGGCCCCGTACCTCGATCATGCCGATTTCGTCGGTACCGAAGGAAACCCCGGTTTCCGGGTCGGTGATCCTCACCTGAACTCCCGGCAGCGGAAAGCCGACCGTGCCGGCGACACGTCGTCCGTCATAGGGGTTCGAGGTATTCATATTGGTCTCGGTCATACCGTAGCGTTCGAGAATGGCATGGCCGGTGCGCGCCTGCCATTCCTCATGCGTTTCCGCGAGAAGCGGCGCCGAGCCGGAGACGAACAGGCGCATATGGGCGGTGCTCTCCTTGCTCAATCCGGGATGCTGCAGCAGCCGGGTGTAGAAGGTCGGGACGCCCATCAGAACGGTCGCCTTGGGCATCGCCTCCATAATCTTGTTGGGATCGAATTTCGGCTGGAAGATCATCGAGGCGCGCGACGCGAGCACCACGTTGGTGGCGACGAAAAGCCCGTGCGTGTGGAAGATCGGCAGCGCGTGGATCAGCACGTCCTTGTCCGTGAAGCGCCAGCTTTCGACCAGCGACATCGCGTTCGACAGAAGATTGTCGTGGCTGAGCATCGCGCCCTTGGAACGCCCGGTCGTGCCGGACGTGTAGAGGATCGCAGCGATATCCGCGCCGCCCCTCGGGGAGGTTTCGGCAATCGGTGCGGCGGTGGCGGCCGCCTCGGTGAGCGTCCCGTTGCCTGCAGGATCGAGCGTCAGGGTTTTCGCACCGGCGGTCGTGGCGATCGGCTCCAGCGACGCGAGTTTCGATGGATCGCAGACGAAGATCGCCGGCTCGGCGTCGGTGAGGAAATATTCGATTTCCGCCGGTGTATAGGCGATGTTGAGCGGCAGGTAGATGCCACCTGCGCGGACCGTCGCGAGATAAAGCGCCAGCGCCGGCACCGACTTTTCCGCCTGGACGGCCACCCGGTCGCCCGGCTGCAAGCCGGCTTCGAGAAGCGCTCCGGCCAGCCGCGCGCATTGATCGGCGAAGGCGCGGTAACTCATCATGCCGGCCGTTTCGTCCGTCAGGAGCAGCCGATCCTCCCGGTCGAGGCCGCGAAGCAGCGCGTCGTAGAGATTACCAGCCATCAAAACACCTCCTGGGAAACCGGTTGGGCCAGCTTGCGCAGCGCCGGCATCGCCGCGATATGCCCGTTTTCGGCATAAGCTTCATGATTTTTCTCGATTTCGCCGAGCCGGTAGCGATAGTTGACCATCAGGCCATAGGACTGGCGCATGCCCTTCGCGGACCGGTCGCCGAGGAAATTGAGCCGTTCGACCTGCGCGCCGTTGCCGAGGTGGAAACGCGCAACCGGATCGACCGGCCGGCCGTTGCCGCGCCGCACGTTCAAGAGGTAATGCGCCCCGAGCGGCAGCATGGCGCGTTGGATCTGGTCCAGTTCACGCTCCCCGGCAGACGCCCAGTCGCCTTCAAGCCTGGCGATAAGCCGCTGCTTTTCCTCCAGGATCTCCGCGCTGTCGGTGACACGGCCTTCGCCGCGCAGCCAGGCGCCGAAACCGGGAATGGGAGACAGCGTCACGAAATTTTCGAGCCGCGGCAGGTCACGTTTCAGGTCGTTCACCACCTGCTTGATAAGGAAATTGCCGAGCGAAATGCCGGCAAGGCCGCGCTGGCAGTTGGAGATCGAATAAAAGACGGCCGTCGTCGCCTGCTGCACGTCGAGTGGCTGACGGTCCCGGGCCAGAAGCGCGTCGACGGAAGCCGCCAGGTGGTCGGTCAGCGCCACCTCGACGAAGATCAGCGGCTCGTCCTCCAATTGCGGATGGAAGAAGCCGAAACAGCGGCGGTCGGCCGGCGCCAGCCGCCGGCGCAAGTCGTCCCAGCCGTCGATATCGTGCACGGCCTCGTAGCGGATCAGCGCCTCCAGGATATTGGCGGGCGTGGTCCAGTCGATCGATCGCAACATCAGGAAACCCCGGTTGAACCATGAGGAGAAGAGATGGCAGAAATCGAGGTCGACCGGCTGCAGCGCCGGCTCCTTCGGCAGCATGTCCATCAGGTGTTCGCGCATCTCGACCAGCGCCGCCGTGCCGCGCTTGGCGAAGTTGATGCGGCGGAAAAGTTCTTGCCGGCTCGGCTCCGCCGCTTCGTGCAGCCTGGCGATATTCTCCGCGCTCGGTTCAGCCCCGTAAGCGGCGGCCGCGGCATCCAAAGCGGCACGGTCGGGACCGAAACGGTCGAGCAACGCACGCATGAAAGCCTCCCGCTGCGGGGCGCTCGCCTGCCGATAGGCTTCGAGGAAAGCTTCTGCGAGGATGGCGCCGGAGACTTCGCCGCGGCGGGACAGGATCATCCCGGCGAGGCCGGCGAGATCGCGGTTCTGCACCGGCGGCGACGAAAGGCCGAACAATGCCCGGCCGCGGCCCGACAATGACTGGATCAGCTCGCCGATAAACGGAGGAGCATCCCACCAGCCGAAAACAGGGTCCTTGTTGCCCATCGCTCTTTTTCTCCTGCCCATTCATTGCATACAGCAGATAGAGGATCGTATGCAAGCCGACGCTGACGAGCCGCCCCTCCATACAGGAATGGACGAGGGAGCCGCTTGCGGAACCGGACGAAATCGTCAAGTTGAAGGTAGGAATTCCAACCGCGGAAAACAGATCATGAGCACGAAACCCTACGATCCCAGCGCGGACGGCGCGGAAATGTCCTTTCGGGAGAAGATGTCCTATTCCGACTATCTGCATCTCGAAAAGGTGCTCGACGCCCAGGCACCGATTTCCGCGGCCCATGACGAACTGCTGTTCATCATCCAGCACCAGACGTCCGAATTGTGGATGAAGCTCGCCATTCATGAGATTTCGTCGGCCATCCACGCGATCCGCGATGACAACCCACAGCCGGCCTTCAAGATGCTCACCCGCGTTGCCCGCATCTTCGAGCAGCTCAACAATGCCTGGGACGTGCTGCGCACCATGACACCCAGCGAATATACGGAATTCCGCGCGTCGCTCGGCCAGTCCTCCGGCTTTCAGTCCTATCAATACCGCGCGATTGAATTCCTCGCGGGAAACCGCAATCTCGCGATGCTGGGGCCGCATGCGCATCGGCCCGATGTCATCGAGATGCTGGAAGGCATTCTCGCCCGCCCGAGCCTCTACGACGAGGCGCTGATGCTGCTTGCCCGCCGCGGCTTCGATATCGGCACTGATGCGGCAAGGGCCGACTGGCGCTCGACGCGCAGCGAGAACGAGACGGTGCTGGAGGCCTGGAAACAGGTCTACAGCGCACCCGGGAAATATTGGGAGCTTTACGAACTGGCGGAAAAGCTGGTCGATTTCGAGGATTATTTCCGCCGCTGGCGTTTCAACCATGTGACGACGGTGGAACGGGTGATCGGCTTCAAGCGCGGCACCGGCGGCACCTCGGGCACGTCCTACCTGAAGAAGATGCTGGAGGTCGAGCTGTTTCCCGAACTCTGGCGGGTGCGCACCGTCCTTTAGATCGGGTCCGCAGGTCGAAGGGCTCTATGGCCGCTACGGCGACGATTCCCCTGGTCGGTCCTGGGCTGCAAACCGGCTACATGCTGCCTTGGGGATCTTCCTTGGTCGGGGTATGGTGGCTCGAACGCGAGGATCAGATGCCGGCAGAAGGGTCAAACGGGTTTCGGGTGTTTCGATGCGGCATGACTGGCGTGCAGGCGGTCGTCGCCCGCTCCGACCACCATTTCGCCCGTCACACCCACGACCAGTTCGGCATTGGCGTGATCGTGAGCGGCGCCCAGAAATCCGCGAGCGGACGCGGTCCGGTCGAAGCCGGGCCGGGCGACGTCATCACCGTCAATCCCGGCGAAGTCCATGACGGCGCGCCGATCGGCGACGAAGGCCGTGTCTGGCAAATGCTCTATTTCGATCCCGATGTGATTGCCGGTGCGGTCGCCGATATCCGTCAGGGCGGGCCCGGCGATCTCGAGTTTGCCGACCCCGTGCTGCGGCGGCCGCCGCATGCCTCGATGATGCGGCAGCTTTTCGCGGCGATGACCACGGAGCAGACCGGTGCTGCGCTCCACCGCCGGGAATTGCTGCTGAAGCTGCTGGCTGAGGTAATGCGGGAGGCGCAGGCGCCAGCATCCGTTCCTTTGGGAATACGAGCCGCGCGTCAGCGGATCGATGACGATCCGGCCACGGAGATCACGCTTGCCGATCTCGCCAACCTCGCCGGCCTTAGCCTGTTTCAGCTTTTGCGGGCTTTCGACAGGGCCATGGGGCTTACTCCCCATGCCTACCTGCTTCAACGGCGCATCCAGCTCGCACGGCGCCTGATTGCCGACGGCGTCGAACTTGCGCAGGCGGCATCTGCCAGCGGTTTTTCCGATCAAAGCCATATGACGCGGATATTCAGGCGGAGTTTCGGCCTTTCCCCCGGCCTCTATGCGCGTGCGCTGCGTTAGTCGGAGATTCCCCGCAAGAACCGCAGGCCTCTGCAACCCATGACACAGATCAGACTTGCCGTCTGTTGCAACAGGATTACGCTCCGCTTCAGATATCCACCCGAACGTCAGGAGGGCAGACCATGGCCGCATGTTTCCGATACATCGTCAACGACGTGAAGGCAGCCATCGATTTCTACACCGCCCATCTCGGCTTCAAGCTCGAGATGCATCCCGCCCCGCCATTTGCAGAAATCTCGCGCGGCGACATGCATCTTTATCTCTCCCAGCCGAACCCGCGGGGTGGCGGCGGTGCGCCCATGCCGTCCGGGGAACAGCAAACGCCGGGAGGCTGGAACCGCATCCACCTGACCGTGGAGGATCTGGATGGAATGGTCGAACGGCTGAAGACGGCCGGCTGCGGCTTCCGCAACGAGATCATCCAGGGGACGGGCGGCAAGCAGATCCTGCTCGAAGACCCGTCCGGAAACCTGATCGAACTGTTCGAGCCGAATACGCCCGCTTATCGCGCACCCGGATCGGGCACGAAGGCCGCTGGCGGTTGAGCGACGACCAAAGGCGAACTTCAGCCCAGCGCGAGATCGAAAACGTGATGATGGATGTGACCATCGAACATCGCGAGCAGGCCCTTCGTCATGTCACGGCTTTCGTAGCGCACTG
>Ga0209676_1001433_pt1 | contig 22532 bp, 18 predicted proteins | sample AraplaCvi_mLB_r2_FD_184282 | JGI IMG/M metagenome (GOLD analysis project Ga0209676, IMG submission 184282) | Arabidopsis root microbial communities from North Carolina, USA - plate scrape MF_Cvi_mLB_r2 (SPAdes) (version 2) | ecosystem: Host-associated > Plants > Roots > Endosphere | place: USA... | reverse complement strand
CGCCGGGTGGCGTGCTGGTGCGTGATCTGGACGGCAAGGTGCTGGGTGCTGTCGGGATCAGCGGGGATACGTCGGATATCGACGAGCAGTGCGCGATCAGTGCGATCGAGGAGGTGGGGTTGAGGGCGGATGCCGGGGTAGCCGCGTAAGGCTCAAGATAGCTGGGGCCGCTTTGCGGCCCAATCGCGACACAAGGCCGCTCCCACAGGGGTTACGCAATCTCCTGTGGGAGCGGCCTTGTGTCGCGATTGGGCTGCAAGGCAGCCCCGCTGGCCCTGTCAGGCCACCTCGGGCTCACAACCCTTGAGCACCATGCGGATGATGGTCTCGGCTGCGGCGTCATAATCGCTGTCGGCGAGCTTGGCCTTGCCGGTCACCGCAGAGATCTGCCAGTCGAAATCGGCATAGGTCTGGGTCGCTGCCCAGATGCTGAACATCAGGTGATGCGCGTCCACATGGGCGATCTGCCCGCGGTCGATCCAGCGCTGGATGCACTCGATGTTATGCCGTGCCTGTTCGTTCAGCTGCGCCACCTGGTTCGGCGACAGGTGCGGGGCGCCGTGCATGATCTCGCTGGCGAACACCTTGGACGCATGCGGCAGGTCGCGGGAGATGCGGATCTTCGAGCGGATATACGCACTCAGCACCTCCTTCGGGTCACCGTCGGCATTGAACGGGGTCGACGCCTGCATGATCGGTGCGATGATGCTTTCCAGGACCTCGCGGTAGAGGTTGTCCTTGGATTTGAAGTAGTAATACACGTTCGGCTTGGGCAGGCCGGCCTTGGCTGCGATATCGCTGGTCTTGGTGGCGGCGAAGCCCTTGTCGGCGAATTCCTCGCTGGCCGCGCGCAGGATCAGTTCCTTGTTGCGCTCGCGAATGGTGCTCATGGTCAGGGATCTTCCTCGTGTCTGGCCACCTCTAAGAGGGATCGGGCATGGTAGCACCGGGCTCGACGGGCGCTCAAGGCAGCGGCTTTGGGCTAGACTCCGGCTCATTCATACATCTGGAAACATCTGAAATGGCAGGAAGCAGTCTACTGGTACTGATCGACGACATCGCCACGCTATTGGACGACGTCTCGCTGATGACCAAAGTCGCGGCAAAAAAAACGGCCGGTGTGCTTGGCGATGACCTGGCGCTGAACGCCCAGCAGGTAACCGGGGTACGCGCCGATCGCGAGTTGCCAGTGGTGTGGGCGGTGGCCAAAGGGTCGCTGGTGAACAAGGCCATTCTGGTGCCGGCGGCACTGCTGATCAGCGCGTTCATTCCGTGGGCGGTAACGCCGTTGTTGATGTTGGGCGGTGCCTACCTGTGCTTCGAAGGCTTCGAGAAGCTGGCGCACAAGTTCCTGCACAGCAGGGAAGAGGATGAGGCCCAGCATGCGGCGCGCAAGGAGGCCGTGGCCGATGCCAGCGTTGACCTGGTGGCGTACGAAAAAGCCAAGATCAAGGGGGCTGTGCGCACCGATTTCATCCTGTCGGCAGAGATCATAGCCATTACCTTGGGCATCGTTGCCGACTCGCCGTTGTCCCAGCAGATTATTGTGTTGTCCGGAATCGCCGTTGTCATGACCATCGGTGTTTACGGCCTGGTGGGCGGTATCGTCAAGCTCGATGACTTAGGGCTGTGGCTGACCCAGAAGGCATCACGCCTGGCCCAGGTGGTGGGTAACGGCATCCTGCGGGCCGCGCCGTACATGATGAAAAGCCTGTCGGTGATCGGTACTGCTGCCATGTTCCTGGTGGGTGGCGGGATTCTGGTACACGGCATTGCCCCCCTGCATCACGCCATCGAGGCGTTCAGCGAAGGGCGTGGCGGGGCGTTGACCGTGGCGCTGCTGAACGGCTGTGTCGGGGTTGTGGCCGGTGCGGTGGTGCTGGCGGTGGTGGGCATTGCGGGGAAATTGTGGCGGGCGGTTCGGCCTGCCAGCTAGTTCTCAAGCCCTAATGCCCGTCAGTTGAGACTGCCGGGGCTGCTGCGCAGCCCATCGCCGGCAAGCCAGCTCCCACACCGATTGCACTAATCTCAAGCCATGCGCTGTACCTGTGGGAGCCAGCTCCCACACCGATTGCACTAATCTCAAGCCATGCGCTGCACCTGTGGGAGCCAGCTCCCACACCGATTGCACTAATCTCAAGCCATGCGCTGTACCTGTGGGAGCCAGCTCCCACGCCGATTGCACTAATCTCAAGCCATGCGCTGTACCTGTGGGAGCCAGCTCCCACACCGATTGCGCTAATCTCAAGCCATGCGCTGCACCTGTGGGAGCTGGCTTGCCGGCGATGGGCCGCAACGCGGCCCCAAACTGCTTAACTGACTGGCATCAGGGCAAGCCCGCGAACACCGGCGAAGCCGGTGCCAGCCACCGCTATGCCTTACTGTTCCGCCACCGCACCTTGCTCCAGCGGCTTCCACGCCAGCAGGCCCTTGCTGAAGTCGTTGGCAGCACTCTGGTAGTAGGTTATTGCCCGGCGTACCAGCGGGTTGTCACTGTCCACTGTCGATTCCCGGCTGTTGCCCAAGGCATCCTGGTGCACACGCATGCCGCCGCGTGGGCTGAGGATCGCCAGGTCCTTGCCGTCGAACAACCCCAGGTGCTGGTAATTGCCGATCAATACCCGTGGCGGCAATGACTGTTCGCGCAGCAGGTCGCGGCCGAAGAAGGTTGAGGTGTAGCTCAGGTTGAGCAGGCCGAGCAGCGTGGGTGCAAGGTCGATCTGGCTGGCCAGTTGCGCATCCTCGCGCGGGGCGATCAGCTTGGGCGCGTAGATCCACAGCGGGATCTGGTAATTGCTCACCGGCAGGTCTTCCACGCCGGCGCTGCCGGCGGTGTGGTCAGCCACGAACACGAACAGGGTGTTGTCGAACCACGGCTTGCCTTTGGCCTCCTGCAGGAACTGCGCAATGGCATGGTCGGTGTATTTCACCGCGCCTTCGCGGCCATCACCCGACGGAATGTCGATGCGGCCGTCCGGGTAGGTGTAGGGACGGTGGTTGGAGGTAGTCATCAGTTGCAGGAAGAACGGCTGCTGCCTGGCATGGTCGGCATCGGCCAGCTTCAGCGTCTGCCGGTACAGGTCTTCGTCGGCCATGCCCCAGGCGTTCTTGAAGCTGATCTCGCTCTCGTCGACGCTGCTCTGGTCGACGATGCGATAACCGTTGCCGCTGAAGAAGGCGTTCATGTTGTCGAAGTAGCCGCGCCCGCCATAGACGAATACAGGGTCATAGCCGACCGCTTTCAACTGCTGGCCGAGGCTGCCATAGCCGCTTTCACGGCCGATACGCTTGACGATCGAACGGCCCGGGGTGGGCGGGATCGACAGGGTAATGGCTTCCAGGCCACGGTCGGTACGGGTACCGGTGGCGTAGAAGTTGTTGAAGTACAGGCTCTGCTGGCGTAGCACGTCCAGGTTGGGCGTGAGGTTGCGCGGGTCGCCGTTGCTGCCCATGTACCTGGCGCTGAAGCTCTCGAGGGTGACCAGTATGATGTTCGGCTTGCGTGGCTCGCCGCTGGCACTGATGTAGCGGCGAATGTCCTCGGGCTCGCTGGCCTGGAACTGCGCGTTGGGCTCGGCCAGTTCCTGGTGCATGTGCGCGGCGACTTCGCTGGCGTCGAGGCTGGCGTAGAACTGGGTGTAGTCGAGTTCGTTGTTACGGAATGCGGCAAAGAACTGGTACGGGCCGTTGCTCGCCAGTTCGCGCTGGTAGGCGTTGCCGCCCTGGCCACGGGGGAACTGCTGGTCGACCAGCAGCGCGCTCAGCCCGCCCAGCACTGCCAGTAGCGCAATACCGCCCAGTCGCTGGCGCAGGTTGGCGCCGGACGCGGCGAGGGCCTGCGCCAGCGGTTTGCGCAGGATCACTGCGAGCAGCACGGCAACCACGGCGATGCTGCACAGCAGGGTAGGCAGCGGGTAGGACTCGCGGATGTTGTCCAGCACTTCCTTGGAATACACCAGGTAGTCGACAGCGATGAAATTGAAGCGTACCCCGAACTCGTCCCAGAACAGCCACTCGGCCACGGCGACGAACAGCATCGCGAACAGGCTGACGATCAGCACACCGCCCATCAGCCAGCGATGCAGGCCCGTGCGCCACAGCGCGGCCGGGCAAAGTGCCAGGTACAGCCCCAAAGGCAGGGCGGCGTAGCTGAGGAAGCTCAGGTCGTACACGGCACCCTTGATGAATAACAACAAGTAGTCGCCATTTACTTCATCCAGGTGGGTGATCAGCAATACCACCCGCGTCAGTACGAAGATGCCAAACCATAGTGAGCAAACTAATAGAAGATACCGCCAAGGGGCAGCGAGGGAGGTGCGCATTAAGTGGGCCTGTTTTCTTTTATTTGAGTGTAGAAGACAAGCATCTTAATGGGCGAAGTGCAAAAAAAACGTCAAAACAACAGAGGCATGAGCGGGGGTGATTATACAGGTGCTGCACGCTATCAGGCCCGGTGCCGGGTGCGCTTGCTTTGACTTTAAGAGCAAGCTCAGGTGCAAGTAAGTTTAATCTTACTAAGTTGTAAGTAAGTTCTTACAATAATGGGCGTGACAGCGCGTGGATCAACCCGTGCGCTGTCACGATTCAGTACATCAGAAGTGCACTTTCAACAGGAAGCTCATGGTGTTCTGATCAGTGGTGAAGGCATCGGAATCCTTGATGCCATACTTGTTCTTCCAGTAGTCGTACTCCACACCCACATACAGCTGCTTCTCGCCCAGGTGCAAGGCCTTGCCCAGGTCATACTTGATCTGCGGGTTGAAGTGCAGGTTGGCCTGGTAGGTGCCGCGGCGGTTCTCGTCGTTGTCCACCACCCAGTCCATGAAACCGTCGATCAACACATCGGACGAACCGACCGGAATGGTGTACGACCACACCGGGGTGATCTGCCACACGTTGTCGCCGGCGCGGCTGCCGTCGGTGGTGCGGTTGTAGAAGTTCAGCTGGAAGTAGTCGAAGCCTGGGATATCCAGGTCGAAGCCAGGGCCGATCAGGTACGACTCGGTATCACCTTCGCCGAATTCGTAGGTCATCGCCAGCAGTACGTCCTTGACCGGGCCGAACGCCAGCTTCTGGTCAAAGATCTTGCCGAACGACAGGCGCGGGCTGATTTCGCCGTAGTAGGTGTTCGGGCCATTGCCTGCATCTTTCTGGCCCTGGTAGAAGATCTTGTCGACAAAGATGAAGTTATCGCCGTACTTCCAGGCATCAGCGTGCTCGAAGGTCACGGTTTGCTGGATCGACGGGTTGACCTTGAAGTTCTTGCCCCACAGGTAGGTCAGGCTGTTGTTCTGCCATTGCAGCAGGTCGCCGCCGAAGGTGGTGCCGCAGGCCAGCAGGCCGCCGGCGAGGATCAGGCTGTTGATGGTACGCATTGCGAGTGTCGCTCCCTTGATTGATCTATTGTCAGCGCTCGTTGTTGGCGCTTTTTTGTCTTTCGAGTCAGCTTTTTTCGATTGGCCACAGCTGTTTGGCAAGGGTTGAGCCAACTTTCCTGGGTTGGCAAAACTTTCCTGCTCGACTTCGTTCTGAACGGATGAAAAGGGTCTTTCAGGCTGGCAACACGTTGGCCAACCGCCCGAATTCATTGACTGAGCGGTCAGTAAACGCAGGCAGAATCCCTTCTGCCCTGATCGAGGGGGCGCGCAGATTACTGGCTTGCGCGCCTTGCCTCAAGTGCTCCGTCCTGGAGCAGTGTGGTACAAACTTGTGCGTTTGGTCAGTTTTTTAGAAGTGCACTTTTATCAGCGCACTGGTAACGCTCTGGTTGCTGTCGATGTTGCCCTGGCTGTCGATGCCGTACTTGTCTTTCCAGTAGCTGTACTCGATGCCCACGTACAGCTGCTTGGCGCCCAGGTTCAGGGCTTTGCCCAGGTCGTACTTGACCTGCGGGTTGAACTGCAGGTTGGCGTGGTAGGTGCCACGGCGGGTCTGGTCGTTGTCGACCACCCAGTCCATGTAACCGTCGATCAGAATGTCGGATTTGCCCACCGGAATGGTGTACGAGAAGGTCGGGGTGATCTGCCAGACGTTGTCACCGGGGCGGCTGCCTTCGGTGTTGCGCAGGTAGAAATTGAGCGTGAAGTAGTTGAAACCGGGAATGTTCAGGTCGAAGCCGGGGCCGATCAGGTAGGCCTCGTTGTCGCCCTCGCCACGCTCATAGGTCATGGCCAGCAGCACATCCTTGATCGGGCCGAACGCCAGCTTCTGGTCGAAGATCTTGCCGAACGACAGGCGCGGGCTGAACTCGCCGTAGTAGGTGGTCACGCCTTTGCCCGGGTCGGGCTTGCCGTTGTAGAAGATCTTGTCGACGAACATGAAGGTATCGCCGTACTTCCATTTGTTGGCGTGCTCGAAGGTCACTGTCTGCTGGATGCGTGGGTTGACCTTGAAGTCCTTGCCGTACAGGTAGGTCAGGCTTTCGCCATGCCACTGCAGCCATTCGCCAGCATGGGCGGGGAGGGTGGCCAGCAGGCTGCTGCCCAGCAAGAGGGACGAGGTGATGCGTTTCATGTTGTGGTTCCCGGACTTATTGTTTTTGTTGGGTTTTTTTGGCGCGCAGGCGCCCCGGGCGGCCCATTCCGGCGGGCCGACGGTGTAGCGTTTACGGCAGATTCGAGGCGGGGCGGCAGTGCGCCGCCCCCCTTTGCTCAGTGCTGGTGACAGACGTCGTTGTGCGCCGCGCGGTCGGCACCGCCCAGGATGTTGAACAGCACGTTCAACACCAGGGCACTGACCGTGGCCATTGCGATGCCACTGTGGGTGATGGGTTCCATCCACTGGGGCATCTGCGCGAAGAACTCCGGACGCACCACGGGGATCAACCCGAAGCCGACGCTTACCGCCACCAGCAGCTGGTTGCGACGGTCGCCGATGTCCGCTTCCTGGAGAATCTTGATCCCGGTGGCGGTGACCATGCCGAACATGGCGATGGACGCGCCGCCCAGTACTGCAGGCGGGATCGAGGCAATCAGGAAGGCCGCCTTGGGCAGCAGGCTGAGCAGGATCAGCAGCGCGCCGGCCACGATGGTGACATAGCGGCAGCGCACCCCGGTCATCTGCACCAGGCCGATGTTCTGGGCGAACGAGGAGTGGGTAAACGTGTTGAAGAAGCCGGCGATGAACGACGCGCCGGCGTCGCACAGCAGGCCGCGACGCAGCATTCCCGGGGTAACTTCACGATCGGTCACCTTGCCCAGGGCCAGGAACATGCCGGTGGACTCGACGAAGATGATCACCACCACCAGGCACATGGACAGGATCGGCGCCAGGCTGAAGGTCGGCATGCCGAAGTGCAGTGGGGTCACCACTTGCAGCCACGGTGCGTCGTTCAGGCCCGACAGGTCGACCATGCCGATGGAGCCGGCCAGGATGTAGCCCAGGCCCATGCCCACCAGCACCGACACGTTGACCCAGAAACCGCGCATGAAACGGTTGATCAGCAGGATTACCGCCAGCACCAGGCCGGCCACCAGCAGGTAGATCGGTGAGCCGAAGGTCTCTGCCTGTTGGCCGCCACCCGCCCAGTTGACCGCCACCGGGAACAGCGACAGGCCGATCGAGGTGATCACCGTGCCGGTGACCAGTGGCGGGAAGAAGCGTACGACCTTGGACATGAACGGCGCGATCAGCATGCCGAAGAAGCCGGCGGCGATGGTCGCGCCAAAAATCCCCTGCAAGCCCACGCCGGGCATGCCGGCCATGGCCACCATGCTGCCGACGGCAGCGAAACTGGCACCCATCATCACCGGCATGCGGATGCCCACCGGGCCGATACCGAACGACTGGATGATGGTGGCGACCCCAGCGACCAGCAGGTCGGCGTTGATCAGGAAAGCGACTTCTTCACGGGACAGCCCGGCGGCCTGGCCGATGATCAACGGCACGGCGATGGCGCCGCCGTACATCAGCAGAACGTGTTGCAGGCCAACCAGGATCAGTTGGAACAGGGGCAAGGGCTCGCGCGGCGGCGCAACGGGGATGTACGCCTTGCGTGACTCGGACATGCAGCACCTCGAGTTTTGTTTTTATTCTCGGATCCAAGCGCCGGCTTCAGCGGCAGGCCCGGTGGAGGCAGCCTGGGGTTCCCGCTAGAGCTCGAACGCTCGATGCTTGCTTGTTGCGTAATACATGAAACCTGAGGCTGGCTTTGCCGGCCTCTTCGCGGGCGCGCCCGCTCCCACAGGGGGAGGTGATCCCCCTTGGGAACGGGTTGCCTGGCGAGGTGCTATCAGTTGACCGGGGCGCCTTTGGCGATCCAGTCGCCGACGAGCTTGCGCTCTTCGGTGGTCATCTGGGTGATGTTGCCCAGCGGCATGATCTGGCTGGCGACCGCTTGCGCCTGGATGCGCGCGGCCTGGGCCTGGATCTGCTGCGGGGTGTCGAACATCACGCCGGCAGGGGCGGCGCTGAACAGTGGGCTGGTCGGCTTGGACGAGTGGCACACGGTGCAGCGTTCCTGGATGACATTGTGGATCTTGTCGAAGCTTTCGCCGCCAGCCTGGGCCGTGGCCTGGGCAGGGGCTTCAGCCGGTGCGGCAGGCGCTGCGGCAGCCTTGGCGGCGTCCTCGGCGCGTTGCTCGGCGGCGGTCTTGCCGCCTACCGCGGTCGCGGGCAGTGGCTGGTACTCGATCTTCGCCGCGGCTTGCTCAGGGCTGACGGCCATCGGTTTCGGACCGGTGACGTAGGCCAGGCAGATCATCGCCAGGGCGCCGACCGGCAGGGTCCAGGCGTACTTGTTGCTGTCGTGGCGGGTGTTGAAGTAGTGGCGGATCAGGACCGCGGCTACTGCGATACCGGCCAGGATCAGCCAGTTGTACTGGCTACCGTAGGTGCTCGGGAAGTGGTTGCTGATCATGATGAACAGCACCGGCAGGGTGAAGTAGTTGTTGTGGCGCGAGCGCAGCAGGCCCTTTGCCGGCAGTACCGGGTCGGGCGTCTGGTTGTTCTCGATCGCCGCCACCAGCTGGCGCTGGGCCGGCATGATGATGCGGAACACGTTGCCGACCATGATGGTGCCGATGATCGCGCCGGTGTGCAGGTACGCGCCACGGCCGCTGAACACCAGGCTGAAGCCCCAGCAGGCAGCGATGATCAGCACGAACAGTACGGCACCGAGCAGCGCTGGCTTCTTGCCCAGCGGCGAGTCGCACAGGAAGTCGTAAATGAACCAGCCGGCGATCAGCGAGCCAATACCGATGGCCACGCCTTCGGCACCGCTGAGGGTGCTGCCAGGGGCCAGCAGGTACAGGGCCGGGTTCCAGTAGAACACCACGCACAGCAGGGCGATACCGGACATCCAGGTGAAGTAGGCTTCCCATTTGAACCAGTGCAGGTTCTCGGGCATTTTCGGAGGGGCGAGCTTGTATTTCTCCAGGTGGTAGATACCACCGCCGTGAATTGCCCAGAGATCACCCGACAACCCATCGCGCGGGTTGCTTCGGTTCAGGTGGTTCTCCAGCCAGACGAAGTAGAACGATGCACCGATCCAGGCGACGCCGGTGATCATGTGAACCCAGCGAATGCTCAGGTTCAGCCATTCGTGAAGGTGTGCTTCCACAGTATGTACCTCTTGCCGGTCACCCGCTCGGGCAACGCCCTTGAATGACCGACCTTTTCTTATTGGTGGGGATTGAGGACCAGCATCTGTTCCTCGGTGAAGTAATGCTCGTCGCAGTTGTTGCCGGAACCACTGCGATCAACCACCAGGAAGTCATCCCGCTTTTCGATCGTCAGCACCGGGTGGTGCCAGACGCCGCGATGGTAATTAACGCCCTGCCTGCCGTTACTGCGGAAGGCGCGGACCAAGCCTGATACAGGTGCATCGCCAACTGGCGCGACCACGATCAGAAAGGGGTTGCCGAGCAGCGGGATGAAAGCCTGGCTGCCCAGCGGATGGCGTTCCAGCATGCGCACGGTCAGCGGCATGTCCAGCGCGTCGGCGCGGAAGATGCTGATGATCGCCTTGTCTTCAGGCTCGGCGGTTTCGACCGTGGCGAGCTTGTGAAAGCGCATGGTCGAGCCGTTGTTGATCATGAAGTGGTCGCTGCCGTCGGTTTCGATCACGTCTCCGAAAGGGGCGAAGGCTTCTTTGGTCAGGGGCTCGATCATCAGGGTGCGCATGCGGATATCTCTTCTATTGTTCGTTTTTCTGAATAAGGTTCGGCTGTTGCTTACAACTGCAGCAGGCGGAACAGGGCGATCAGGTTGATCTGCGCCAGGGCTTCCTTGAATTCGGCATCGGCATCGTTGTGGATGCGCTTTTCGAACGAGGCGAGGATCTGGTGCCGGTTGCTGCCTTTTACCGCCATGATGAACGGGAACTGGAACTTGGCCTTGTAGGCGTCGTTCAGCTCGGTGAAGCGGGCGAACTCTTCGGCGGTGCACTGGTGGATACCGGCGCCGGCCTGCTCGTTGGTGCTCGATTCGGTCAGCTCGCCCTGGATGGCGGCCTTGCCGGCCAGGTCCGGGTGAGCGTTGATCAGCGCAAGCTGGTCGGCGTGGTTGGCGCTGAGCAGGATGTCGCTCATGCGCTGGTGCAGTGCCTCGATCTCGTCCAGCTCACCCAGCTGGCCCAGGTCGTAGGCTTTTTCGGCAACCCACGGCGAGTGCTCGTAGATGTCGGCGAAGGCCTTGACGAAGGCGTCGCGGTCCAGGGTGGATGGCTTGAGGGTGTTGAAGGCGGTCATCAGGCGTTCTCTTTCTTGTACGGGTGGGTGGCGTGCCAGTGGCGGGCGATGTCCACGCGACGGGCGAACCAGACCTGGTCATGGCTTTTTGCGTAATCGACGAAGCGCTTCAGTGCGGCCAGGCGTGCCGGGCGGCCGACCAGGCGGCAGTGCAGGCCGATGGACAGCATCTTCGGTGCTTCGGCGCCTTCGGCGTACAGCACGTCGAAGGCGTCTTTCAGGTACTGGAAGAACTGCTCGCCGCAGTTGAAACCCTGTACCTGGGTGAAGCGCATGTCGTTGGTGTCCAGGGTGTAAGGGATCACCAGGTGCGGCTTGCCGGTAGGGTTGTTCGGCTCCCAGTAGGGCAGGTCGTCGTCATAGGTGTCGCTGTCGTACAGGAAGCCGCCTTCCTCCATCACCAGGCGGCGGGTGTTCGGGCCGGTGCGGCCGGTGTACCAGCCCAGCGGGCGCTCGCCGGTGATTTCGGTGAGGATGCGGATGGCTTCGAGCATGTGCTCGCGCTCCTGGGCCTCGTCCATGTACTGGTAGTCGATCCAGCGGTAGCCGTGGCTGCAGATTTCATGGCCGGCCTCGACCATGGCGCGGATCACATCGGGGTGGCGCTGGGCCGCCATGGCGACGGCAAAGATGGTCAACGGCACGCCGCTGTCCTTGAACAGTTTCAGCAGGCGCCACACACCGGCGCGGCTGCCGTATTCGTACAGCGATTCCATGCTCATGTTGCGCACGCCCTGCAGTGGCTGGGCGGCGACCATTTCCGAGAGGAACGCTTCGGACTCCTTGTCACCGTGCAGGATGTTGCGTTCGCCACCTTCCTCGTAGTTGAGGACGAAAGACAGCGCGATGCGAGCGTTGCCCGGCCATTGCGGGTGAGGAGGGTTGTTGCCGTAACCGATCAGGTCGCGAGGGTAGTCAGCGCTCACTGCAGTCTTCCTTCTTGTGCGTTTGTGCGGGGTGGGCGGGGCCGCGTCGGGATGTCGCACCACCGGATGGGCTGATTGTATACAACTTCTTAAATCTTTTGTAAGCCTGTTTTTCCGCATTTCTTCCCTTTTGTCGCTTCGCGGCGACCAGGAAAAACAGTGCAAGAAACCTGCCTGATTGGTCAGTAAATGACATTGGGGTCGGCCAGGCACCTGCATTTGCGACCGGTGGGTCGTTTATGGGCAAGAATCCTGGGGTGAGGCAGAAGGGCTCAAAAAATTGTGTACAATTTTGCGGTGGAATGTCTTAATGGTGTCCTTCCCGCACATCGCAGGCCCTTTGCCGTGATGATGGCCGTGTATTTTTTGCCCACAGATTGAACAAGAGGCGACAAGCAATGGGACGTTTGACCACACACGTACTGGATGCCGCGCATGGCTGCCCGGGCAGCTCGATCAAGGTCGAGCTGTACCGCGTCGAAGGCCAGCAGCTGGAGCTGGTGAACACTGCCCTGACCAACAGCGATGGCCGCGTCGACGCGCCGCTGCTGCAGGGTGACGATTACCGTACCGGCGTCTACCAGCTGCAGTTCAGCGCTGGCGACTACTACCGCGCTCGCGGTGTGCAACTGCCGGCCCAGGCGTTCCTGGATGTTGTCGTGCTGCGCTTTGGCATCGACGAGCAGCAGGAGCACTACCACGTGCCGCTGCTGATCTCGCCGTACAGCTATTCGACCTATCGTGGAAGCTAGTTGGTCGCTAGAAGAATCTTCGTAGGTCCTTTGGCCCGCTCTCACACTGGCGGGCTTTTTTTCGTCTGCCGTTTTTTGAATGCCCAGCTGGAATCACTTACGCGACTGATATTTTTGTCAGTGGTTTCCTACAGATTCGCTTGAGATGATCGGCTTTTCCGTCGCGCTTAAGGGCTTAGTCTGATGGACACAAAAAATGTGTATTCGCCCTATGGTCACCGAAGCACCAAAACGGTGCCGACCGGAGTATTGGGCTTCAACGGCCAGTTTTTCCAGGCTGCGCTGGAAGGCTACGCGCTCGGAAACGGGCATCGGATATACAACCCTCGCTTGATGCGATTCATCAGCGCGGATGCCTTGAGCCCTTTTGAAAAAGGCGGAATCAATGCCTACGCCTACTGCCTGAATGACCCTGTCAACGGGCGCGATCCCAGTGGTAAAAATGGCATTTTCAGGAGTGTGACCAGGAAAATTTTGGGTTTTGTCGAGCGGGCAGCCAGTCGTTACAAAGCGCTTACCTGGGAAGACGGGCTCACGAACAATCAGTACCGGAATATCGGCGAAGAGATGAACTATGCGAATAAGCAGGTAAAACAGAGCACGACCTTATTCAGGGAGATAACCAGCAGAAACGGATTCGCGCAGCTCGAGCCGGGGTGGAACCACAAATTTGTACTCACCAAAGAGAGCCGGTTGGTCGTGTTCAGCAGCAAGGATGACCTCACAATGCCAAGTCACGGCAGCCTCGCTGAATTTTCTGGGCTGGGTTTTGGCACGAAGGGGCTTGGCGAGAGCGTGAAGAGCGCTGGATACATCATCCTGGGTGACGGTGGTCAAATTTCTTTCAATAATCATTCTGGCCACTATCAGCCCCGCTTCGAGAACCTGTATGAATTGAATGATGTCTTGGAAAAGCTCGATGTTGATGCGAATTTCATCCGAGCCTTTGGTTCTTGACAATTTATTGGGCAGCCGCCTGCGCTTCGAGTGCCTTGCCGGCGTAGTGGTCAGTGCAAACTGAGTTTTGGCAATGGGCGCCTAAGCCCCCATTGCGCAGGCTAGGCGTTAGAGGAAGACGAACTTCGCAATGAAGATCGCGCACAGCACCCACAGGCTGGCGGAGATTTCCTTGTACTTGCCAGTACCCGCCTTCAGCGCCACATAGCTGATGAAGCCCAGGGCAATACCATCGGCGACCGAGAAGGTCAGCGGCATCATGATCACGGTAACGATCGCGGGGATGCTGTCAGTCGCTTCATCCCAATGGATATGCGCCATGCTGCCCATCATCAGCATCGCCACGTAAATCAGTGCGCCAGCGGTTGCGTAGGCCGGAATCATCCCGGCCAGCGGGGCGAAGAACATTGCCGCGATGAACAACAGGCCGACGACCACCGCCGTCAGCCCGGTACGACCACCAGCGGCCACACCGGCAGCACTTTCCACATAGCTGGTCACCGGTGGTACGCCAACCACCGCGCCGAACACGCTCGAAGCACTGTCAGCTTTCAAAGCCCGCGACAAGTTCTCGATGCGCCCGTCCGGCGCCACCAGGTTGGCCCGCTGCGCCACGCCCATCAGCGTGCCGGCGGTGTCGAACATGTGCACGAACAGGAAGGCCAGCACCACGCTGATCATGCTGACGTTGAATACGCCCGCCACGTCCATGGCCATCCAGGTCGGTGCCAGGCTCGGCGGCATCGACATCACCCCGCCGAATTTCACCAGGCCCAGGCCCCAGCCGGCCAGGGTGACCCCGATGATGCTGATCAGGATCGCACCGAACACCCGCTTGTAGCTGAGGATGGCGATCAACAGGAAGCACAGCGCCGCCAGTAGCGGCCCCGGCTCATGCAGCGAGCCCAGCTTGATCAGGGTGGCCGGGCTGTCGACGATGATGCCTGCCGTTTTCAGGCCGATCAGCCCGAGAAACAATCCGACGCCGGCCCCCATGGCGTGGCGCAGGCTGACCGGGATGCTGTTGAGCAACCATTCGCGTACTTTCGACAAGGTCAGGAACATGAACAGCACACCCGAGACGAATACCGCCCCCAGCGCGGTTTCCCAGTTGTAGCCCATGGTGCCGACCACGGTGTAGGTGAAGAAGGCGTTAAGCCCCATGCCTGGCGCCAGGCCCACCGGCCAGTTGGCGTACAGGCCCATCAGCAGGCAGCCCAGCGCGGCGGCGATGCAGGTGGCGACAAAGGCGGCACCGTGGTCGATGCCGGCGTCGGCCATGATGTTGGGGTTGACGAAGATGATGTAGGCCATGGTGATGAAGGTGGTCACCCCGGCGATCATTTCGGTTTTGACAGTGCTGCCGTGTTGCTTGAGTTTGAAAATCCGCTCCAGCCAGCTCGTTTCGAGCGGTGGGGCAAGATCCAGCGTAGGGGCGTCGGATTTGCGGCTTTCCACAGCGAGTACTCCTCAAGTCTTTCTTGTTGTTCTGGAGCCATGGGCCTGCGCAATGCACTTGGCGGCTCCGCGAGGGAAGGCAGACGTCTGACCGGTTTGTTGACTTGCGGGTCAAGAAGTTGCTCGGTGGATTATGCTTTTGTGTACAAAGAATGCAAATAATGTTTTATCTTTTGTGCGCGCAATGTGCCGTACAACGGCTATATAGGTAAAAGGCCACCTGCAGAAACGGCTCAGCCTGTGTACAATGGCGCCATACTTTCCTTCGTGCCTCGAGAGCCCATGAACGAACAGCTGCAACCTCTGAAAAAACCTGCGCGTGCCGGCAAGGCTGGCCGCAGTGGTACCCAGGACGACATCGTCTACGCGCATATTTTCGAGGCGATCCTCGAGCAGCGCCTGGCACCGGGCACCAAGTTGAGCGAGGAAGCGCTGGGCGAGATCTTCGGCGTCAGCCGCACCATCATCCGCCGCGCCTTGTCGCGCCTGGCCCACGAAAGCGTGGTGCTGTTGCGGCCGAACCGTGGCGCGGTGGTGGCCAGCCCGACGGTGGAAGAGGCCCGTCAGGTGTTCTTCTCGCGGCGCATGGTCGAACGGGCCATTACCGAACTGGCCGTGCAGCACGCTACTCTCGAGCAGCTCAACGAGCTGCGGCAGATGGTGCGTGAGGAGCGTGACAGCTTCTCCCGTGGCGACCGCGGTGCCGGCATCCGCCTTTCCGGCGAATTCCACCTCAAGCTGGCCGAAGCAGCGGGTAATGCGCCGCTGGTCAGCTTCCAGCGCAGCCTGGTATCGCAGACTTCGCTGATCATTGCCCAGTACGAAAGCGGCAACCGTTCGCATTGCTCCTATGACGAACACATGCAACTGATCGATGCCATCGAGGCGCGCGATGCCGAGCAGGCGGTGAGCCTGATGATGCACCACATGGACCACATCGACAGCAAGCTGAACCTGGACGAGGAGAGCGCCTCGGACGATCTGCATGCGGTGTTCTCGCATTTGCTGAAAAAGCCCAAGGTTTCCGCCAAGGGTTGATCGTTTGCCTGGGTGATCGTGGGGCCGCTTTGCGGCCCATCGCCGGCAAGCCAGCTCCCACCCCGACCGCGCTGACCTCAAGACCTACGCAGTACCTGTGGGAGCGGGCAAGCCCGCGAAACAGGCGACGCGGTGGATGGCACGGGCTTCGCCCGTGTTCGTGGGCACGCCCGCTCCCACCACCCGCGCTGACCTCGAGCCATGCGCAGTACCTGTGGGAGCTGGCTTGCCGGCGATGGGGCGCGAAGCGGCCCCAGCATTTATGGCCATTGGCCAAAGGTCTGCTAAATTCTTGTGAGCAAACCTTCATCGAGCAGTTGGGCTTGCGCATTCGTTGCGTTCAACTTCTTGAGGAATGGATTCATGAGCATGTCCCTCGGTAAACGCATGGGGGCCGAACTGGTCGGCACCTTCTGGCTGGTGTTGGGCGGCTGTGGCAGTGCGGTACTCGCTGCCAGTTCCCCCGTCGGCATCGGTGTACTCGGTGTCGCTTTCGCCTTCGGCCTCACCGTGCTGACCATGGCCTTTGCCATCGGCCATATCTCCGGTTGTCACCTCAACCCTGCCGTGTCGTTCGGGCTGGTGGTGGGCGGGCGCTTCCCGGCCAAAGAACTGTTGCCCTACGTGATCGCCCAGGTGGTCGGCGCCATCCTGGCGGCAGGCGTGATCTACCTCATCGCCAGTGGCAAGGCAGGTTTCGAACTGGCTGCGGGATTGGCTTCGAATGGCTACGCCGACCACTCGCCCGGCGGCTACACGCTCGGGGCGGGCTTTGTCAGTGAAGTGGTGATGACGGCGATGTTCCTGGTCGTGATCATGGGCGCTACCGACGCTCGGGCACCGGCGGGGTTTGCGCCGATCGCCATCGGTTTGGCCCTGACCCTGATCCACCTGATCTCGATCCCGGTCACCAACACCTCGGTCAACCCCGCGCGAAGCACGGGGCCGGCCTTGTTCGTCGGTGGCTGGGCCCTGCAACAGCTGTGGCTGTTCTGGGTGGCGCCGCTGATCGGTGCTGCAATCGGCGGCGCACTGTACCGGGGCCTGGCGAAGGCGCCTTAGCGCTGGTGCACGCAACGCCCGGCGGCGTAGGTTTCGCGCACGGTACGGTCGTCGCCGAGGGTGGTGAGCACGAACAGGGTTTCTTCGATGCTGTTGGACTGCTGAATGCGGTAGTCCAGCAGCGGCGTGGCCTTGTAGTCCAGCACCACGAAGTCGGCATCGTTACCGGGGCGCAGGCTGCCGATGCGGTCGTCCAGGCGCAGCGCGCGGGCACCGCCGAGGGTGGCCAGGTACAGTGACTTGTACGGGTGCAGGCGTGCGCCCTGCAGCTGCATCACCTTGTACGCTTCGTTCAGGGTGTTGAGCAGCGAGAAACTGGTGCCGGCGCCCACGTCGGTGCCCAGGCCCACGTTGACCTTGAAGCGCTCGGCCTGGGGCAGGTTGAACAGGCCGCTGCCGAGGAACAGGTTGGAGGTGGGGCAGAAGGCCACTGCCGAGCCGGTTTCGGCCAGGCGCTGGCATTCGTCATCGCACAGGTGCACGCCATGGGCGAATACCGAGCGCTCGCCCAGCAGCTCGAAATGGTCGTATACGTCGAGGTAGCCCTTCTGCTCCGGGAACAGCGACTTGACCCAATCGATTTCCTTGAGGTTTTCCGACAGGTGCGTGTGCAGGTACACGCCCGGGTGTTCCTTGAGCAGTTGGCCCGCCAGCGCCAGCTGTTCAGGTGTGCTGGTCGGGGCGAACCGTGGGGTGACTGCATAGTGCAGGCGGCCCTTGCCGTGCCAGCGCTCGATCAGCGCCTTGCTTTCGGCGTAGCCGGACTCGGCGGTGTCGGTCAGGTAGTCCGGGGCGTTGCGGTCCATCATTACCTTGCCGGCGATCAGGCGCAGGTCCAGGCGCTCGGCCTCTTCGAACAGGGCATTGACCGATTCCGGGTGCACGCTGCCGAACACCAGGGCGGTGGTGGTGCCGTTGCGTAGCAGCTCCTTGAGGAAGATCTTCGCCACCTGGTCGGCGTGATCCTTGTCGGCGAACTGCTTTTCGCAGGGGAAGGTGTAGGTGTTCAGCCAGTCCAGCAGCTGTTCGCCGTAGGAGCCGATCATGCCGGTCTGCGGGAAGTGGATGTGGGTGTCGATGAAACCCGGGGTGATCAGCGCGTCCTGGTAGTGCTCGACCGGGATATCGGCGTCCAGGGTCGGCAACAGTTCGGCGGCGTGGCCAATAGCGCGGATGCGGCCATCGTCGACCACCAGCAGGCCGTCCTCGAAGTATTCATGGGAAGCCTCCAGGCCCACCTCGGCCGGGTCGGCGATGCTGTGCAGGATGGCGGCACGGTAGGCTTTGCGGGTAACAGTCATAACACACTCGTCAAATGGCTTGGCTGCGCCGGGAGGGCGGCAGCAACTGGGCGATGGGGCCGGCATTGGCGGCAGCGTCGTGCTGGCCGAAGCAGGCGTTGTAGGTGGCGATGATTTCACCGGCGATGGATACCGCAATCTCGATCGGCAGCTTGCCCTTGACCTCGGGCAGGCCCATCGGGCAGCGCATGCGCGCCAGCAGGGCATCGTCGTAGCCGCGCTCGCGCAGGCGGTGCTCGAACTTGACCCGTTTGGTCTTCGAGCCGATCAGGCCGAACCAGGTGAAGTCGTTGCGCTTGAGAATGGCGGCGGTCAGTTCCAGGTCGAGCTGGTGGTTGTGGGTCATGACGATGCAGTAGCTGCCGGGCGGCAGGTCCGCGACTTCGTCGACCGGTTCTTCACTGACGACCTTGCTCACCCCGTCGGGGATCTGGGCCGGGAATTCCTGCTCGCGCGAATCGATCCAGCGCACCCGGCAGGGCAGCGCGGCGAGCAAGGGTACCAGAGCACGGCCGACATGGCCCGCGCCGAACACGGCGATCTCTGCCTGCACGGCGGCCATGGGCTCGAACAGCAGCACGGTGGCCCCGCCGCAGCACTGGCCCAGGCTGGCGCCGAGGCTGAAGCGTTCCAGGTGCGGGGTGGTGCGGTGTTCTTCGAGCATCTGCCGGGCGATGTGCAGGGCCTTGTATTCCAGGTGGCCGCCGCCGATGGTGTCGAACAGGCCGCTGGCGCTGACGACCATTTTCGAGCCGGCATTGCGCGGGGTCGAGCCGCGTTCCTCGATGATGGTCACCAGCACGCAGGCTTCGCCACGGGACTGGTGGTCGGCGAGGGCGTTGATCCATTGGTGCATGATGCAACCTCTCTATGTCGTGCCGCAGACCCTGTGGGAGCGGGCGCGCCCGCGAATAGGGCGGTAAAGCCACCATCGCATTCGCGGGCACGCCCGCTCCCACAGAGATCCTCACTGTCAGTGGGTGACGGTTTCCAGTTCCTGTTCAGTCGGTTGCTGCTGGGCCACCGCCTTGCGCATCTGCTCGCAACCCCACAATACCCGCTCCGGCGTCGCCGGCGCGTCCACCTGCGGCTGCACGCGGTAGTCAGCGATACTGGCCACGGCGTCCTTGATCGCGCACCAGGCGGCGATGCCGAGCATGAACGGTGGCTCGCCCACGGCCTTGGAGTGGAACACGGTGTCTTCCGGGTTCTTGCGGTTCTCCACCAGCTTTACCCGCAAATCCAGCGGCATGTCGGCCACTGCCGGGATCTTGTAGCTGGCCGGGCCGTTGGTCATCAGCTTGCCCTTGGCGTTCCACACCAGCTCTTCGGTGGTCAGCCAGCCCATGCCCTGGATGAAGCCGCCTTCGACCTGGCCGATGTCGATGGCCGGGTTCAGCGAGTCACCTACATCGTGCAGGATGTCGGCGCGCAGCATCTTGTATTCGCCGGTCAGGGTGTCGACCACCACTTCCACGCAGGCAGCGCCGAAGGCGAAGTAATAGAACGGCCTGCCGCGCGCCTGGCTGCGGTCGTAGTAGATCTTCGGCGTGCGGTAGAAGCCGGTGCTGGACAGTGACACCTGGGCGAAGTAGGCCTGCTGCACCAGCTGCTCGAAGCTGACGATCTGGTCGCGCACGCGCACATGGCCGTTGCGGAACTCGACGTCTTCCTCGGTCACCTGGTAGTGCCGCGCGGCGAACTCGGTCAGGCGCCTCTTGAGGATTTCGGCCGCGTTCTGCGCCGCCTTGCCGTTCAGGTCGGCACCGCTGGAGGCGGCGGTCGGCGAGGTGTTGGGCACCTTGTCGGTATTGGTGGCGGTGATCTGGATGCGGCTGAAATCGACCTGGAAGATCTGCGCCACCACCTGCGCCACCTTGGTGTTCAGGCCCTGGCCCATTTCGGTGCCACCGTGGTTCAGGTGAATGCTGCCGTCGGTGTAGATATGGATCAGCGCACCGGCCTGGTTGAGGAAGGTGGCGGTGAACGAAATGCCGAACTTGACCGGCGTAAGCGCCAGGCCCTTCTTCAGGACCGGGCTGTTGGCGTTGAAGCGGCGGATTGACTCGCGGCGCTCGGCATAGTCACTGCTGGCCTCCAGCTCGGCGGTCATCTCTTCGAGCATGTTGTGCTCGACGGTCTGGTAGTAGTGAGTGACGTTGCGCTCGGTCTTGCCGTAGTAGTTGGCCTTGCGAACCGCCAGCGGGTCACGGCCCAGGTGGCGGGCGATGTGGTCCATCACCTGCTCGATGGCGACCATCCCCTGTGGCCCGCCGAAGCCGCGGTAGGCGGTGTTGGAGGCGGTGTTGGTCTTGCAGCGGTGGCCGTGCACGGTGGCATCGCCCAGGTAGTAGGCGTTGTCGGAGTGGAACATGGCGCGGTCGACGATCGAGCCGGACAGGTCGGGGGAATAGCCGCAGTTGCCGGCCAGGTCGAAGTTGATGCCGTGCAGGCGCCCGTCATCGTCGAAGCCCACGTCGTACTCGACATAGAACGGGTGGCGCTTGCCGGTCATGGTCATGTCTTCGACCCGCGGCAGGCGCATCTTGGTCGGCTGGCCGGTCAGGCGCGCCACTACCGCGCACAGGCACGCCGGGCTGGCGGCCTGGGTTTCCTTGCCACCAAAGCCGCCACCCATGCGGCGCATGTCCAGCACCACCTTGTTCATGGGTACATCGAGGACTTCAGCGACCAGTTTCTGCACTTCGGTAGGGTTTTGCGTGGAGCAGTAGACGATCATGCCGCCGTCTTCGGTGGGCATCACCGAGGAAATCTGCGTTTCCAGATAGAAGTGCTCCTGGCCACCGATGTGCAGGGTGCCCTGGATGCGGTGCGGGGCACTGGCCAGGGCTGCAGCGGAATCGCCGCGCTGGTGGGTGTGGCTGTCGAGTACGAAGTGCTTCTTGCGAAACGCCTCTACCACATCCAGCACAGGCTCCAGGTCTTCATACTCGACGATGGCGGCCATGGCCGCACGGCGTGCGGTGTCGAGGTCGCGGGCGGCCACGGCGAGCACCGGCTGGCCGAAGAACTCGACCTTGTCGATGGCCAGCAGCGGGTCGCCGGCCACCACCGGGCCGATGTCCTTGAGGCCAGGGATGTCTTCGTGGGTGATGGCGATGCGCACCCCCTCGAAGGCATAGCACGGCGTGGTGTCGATGCGCAGGATGCGCGCGTGGGCGCGGTCGGCGGTGCGGGCATAGACATGCAGCTGGTTGGGGAATTCCAGGCGGTCATCGATGTATACGGCCTCGCCGGACACATGCTTGTCTGCGCTGTCGTGCTTGACGCTGCGGCCGACCCCGGTGGTCAGGTCCTGGCTGAACAGTTCGGCCATCTCGGCCTGGCTCTTGGCTACGTGATGGTTAGACATAAGCGGTCACCCGGGTCTCGATGTACGGCGTTTGCTGTTCGATGAAGTACTTGCGCAGCAGGTTCTGCGCGGTCAGCAGGCGGTATTCCTTGCTGGCGCGGAAGTCGCTGAGCGGGGTGAAGTCTTCGGCCAGGGCCAGGCAGGCGCGCTCGATTGCCGCCTGGTTCCACGGCTTGCCGCGCAGCGCTGCCTCGCAGGCACGGGCCCGCTTGGGGATCGCCGCCATGCCGCCAAAGGCGATGCGCACACCGCTGACCACACCGTCTTCGATGCTCAGGTTGAAGGCACCGCATACGGCGGAAATGTCATCGTCCAGGCGCTTGGACACCTTATAGGCGCGGAACGCCCAGTCGCTGGTGGCGCGCGGCACGATGATCTTCTCGATGAACTCGCTGTCCTGGCGGGCAGTGATGCGGTAGTCGATGAAGTAGTCTTCCAACGGCATCACCCGCTGGCGCTCGCCCTGGCGCAGGACGATCTGCGCATCCAGGGCAATCAGCAGGGGTGGCGAGTCGCCGATTGGCGAAGCGTTGCCGATATTGCCGCCGAGGGTGCCCTGGTTGCGAATCTGCAGCGAGGCGAAGCGGTGCAGCAGGGCGCCGAAGTCGGGGTATTCCTCGTTCAGCGCGCTGTAGCAATCGGTGAGCGGGGTGGCGGCGCCGATTTCCAGGTGGCTGGCGGTTTTCTCGATGCGCTTGAGCTCGGCCACATGGCCGACGTAGATCATCACCGGCAAAGTCTTGTGGAACTGGGTGACTTCCAGGGCCAGGTCGGTACCGCCTGCCAGCAGCCGCGCTTCGGGGTGCGAGCTGTACAGGTCGGCCAGGTCGGCCACGGTCAGCGGCACCAGGCAGCGCTTGTCGCCGCTGTTCAGTTCGCCGGTCTGGGTTGGTGCAATGGCCTTGAGGCGGCTGATGGTCTGCGCCTGCTGGGCATCGAACTGGTCGCGGCAGGGCTGGCGGCAGCTCATCAGCCGC
>Ga0209676_1001431_pt1 | contig 22537 bp, 21 predicted proteins | sample AraplaCvi_mLB_r2_FD_184282 | JGI IMG/M metagenome (GOLD analysis project Ga0209676, IMG submission 184282) | Arabidopsis root microbial communities from North Carolina, USA - plate scrape MF_Cvi_mLB_r2 (SPAdes) (version 2) | ecosystem: Host-associated > Plants > Roots > Endosphere | place: USA... | reverse complement strand
TCAAACTCTCCATAATAGTTAAGTTTAAATCTTGTATTGCTCAAAAAACTAATAATTGACGTTTTACTTCATGTTTTGTTTAGTTTTCAAAGTTCACTTCGTCACTCGTAAGCGACTTAAATATCATAACATCCTCAAACGTTTATGTCAACGTTTGTTTAAATGTTTTTTTGTTTTGTTGTTAGTGTTTCGCAACAACATAAATTAATATAACAGTTAGCTGATCGGATTACAACCCATAAACTAAAAGTAATATTATTCAGAATAATCATTCGTCCTTTATATAAAACATTTAGAATATGAATCTTCTATTATATAAATTGGATCAGTAGCTACTATCCATATAGTGATATAAAGGAAAATAAAAAATGCTCCTTATTCACATATAAATAAGAAGCATCTTTTAAATGGATCACTTTCACCACTATTACAAAAATTTTGCTCATAGATTATGCATATGTTGCAGCATCTAACTGATTTATTGGCGAAACAGCATCTATTAATGCTTCCTCCAACTCATTAGCATATTTTACTTTTTGATCTTTAGTCCACCCAAATTCAGCTGACATATAAGTTATTACTGCATCTTTCCATTTATATACCCAATTAATATCAAAATACAAAGCACCTGTGCGGCGTATAAAAAAGTCTACTGGTTTTACAGTCATTTCATAATGCAATGCATAAATAAGTGGTATTAGCACATCTACTGGTAAATTATATTGTTTTAGTTCCTCTTGGTGTTCCCTAACTAACTGGAAAATCGTATCAACGTTTGATCCATAAAATTTCGCAAATTGTTCTGCTTGTTTACTTGTTAATCCAAACTCCAAACCTTCTTTAGATTTATTTACTATAAATGTAGTAAATTGTTTCGCACCGCCTACATCCCCTCCAGAAATAGGCATATATTTCGTTTCACTTTTTGGATACGCTCCACTATGTCCTTCTTTCCTCAATAAATCCGTCACATAGTCTACAACCAATTCTGCCATTTTACGATAACCTGTTAATTTTCCTCCAGCAATTGTGATTAATCCAGAATCCGATGTCCAAATTTCATCTTTACGTGAGATTTCAGAAGCATTCTTTCCTTCTTCATATATCAAAGGTCGAACTCCAGCCCAACTAGATTCGATGTCATTTTCAGTTATCTTCACTGTTGGGAACATATAGTTAATCGCATCAATAATATACTTACTATCTTCTTTCGTCATTTTCGGTAACGCTGCATCATCATTATAAAACGTGTCGGTTGTACCGACATATGTTTTACCACCGCGTGGAATTGCAAATACCATACGGCCATCTGGTGTATCAAAGTAAATCGCTTGCCCTAAAGGAAAACGCGAATGATCAATTACTAAGTGTACGCCTTTTGATAATTGAAGTACTTTTCCTTTTTTCGATTGATCCTTTTCCCTTAATGTATCAACCCAAGGCCCAGCTGCATTTACTATTTTTTTACCATACACTTCATATACTTCACCATCGAGTAGATCCACTACAATGACACCACACACTTTTCCATTCTTATATAAGAATCCATCTACTTTTACATAGTTTACCGCTTTTGCTCCTTGATCAATCGCTTCCTTCATTACTTCAATTGTTAAACGAGCATCATCAGTACGATATTCAACATAATATCCGCCACCTTTTAATCCCTCTTGTTTAACAAGTGGTTCCTTTTTCATCGTTTCTTCACGGTTAAACATTTTCCTACGCTCACTTCTCTTTACTCCTGCCAGAAAATCATAAACTCTAAGGCCGATTGAAGTACTGAAAGCACCAAAAGTACCTCCTTTGTGGAACGGTAGCAACATCCATTCAGGCGTAGTAACATGTGGACCATTTTCGTAAACGATTGCCCGCTCTTTCCCTACTTCAGCGACCATCTTTACTTCCAATTGTTTCAAATAACGTAAACCACCATGTACTAATTTTGTTGATCGACTAGATGTACCTGCTGCGAAATCCTGCATTTCAAAGACAATCGTTGATAAACCTCTAGTAGCACCATCAAGTGCAATTCCAGCACCAGTAATGCCTCCTCCGATTACAATTACGTCTAACTCTTGTTTATTTACTCCATTTAATAGCTCTTTTCGTTGTTTACTAGAAAATTTCATGAATTTTGCCTCCTATGGTACGAAAAAAAAGAGACCACAAACATCACTATAGAATTCGCTTCTATAGCGTGTTGTGGTCTCTCTCAATCTCCTACCGAATATTAACTTGTTTTCATCTTATCACTATCATATGTTATTTAAAAGCTTTTGTTGCTTCGATTGCCTTTTTCCAACCAGAATAAAGCTCTTCACTTACATTTTCATCCATTGTTGGTGCAAAACTCTGATCCATATTCCATTGTGATGCAATCGATTCTTGATTTTCCCAATACCCTACTGCAAGACCAGCTAGATAAGCAGCACCCAAAGCTGTAGTTTCATTTACTTCTGGACGTTCTACAGGAACAGCTAGAATATCACTTTGGAATTGCATTAAGAAATTATTTTTAACCGCTCCGCCATCTACGCGCAGAGTTTTAAGCTCAATTCCAGAGTCTTTTTCCATAGCACATAAAACATCCTTAGTTTGATATGCTAAAGATTCTAGAGTAGCACGAATAAAATGTTCTTTTGTGGTGCCTCGAGTTACTCCAAAGACAGCTCCACGTACTTCACTATCCCAGTATGGAGTACCCAGTCCTACAAATGCAGGCACTACATATACTCCGTCTGTCGATTCTACACGTTTAGCATACTCCTCACTCTGACTAGCATCTTTAAACATACGCATGCCGTCTCGTAACCATTGAATAGCTGAACCTGCAACAAAAATACTACCTTCTAATGCATACTCAACTTTTCCATTAAGACCCCAAGCAATTGTCGTTAATAATCCATGTTCGGATTTAACAGCTTTTTCACCTGTATTCATTAACATGAAACAACCAGTTCCGTACGTATTTTTAGCCATACCTTCACCGTAGCAAGCTTGACCAAATAGCGCTGCTTGCTGGTCACCAGCTACACCAGCTATCGGTATATTTTGGCCAAAGAAGTGGAAATCCGCTGTATGACCATACACTTCAGATGAAGATCGCACTTCCGGAAGCATGCTTTTTGGAATTGTTAACATATCAAGAAGTTCTTCATCCCAGCTTAAATCATAAATATTGTACATTAATGTGCGAGATGCATTTGAATAATCAGTAACATGCACTGCTCCACCAGATAGTTTCCAAACAAGCCATGTATCAATTGTTCCAAATAATAAATCTCCATTTTCTGCTTTTTCTCTTGCACCTTCTACATGATCTAAGATCCACTTTACTTTTGTTCCTGAGAAATAAGCATCAATTAAAAGACCTGTTTTTTCGCGAACCATATCGCTATAGCCTTTTTCTTTTAAATCATCACAAATGTCAACAGTTTGACGGGATTGCCAAACGATCGCATTATATACAGGTTTACCAGTATTTTTATCCCAAACAACTGTTGTTTCACGTTGATTCGTAATGCCAATTGCAGCAATTTGTTCTGGTTTTACATCTGCTTCACTTAGACAAGTTGCAATGACAGCTAAAATTGAACCCCAAATTTCTTGTGCATTATGTTCTACCCAACCCGGGTGTGGAAAATGTTGTGTAAATTCCTTTTGTGCAACATGTACAATTTTGCCTTCTTTATTAAAAAGAATAGCGCGTGAACTTGTTGTTCCTTGATCAAGTGAAAGGATATATTTTTTCATTTTTATTCTCCTCCTTAAGCTACTTTACTATTATTACTATTATTAACTTTCATATTACTTGTCATATAAGAGATTGCTAGAATTACCACTGTAACAAAAATCACATAATATAATGCTACATTATTTTTACCTTCAAATATTACTTCGTAAAATAACCCCGCTAATGAACCACCTAATAATGGAGCTACAACTGGTATCCATGCATATTTCCAGTTCGATCCGCCTTTTCCTGCAATCGGAAGTAAAAAATGTGCAATTCGAGGACCTAAATCACGCGCTGGGTTAATTGCATACCCTGTTGTCCCACCTAATGATAAACCAATACTTACGATTAAGAAACCAACTATGAATGGATTTAATCCATCAGCAAACTTATTTGAACCAATTGCTAAAATACCAAATACTAAGATGAATGTACCAATAAGTTCACTTAATAAATTTGCAAAAGTATTTGGGATAGCAGGTCCTGTTGCAAATACACCTAATTTTGTACCTGGATCCTCTGTTTCCTTCCAATGTGGTAAGTAATGTAAATATACAACTGTTGCACCAATCATTGCACCCATTAATTGTGCAGCAATATATTCAGGTACTTGGCTCCATGGAAAAGAACCTTTAAAAGCTAATCCTAATGTAACTGCTGGATTTAAATGTGCTCCACTAATACTTCCTACAGCGTAGACAGCTACCGCTACTGCTAATCCCCAGCCCAGTGTAATAACAATCCAACCTGAATCCTTAGCAAATGACTTCTTTAAACTTACACCTGCACAAACGCCTCCACCTAAAACAATCAACAAAGCTGTCCCAATTAACTCTCCTAAAAATGCTGACATAAAATCCCTCCACATTCAGTTTAAGTTGATCTTCGTGAGAGTACTAAATTGAATGGCCATTCATATTTAAAGACAAAAAGACCCACAACTAAATTGTTTCTATAAGAACTATAGAAACAACCAATTGTGGATCTCTTCATTTCTCCGTCACGTATATTAACTTGTCTTTTATGCTAACTCATATATGAAAACGTTGTCAATCATATTTTTCACATTTCTGTCACTTTTTTAGAAAATCTTTCCACAACTCTTTATCTGAGGTCGTAATTGCTGTTGCACCAGCGTCTAAAGCAGCCTTTACATCTTCAGTCGTCCGAATAAAACCACCTGCTAATATCGGAATACCTGTACGCTCCTTTACTTCTGTTATTACATTTGTTAAAGCACCTGGTAGTACTTCAATATAATCTGGTTTTGTTTTTTCTAACAAAGCAATACTTTTCTCCATCGCACTTGAATCAATTAAAAAAATACGTTGAATCGCAACTACACCTTTTTGCTTCGCCTTTAAAATCACATTTGACTTTGTAGATAATAGCCCATATGGATTAAACTCTTGGCATAAATATTCCGCTGCATACCCATCACTTTGCAAACCATGAATTAGATCGACATGTAAAAATACTTTCTTACCATGTTGCTTAGCAAGCGAGACTACGCTTTTCAGTTGGCCAATATGAATATCTAATATAACGATATATTCATATGAACTAGTTAGTAATTTTTCTAAATCCTTTATTTTTCTAACAGCCGGTAAAATTTTTTGTCCATGAAATCCCATTCAAAAATACCCTCTATTTTCATTTTTATTCTAATCGTACACAATTTTAGAAAAAAGAAAAGCCTGGACATCGAAAGAATGATCGTTGTCCAAGCTTTATATTTCGTGTTTTATTAACTACTATTCTCTGAAATACGTTAAGAATAGAAGGAATACAACAAATAGTACATACATAATCGGATGAATTTTTTTCGCTTTTCCAGCTGCTAACATTGAAATTGGATAGAAGATAAACCCAACAGCAATACCTGTTGCAATACTGTAAGTTAACGGCATTGCGATAATTGTGAAGAAAGCTGGAACTGCTATCTCAAATTTCTTCCAATCAATTTGACCAATTGAAGATACCATTAGTACACCAACAACGATTAATGCTGGAGAAGTTACTGCCGCTGTTACTACACCTAAAAGTGGTGCAAAGAATAATGCTAATAAGAATAATAAACCCGTAATAACCGCTGAGAATCCAGTACGTCCACCAGCAGCAACACCTGCAGTTGATTCGATATATGAAGTAGTAGTACTTGTACCAAGAGTTGAACCAACTACTACTGCAGTAGCGTCAACCATTAATGCTTTTCCAGCTCTTTCAAGTTTATTATCCTTTAATAAACCAGCTTGATTTGCAACAGCAACTAATGTACCTGTTGCATCAAAGAAATCAACAATGAAGAATGTTAATACAACTGCAAACATTTGAGGTGAAGAGAATACATCTGGAATATGTTTAATTGCTTCACCAAATGTAGGTGCAATACTTGGAACTGGACCAACAACTGAAGAAGGTAAGTCAATAATTCCAAAAATCATACCCGCGATTGCAGTAATGATCATACCTAAAAATACGCCAGCTTTTACTTTTCTAGCCATTAAAATAACAGTTATCACTAAACCGAAAATTGTTAACAATACTGCTGGTTCATTTAATTTACCAAGTGCAACAAAAGTTGCTGGGTTACTTACGATAATACCTGAATTTTTTAAACCTACAAATGTAATAAAGAAACCAATACCGCTACCGATTGCTAATTTTAATTCAATTGGAATTGCATTAATAATTTGTTCACGAAGTCCTGTTAAAGATAGGATAATGAATAAAATACCTGAAACAAATACGCCAGCTAAAGCAGTTTGCCATGGAATACCCATTCCAAGAACTACGTTAAATGCAAAGAAAGCATTTAATCCCATACCTGGTGCTAAAGCAATTGGATATCTTGCATAAATACCCATTAAAATCGAACCGTATGCCGCTGCTAATGAAGTAGCAACAAAAATTGCTTCTCTATTCATTCTTAATGTTTCTGGAAAATCTTTTATATCTGATAAAGAAAGAATTGATGGATTTACGAATAAAATGTAAGCCATTGCTAGGAATGTTGTTAAACCAGCAATTGTTTCCTGACGAAATGATGTGCCTAACTTGTTGAACTCAAAATAATTACTAATACGTTCTTTCATGTGATCCTCCTAAGTCTATTAAGTCTTAAAAGTCGGTCTCTATTTTATAAATAGAAAAGGCGCTTTTACACAATTGGTAAAAGCGCCTATCACGAGCAGTTTCATTCTGTATTTTATAACCTAGGGATAGTAGAATAATAGCTAAATAGTAGGTTAAAAATATAGAAATCATTACTTCGTAGTCCGCCATTTACGGTGGCAGGTAGAGACGCTAGTCCATATTCACTAGCTTATACGACAAGTTATGACAAATTATTTAATATTTACATCCTTATATTACAACCATCTAAACTAAGTGTCAACAAAAAAACGAACATTTAAATTAAAATGTTCGTTTTCGTTCGTTTTTTCCAAATATTAGAATGTTATTCCCACTCAATCGTTGCAGGTGGCTTGCTCGTTACATCATACACGATGCGGTTTACGTGCTTCACTTCATTAACAATGCGAGTTGAGATTTTTTGTAGTACATCCCATGGGATTCGTGCCCAGTCAGCAGTCATTCCATCAATAGATGTAACTGCACGAATACCTACTGTGTAATCATACGTGCGTTCGTCACCCATTACTCCAACACTACGGATATCAGGTAATACTGTGAAGTACTGCCAAATTTCTTTGTCCAGATCAGCTAATGCGATTTCTTCACGTAAAATTGCATCAGATTCACGAACGATTTCTAATTTTTGATCTGTAATTTCACCAAGTACACGAATACCTAATCCAGGACCTGGGAAAGGTTGTCTCCAAACGATTGCATCTGGAATACCTAGTTCAGAACCAACTGCACGTACTTCGTCTTTAAATAATGTGCTTAATGGTTCAATTAATGTAAATTGCATATCTTCAGGTAATCCACCAACATTGTGATGAGATTTAATTGTTTGAGCTGTAGCCGTACCACTCTCAATGATGTCAGTGTATAAAGTTCCTTGTGCTAAGAAATCCATACCTTGTAATTTAGCAGCTTCATCATCAAATACATAAATAAATTCGTTACCGATAATTTTACGTTTTTGTTCCGGATCTGAAACGCCAGCTAATTTAGATAAGAAACGTTCTTTTGCATCAACTTTAATTACATTCATATGGAAGCCTTCACTGAACGTCTTCATAACGCCCTCTGCTTCATCTTTACGTAGTAAACCATGATCAACGAAGATACAAGTTAACTGATCACCGATTGCTTTGTGAATTAATACAGCAACTACTGAAGAATCTACGCCACCACTAAGTGCACAAAGTACCTTTTTGTCTCCAACAGTTTGACGAATATTTTCAAGTTCAACTTCAATAAAGTTTTTCATAGACCAATTCGCTTCACATTCGCAAATGTTGAAAACGAAGTTCTTTAATAAGTCATTACCATATTCAGAGTGACGAACCTCTGGATGGAACTGAACGCCATACATTTTTTTCGCTTCATTACTCATTGCAGCAATAGGACATGATGCACTTGTTGCATCTACTACGAAGCCTTCAGGTTGTTTCGTAACTTTATCACCATGACTCATCCATACTACATGATCATTTGGTAGATCTTTTAATAGCTCAGATTGCAATTGAATATTTAATTCAGCTTTTCCATATTCGCGTTGGTCAGCTTTTTCAACTGTTCCACCAAAATGCTGAGTCATTAATTGCATACCGTAGCATATGCCTAAAATAGGAAGTCCTAATTCAAATATTGCTTTATCACAATAAAAAGCATTTTCACCATACACACTGTTTGGTCCACCAGAGAAAACTATTCCCTTAGCTCCCATTTCTTTAATTTCCTCAGCAGTGATTGTATGAGGACGTAATTCACTATAAACGCCAAACTCACGTATACGGCGCGCAATTAGTTGGTTATATTGGCTTCCAAAATCTAGTACAACAATCGTGTCATGTTTTTGCAAAACGGTCACCTCATCTATAATATTGAATTAACGTATCAGTTGAACTGATACTATTTTTCCCAAAAAAATAAAAAAAAGCCGATTTTCTCCCTTTTGTACATGTGTAACATGAAAAAAGAAGGCAGAAAATCAGACTTATCGCTAAATAAAGTCATGCTGCCTTCATAGTCAGAGCATGTTACGGCGCTCCGGTAGAGACTCTCGACCCATATTGTCGAGGATATATGAAGAATATTGACGTATTTTGTATTATTGTCTCATTCTATCAACGTATATTTTACCGGTCAAGGTATTTCCATATAAATTTTTATGTAAACGCTATAAGTTGTAAAGAAAATCATATTGATGTATGATTTACCTAACGAACGGTAGGTAGTTTTATAATTGCTTTTTTAAGGAGTGATTTACATAAAAAGTAATGCGACGGTTTTAAAAATACAGGAAGCTACAATTAAATTGTATGCAGAAAATGGTTATGAAAAAGCTACGATGACCGAGATTGCAAATGCAGTTGGCATTAAAAAGCCTTCCATTTATGCCCATTATGAAAATAAACAAGAAATTTTTTTAAGCATTATTGAAAACTTAAGTTCTGTGTATGTTTCAAAATTTAAACAAGAAATAGAAAAATACAATCATCTAACAGTTGAGGAACAACTTTACTCAGTTTTAGAAAGTACTCGAACTTTTTTTCAACATGAAGACTTAGGATTATTTCTAAAAAGAATGCTGTTATTCCCTCCTAAGGAATTAGAAGGGCATTTACTAAAACGCTACGAAGAGTTTGAAAATCAATTACTTCTTATCATCAGAGGACTATTTGAAAAAGGCATAAAAAATAATGAAATTTTTCATAACGATGTGGATGAGTTAGTAGATGCTTATATCCATTTATTAGATAGTTGTTTTATTCAATTGTTTGATCCTGATGAAGGGCTCGTAAAGAAACGCTTAAAAGCTGCTTGGAGCTTTTTTTGGCGATCGATTGCAACGAAAAAGGAGAGATGAATGATGAGCTGGGTTTATTTAATCATTGCAGGAATTTGTGAAATCGCTTGGGCTTTTGGACTTAAATATTCAGACGGTTTTACAAATACGGTGCCTACTATTCTGACATTAGTAGGAATTATCATTAGCTTTTATTTATTCTCAAAATCGATTAAAGTACTTCCGATTGGTACTGCATATGCTGTTTTTACTGGTATTGGAGCCGCTGGAACGGTCATCATCGGAATGGTATTTTTAAACGAAACAGCCTCCCTCATGAAAATTATTTTAGTTATAACACTGCTATCAGGCATATTAGGCTTAAAATTAACAACAAAATCAGACCTTCAAGAAGATAAGGGAGGTGCATCATAAAATGGCATGGATCTATTTATTAATTGCTGGTTTAGGAGAAGTTGGTTTTGTTACTTTTATGAAGCTTTCCAACAATTTTAAAAAACTAAATTACTCTATTTTATGTGTTGTCTCTGGATGGATTAGTTTTTATTTACTTTCAAAAGCTTTAAAAGTCATCCCCGTTGGAACTGGGTACACAATATGGACCGGTATTGGTGCTGCTGGTTCGGTCATTATTGGAATGATGTTCTTTAAAGAATCACGCGACTGGAAAAGACTTTTCTTTATTACACTTGTCATTGCATCTGTAATTGGTCTAAAAGTAATCTCACCTCATTAAATGGAAAAATCCCTAATCTAAATAGCTTAGGGATTTTTTTTGCATTGTTTTAGCCACTTATAAACATCAAAATGCCTTTAAAAGGGCTAATTTAGAATGCGATTAGCTTGTAATTTCACTTCAACTATTTCATCTTCTTGATTACAATTTCACTTACAAAAAGTATGATAAGATGATAGTCCCTTTATAAACCCTTTTTCAAAGCATTAAAAAAGCTTGCTCCATGTTTTGGGACCGACGATTCCATCCGCCGCTAATCCGTTCTTTGTTTGGAAATTTTCAACTGCTTTTTCTGTATTTGGACCAAATATCCCATCTGCAGTTATTTTAAGTTTTTGCTGAACTTTTTTTACAGTTGCTCCTCTAGATCCCTCTTTTAATATTCCTTTATACGAAATAGAATCTTTTTGGCTAGTAGATATTGGTTTTTTAGGTGGATTTAAGATTGCCCTGACCTGTGCTTTGAAATCATTAAATTTTTCTGGATCATCCACAAATGGTTTTGGACAAAGTTTGTGTGTTACATCATAATGTCTAACAATATCATTTTCATCTAATTTATAAGCTTTACATAACGCAGCAATCACTGTTGCAGCTCTCTTTATTGTAGCTGATGAGATACTACCATCTCTCTCAACACACATTTCAACGCCTACTGATAATAAATTAGCATTTGGGGCTAACTCTGGTACACCTCGAAATACTTCACCACGACTATTTCTTTCATACTGGTCGTTTGCATGATAAGCTACTTCATCAAAAGGTATAATACAAATCGCTTCATTAGGATCTACAAAAATATGAGCAGATGCATATGTTTTATTTTTTATAGCTGTACCATTAAAATACCTTTGATGGTTTTCAGCACTCGCTCCAGGGTTAGCCGTCCAATGTAACACTATCTTTTTAATAGCTTTTAACTTTATAGACGGTCTTGTATATTTGTTGATTGTAATAAAGTCATTTTTCCAAAGTGCCATATCTAAAGCTCCCTCTTTATTTATTCAAGCATGTTATACTTACTATGCTTGTACTCACATACTAATAAAATATTCAAAATGCAAAAATTGGTGACAAATAAAAAAAGGAGAGCATTTAGCCCTCCATTGATTCCTTTTTAGTATTATTTTGTTTTAACTGGCTTTACATAAATTGCTTGTGACGAATTAATTGAAATACATCCGTCCAAATCTTTTTCATTTAGTAAGCCCAGATTTATGGCTGATTTTATTTTATCACCATCTGGTTTTTTAATAACTTGAACTAAATCAGTTAATTTTAGTTCCTCAAGTTTACTTACTGTTTCTGCGTCATTAAACTTCTCTTTCTTTCTAATGATTCGCTCTAATTTCAAATTATTGATCACAAACTCGCCTTTTTCATTCTCACCAAATTGATGATCAAGAAAACCATGAAATACTTTTTGTAATTGCTCCATTTGATTTTCAATGTCTTTCTTTTTTTGACTCAAATCATAATACTCGTTTAACATAAGCTCTGTTATTCTATAACTACTTTTTTTCCCCATTTCTTTTCACCACATTTCACAGTAGATAATTTAATTTTATTGTGAAAGAAGACAAGTTATGACTTGAAATAGTGATAATATATCAGTAAATTAACTAATGAAGATAAAAATATAAATACTTACAAAAAGAAACACTTGAACGAAAATTTATATAAATTAACTCAAAAACTAAAAAAATGGGAAGGATACTAGATTATGTATATTAACATTAATCAAGTGAGTGGATTAAAACATGTTTATTGAGCCAATGTTATTACAAACTGCTGACAACCCATTTGATTCTGATGAGCATTACTTCGAATTAAAATCTAATGGTGTTCGATTACTACTGGAACGAGAAAATGGATTAAATAAACTTTACACAGAAAATGGTACGGAATTAACAGGTAGAATACCTGAACTAGACATTCTTGAATTAGATGATTGCTATTTAGATGGCGTACTCGTTTGTTACAACGACGGTAAAGAGGATTATGAAGCAGCTTTAAATCGAGTAAATACGATTCAAGAACATAAAATTATTCAAGGAAGTAAAGAGTTCCCATTAACATACATCGTTTTTGATTTACTACGAATTAGAAAACGAAATTTGATGAAAGAACCTTTATCAACTAGAAAACAAATTCTTGCCGACGAACTGAAAGACCAACAATTCATTAAAAAAAGCTTCTTTATTGAGTCAGATGGTATAGCGTTGTTTGAACAAATTAAAGAGCTTGGCCTTGAAGGGATTGTCGCGAAATCAAAAGATTCTTTTTATATACCAGCTCACCGATCTTTGAATTGGTTAAAAGTTATTAATTGGAAGTACAATGTTTACTACATTACAGGATATAAAAAACAAGGTATGGGATTATTAATCTCTGAATATAAAAACAATCAATTTGAAAATGTTGGCGTAGTAGAGTTTGGAATGAATAATGGACAAAGAAAAGCATTTTTCAGCGTTACAAAACATATAAAAACAGGCGAAGACAAAATCTACACCTATGTTGAACCTTTTATCAAATGTAAAATTAAAAATAGAGGTCAGTTAAGCAACGGCGAGTTAATTGATCCTATATTTGATGATTTTATTGTATAAATGAAGATAACCCCTTGAATATTCGAGGGGTTTTTCTTGTTTAAGCATATAGTAAAACCCCGTAAACAGTGTTTACGGGGTTTTGATTAAGGGGATGATATTACATCATACCGCCCATTCCCATGCCGCCCATATCAGGCATTGCAGGAGCATTTTTCTCAGGAATATCAGCTACAACAGCTTCAGTTGTTAAGAACATAGCAGAAACAGATGCAGCATTTTGAAGTGCAGAACGTGTTACTTTAGTTGGGTCAACGATACCTTCTTCAATCATGTTTACCCATTGTCCGTTTGCAGCATTGAAACCAACGCCAACTTCTGCAGTTTTTAATTTCTCGATAATTACTGATCCTTCTAAACCAGCATTTGTTGCAATTTGACGAACAGGTGCTTCAAGCGCACGTAATACGATGTTGATACCTGTAGCAATATCACCTTCAGCTTCAATTGCAGCAACTTTATTGTATACGCTCATTAATGCAGTACCACCACCAGCTACAATACCTTCTTCTACTGCAGCACGTGTTGAGTTTAAAGCATCTTCAATGCGTAATTTACGTTCTTTTAGCTCAGTTTCAGTTGCAGCACCAACTTTGATTACTGCTACTCCACCTGCTAATTTTGCTAGACGCTCTTGTAATTTTTCACGATCAAATTCAGAAGTAGTTTCTTCTAATTGAGCACGAATTAGACCAATACGTCTTTGGATTGCTTCAGTTTCACCAGCACCTTCAACGATTGTTGTATTTTCTTTTGTTACAACAACTTTAGAAGCACGACCTAATTGAGTAATATTAGTCGTTTTAAGATCTAATCCTAATTCTTCTGTAATTACTTCACCGCCAGTTAATACTGCGATATCTTCTAACATTGCTTTACGACGGTCACCAAATCCTGGAGCTTTTACAGTTACAGCATTAAATGTACCACGTAATTTGTTAACGATGATTGTAGCTTGCGCTTCACCTTCAACATCTTCAGCAATGATTAATAATGGTTTACCTTGTTGTACAACTTGTTCAAGAACTGGTAAGATTTCTTGGATATTTGTTACTTTTTTATCTGTAATTAAAATATATGGGTTTTCTAATTCAGCTACCATTTTATCTGAATTTGTAACCATGTAAGGTGAAGAGTATCCACGATCAAATTGCATACCTTCTACTACTTCTAATTCTGTTGTGAAACCTTTTGATTCTTCAAGTGTAATAACACCGTCGTTACCAACACGTTCCATTGCTTCAGCGATTAAGTCGCCCACTTCTGGATCAGCTGAAGAGATTGCTGCAACTTGTGCAATAGACTCTTTACCTTCAATTGGTTTAGAGATAGCTTTTAACTCTTCAAGTGCAACAGCAACTGCTTTTTCGATACCTTTACGGATACCCATTGGGTTTGCACCCGCTGTTACGTTTTTTAGACCTTCACGAATCATAGCTTGTGCTAATACCGTTGCAGTTGTTGTACCGTCCCCAGCAATTTCATTTGTTTTGCTAGCAACCTCTGCTACTAATTTAGCGCCCATGTTTTCAAACGCATCTTCTAATTCGATTTCTTTAGCGATTGTTACACCATCATTTGTAATTAATGGAGAACCAAATTTTTTCTCAAGAACTACGTTACGTCCTTTTGGTCCTAATGTTACTTTTACAGCATCAGCTAAAGCATCTACACCACGTAGCATTGCGCGACGTGCTTCTTCACCAAATCTAATGTCCTTTGCCATTAAAATGACCTCCTTAAAATTTTAAAAATTATTTTATAAACTAAGTATTTTATTTAATTAACCTATAATTGCAAGAATATCGTTTTCGCGAAGTACAAGGTATTCTGTACCACCGTATTTAACTTCAGTACCAGAGTATTTAGAGAAGATGATGCGGTCACCTACAGATACTTCTAAAGCAACGCGCTCGCCGTTTTCAAGTACACGTCCAGTACCTACTGCAACAACTTTGCCCTCTTGTGGCTTTTCTTGTGCACTACCTGGTAATACGATACCGCTAGCAGTTTTTTCTTCAGACTCAACAAGCTCAATTACAACACGATCACCTAATGGTTTTAACATGTGTAATACCTCCTCAATAATCTAATCATTATTTTTTAGCACTCATTAATATTGAGTGCTAACACAATTATTAGTTTAAATAATATCATGAGATTTTGCAAGTCCGAAGCTAGCACTTTTCTTGTCGAAATTTATTAATTTTAATTAACGTATTTTAAAGAAGTTTAATAAAAATATGTAAATACCTTTTAAGAACCATCTTAAACGAGTACAATAATGTACATGTTGTTATAAACCTTTGGGTTATGAAAATATCAACACAAAGGAGTTATCGTTTTGAAAACAAGAGATTTATGGATTTTATTAACGTATGTTTTGATTCAGTATTCTGGATTGTATGGTGTTCGTTTTCTATTAAATAGTAGTTTATATGAAGGGTTAGACAAAGAAACTGCCAAAATCGAAGCAGTAGGTTTATGGGGATGCATTAGTTTTATTACAGGTCTTCTAATTATTTTAATTTTATTAAGAGGTCCAATTTCAATTGGAATAAAAAATCTTTCGTCTAGTTTTACGCTGACAATATTAAAATGGGCTTTAATCGGATATGCTGTCACAATGTTTACTCAAATTGTGTGTAATCTCATTTTAATTTTAGTTTTTGATTTAGATAAAGGGTCAGAAAACACGCAGAACATTATTCAAATCGCTAAGCTAAACCCTGCCTTTATCGTCATTCCAAGTTTAATTGCACCGATATTGGAAGAAATCGTATTCCGTCGTATTATTTTCAAAAAGCTATTTGAACGTTTTCCTTTTATTGTTTCTGCTGGAATCAGCTCAGTTATTTTTGCGTTCATGCACGGCGACTTGCCATTCTTTTTATCTTATTTTCTGATCGGATTTATATTTTGTTATCTATATAAACGGACAAATTCGATTTTAGTTCCAATTTTAACTCATATGTTTATGAACTCATTTGTCGTTTTTCAACAAGTTAAATTATTCCATTTCATCTATTAAAAAAAACCCCATTTTAATGGGGGTTTTTAATTTACTTATTGTTGTAAGAAGTATGCTAATGTTTGTAACTCAACAGCTAAATCAATATGATGTATTCGAATATGTTCCGGTACACTAATACGTGCAGGCGTAAAATTCAAAATACCTCTTATATTTTTACCTTTTAAACGGTCTGCAATCGACTGTGCGACTTGAGCAGGAACAGTTAGAATGACGATTTGAATATCATCGTTCATTATCTCTTCTAATTTATCAAGATTATAGACTGGAACTCCACCTATTTCTGTTCCAATCTTCATTGGGTCGATATCAAACGCCATTTCAATCTTTGTATTATTGTTTTTTATAAAATTATAATGTAAAAATGCGGTTCCTAAATTCCCTACACCGATTAACGCTACTTTCATTACTTCGTGTTGGTTAAGCGCTTTCGAAAAAAATGTTAATAAATAATTTACATTATAGCCATACCCTTTTTTTCCTAAGGCACCAAAATACGAAAAATCTCTTCTAATTGTAGCGGAATCTACTTTTACTGCTTCACTTAACTCTGCTGAAGAAACTCTTTGTTTACCTGATAAAGACAAATTCTTTATAAAACGGTAATATAAAGGTAGACGTTTAGCAGTAGCTTGTGGAATTTTAATTTGTTCCGACTCCATTTTACAATCCCCCACTTACTGTTACTGTAATTCTTTTTACTATATTGTGTAAATAGCCTTCATTTTAGTAATAAAGTACTTGTTCTACTGTAAAATATACACTATATTTATGAATTTTGACAGTAAACAGTTTAATAGATAAAAAATTTTGCAATGAGGTGAATATCTTGATCCTATTACAAGTTAATAATGTCTCCAAATATTTTGGTAGTGACATTATACTTTCAAATATTAAGTTAGAAGTTCAGACGAATGATCGAGTAGCAATTGTTGGTCGAAATGGTGCTGGTAAGTCTACTCTTTTAAAAATTATCGCCGGTGAAATATCTTATGATGGTGGAGAATTAATTAAACCAAAAGACGTCACGATTGGATATCTAGCTCAAAACTCTGGCTTACTAAGTGATCGCTCAATTTGGGAAGAATATTACTCTGTTTTTAGCCATTTGGTAGAAATGCAGGATAACATGAGAAAGCTAGAACATAAAATGACCCAAGAAGATGTTTATTCAAATCAAACCGTTTACGACAAAATTGTAAACGAATATGATCATCTTCAATTTACATTTAAAGAAAGTGGCGGATATCAGTTTGAAGCAGACATTCGTTCAATAATTAGTGGTCTTGGATTTTCAAATGAAGATTACAATACAAAAATATCATCATTAAGTGGTGGCCAGAAAACGAGACTGGCGTTAGGTAAGCTATTACTAACAAAGCCTGATTTATTAATTCTGGACGAGCCTACGAACCATTTAGACATTGATACACTTAGTTGGCTTGAACGTTATTTACAATCATACCCTGGCGCTGTATTAATCGTGTCACATGATCGCTATTTTCTTGATCAAGTTGTAAATATCGTTTATGAGATTTCAAACCACAAGCATCAAAGATATGTGGGGAATTATAGTAAGCATTTAGAACTTAAAGCTGCTCAATACGAACAAGACTTAAAACAGTTTGAGAAACAACAAGAACAAATCGCCAAGCTCGAAGATTTTGTTCAGAGAAATATCGCGCGTGCTTCTACTACTAAAAGAGCGCAAAGCCGTCGAAAACAACTAGATCGAATGGTCAGAGTAGATAAACCACAAGGAGATGAGTCTTCTGCCAACTTTTCTTTTACAATAGAAAAACAAAGTGGAAATGATGTACTTAACGTTAGAGACCTTTTCATTGGTTACGACCGTGTACCTACTATAGATCAATCAATGCACTTTGTTCTTAATCGTGGAGATAGTGTTGCCCTAGTAGGACCAAATGGAGTTGGAAAATCAACATTACTTAAAACGATTATTGGAGATTTAGAAAAATTACAAGGCAGTATAGATTTCGGAGCAAATGTATTTATTGGTTACTATGATCAAGAACAAGCTAAATTAACATCAAACAAAAGAGTTCTTGATGAGTTATGGGATGATTATCCGTTAAAGCCTGAACAAGAAATTAGAACAATCTTAGGTAACTTTTTATTCTCTGGAGATGATGTCACGAAAAATGTCTCATCTTTAAGTGGTGGAGAGAAAGCTAGATTGGCTCTTGCAAAGCTTATGATGAAAAAAGCAAACTTCTTAATTCTGGATGAGCCAACGAACCACTTAGATTTGGATAGTAAGGAAGTATTAGAAAATGCTCTTCTAGATTACCCAGGAACAATTTTATTTGTTTCCCATGATCGATACTTTATGAACAGATTATCCACAAAAACATTTGAACTTGCAAAAGAAGGTTTGACTCCTTATTTAGGCGATTATGATTATTATTTATTCAAGAAAAATGAAGCTTATGAAAAAGAACTGGCTGAAAAGGAAAACGCTGAAATTCAGATTCGTCAATCCACTCATCAACCAGTTTCAGATTACCAACAGGATAAAGAATTAAAGAAAAAGCTACGCCAAACACAACGTCGTATAGAAGAGATTGAAAGTAGTATTTCAAATATCGAGAAAGAAATTGAACAGATCGAACTTGAACTGTGTAAACCAGAAGTTTACGGAGATTTCCCACTCGTACAAGAACTAACTACTCAGAAAAATGATCATGAAACAAATTTAATGTCTCTTATGGAAGAATGGGAGAACTTACAAGAATAAACAAAGAACGGATACGCGAAAAGCGATCCGTTTTTTATTTATCTACATGTTTATCCACAAATAATTTGGAATTTTTAAGCTTTTACACAGACTTATGCACATTATCCACAGTTACTGTCTAAAGTTATACACATTATTGTTCACATAATGTTATTAAGTTGTAAACAAACTAAAAAGACTTATCCACATATTTTGTTGAAAATGTGAATAAGTCTTTCTTACATGTTTTCTAAATCTAAACCTGGATTACCATTTAAAGACAAGCTAGATAGTTTTCCTTGTTTGAAACGAACATACGCAGCTGCACCAATCATAGCAGCATTATCAGTGCAAAGTGAAAGTGGTGGAATGACTAACTCTTTATCACTAAATATACTCATTTCTTTTTGTAATGAAGCACGTAAACCTTTGTTTGCAGCAACTCCACCTGCTAACAATACTTGCTTTACATCATATTCTTTCGCTGCTTGAATTGTTTTCGTAACAATTACTTCTACAACACTTTCTTGAAAGCTTGCAGCAACATCTTCTGGGGATATCTCCATTCCACGTTGTTCAGCATTGTGCATATAATTAATAACAGCTGATTTTAATCCACTAAAGCTAAAATCGTAGCTACCTTCCTCTAACCAAGCTCTAGGAAAAGGGATATTTGCACTTCCTTCTTGCGCCAAACGATCAATATGTGGACCACCTGGATAAGGAAGCTTTAAAGTTCTAGCTACTTTGTCATAAGCTTCTCCAGCTGCATCATCTCTTGTTTCACCAATTACTTCAAATTCTCCGTCTTCTTTCATATAAACAAGCTCAGTATGCCCTCCAGAGACCACAAGTGCCAATAAAGGGAAATGCAATTCCTGTATAAGTCGATTAGCATAAATATGACCTGCAATATGATGTACGCCGATTAGAGGTAAATCATGTGCAAAAGCAATTGCTTTCGCAGCATTAACGCCAATAAGTAAAGCTCCAACTAAACCTGGACCTTCTGTTACCGCAATTGCTGATAAGTCTGTGTATTCAACATTTGCTTTTGACATGGCCTCTTCTATAACTAATGTAATTTGCTCAACATGTAATCTTGAAGCAACCTCGGGTACTACACCACCAAATCGCTTATGGATATCGATCTGAGTTGAGACAATATTACTTAATATTTCATTACCATTCTTAATAACAGCTGCTGATGTCTCATCACAGCTAGTTTCAATAGCAAGAATTAAACAATTATCTTTTATGATCATTTATATTCACCCACATTACTAAAGCATCCTCATAATTATCTGTATAATAACTTTTGCGAATTCCTCCATCTTGGAATCCAAGCTTACGATATAATCCCTTTGCAACATCATTTGAAACCCTTACTTCTAATGTTAATGTTTCCGCACCAAGTTCACGAGCAGTGTCTATTACTGCAAGAAGCAATTTTTCGCCAAGACCATTACCACGATACTCCGGCAATATAGCAATATTCGTAATATGTCCTTCATCGATAATTACCCATAATCCACAATATCCAATGATTTCTTGGTCAACCTCCGCTACAACATAATGAGCAAATTGATTTGTATGTAACTCATTATAAAACGCATCATAAGTCCATGGTGTTGCAAAAGATTTTTTTTCTATTTCCATTATTTGATTTAAATCTTCTTCTCTCATTTGTCGAAAAGCAACTGATGAAATCATAACATCCTCCTACTTTTCTTGGTCTGCTAACCAATTTGCTTCAGCTTCAGATAATCTTAAATACTCGGGTGCAAATTCATGCACAGATTCTTCCTTTTCCTCAAGACTACAGTTAAATAATTCACTTGGTCTTTGGTTGTTTAAATTATTCGTAGCAAATATTGCTCGTTCGCTTAGTTGTTCAATAATGTAATCCTTATGGATCGCAACATCATTGCCAACGAAAAGAATTGGCTCATTCAGTGACTTTAATTTTTCCATCCAAACACTTCGATCTATATTACATTCGTTTAAAATACTTGAAGTTTCATTCCCTCTAAAATCATATAGCCCTGTAAACAATAAATTTCTTCTCGCATCAAATATCGGACAAACTAGCCCCTCAAAGTAACGACCATTTGACGCCAATACCTTTAAACTAGATACACCTATAATAGGTATATTTAATGAAAAAGCTAGTGTTTTTGCTACAGTGACACCAATTCTTACACCAGTGTACGATCCAGGTCCTTTTGCAACAACAATCTTTGTTAATTCCTTAGGTTTAATGTTACACTCCTTCATTAAAGCATCAATTGCAGGCATTAAACGTACGGAATGATTTTTATTTATAAATGTAATAGTTTCACCAATAACTGATTCATCCTTCAAAAGACTAATACCCATTACATTTGTTGAAGTATCAATTGCTAAAACGGTCATCTTTTATTAACTCCTTGCAAACAAATTCATACCTTGCTCCTTTAGGGAATAAAGTAATCATTCTACCATTTTCTTTATGTGTAATAACAATTTTCAAGAATTCATTTGGTAAGTAATCTGAAATTAAATGTGCCCATTCTACTACACAAACACCTTCACCCATAAAATATTCATCAAAGCCTAAATCCTCGTTACTTCCTTCTAATCGATAAACATCCATATGGTATAGCGGAATTCTACCTTTATATTCTTTTATTATATTAAATGTAGGGCTGTTAACTGTTCTTTTTACGCCAAGTCCTTTTGCAAAGCCCTTCGTAAAAGTTGTTTTGCCAGCTCCCAAGTCACCCTCTAATAAAATTACATCTTTCTGTTGAACAATTTCACCAAGAAAATATGCAATTTGCTGCGTTTCTTCCTCGGTATTTGTATGTAAAACAATTTCCAATTACTTCACCACCAAAAAATTCATACTCGTCTATTCTAACTTTGCCATATTATATCATTTCAAAACATTAAGGGATTGTCAAACTGTAATATTTCCTAATACTTAATAATGTTACTAAAGATATAGCGAATCTTCATTGCCTATTGAAATGGTAATGCTATTTTATATATAAAAAAAAACGAAACAAATTGTTTCGTTTTAAAATTCATATGTATGGCGGTCCCGACCGGGATCGAACCGGCGATCTCCTGCGTGACAGGCAGGCATGTTAACCGCTACACCACGGGACCATTTGGTTGCGGGGACAGGATTTGAACCTGCGACCTTCGGGTTATGAGCCCGACGAGCTACCAGACTGCTCCACCCCGCGATAATGTGGATACTAATTAATTTAGATCCATGAATATTAACTTGTTAAGACCATCCCAATCTCAGGATGTTTTTGCAAGTAGCAGCTCGATTGGTATGCTGAAGTTATTCCTTCGAAGCATATTCGTTCGTGCTCCACCCCGCGATAATGTGGATACTAATTAATTTAGTTCCATGAATATTAATTTAATAAAATAGATGGAGGAGTAAGAGGGATTCGAACCCCCGCGGGCTGTTACACCCCTGTCGGTTTTCAAGACCGATCCCTTCAGCCAGACTTGGGTATTACTCCATATTTAGTGGTGGACCTTGTAGGACTCGAACCTACGACCGGACGGTTATGAGCCGTCTGCTCTAACCAGCTGAGCTAAAGGTCCTTAAAAGTAGCGGCGGAGGGAGTCGAACCCACGACCTCACGGGTATGAACCGTACGCTCTAGCCAGCTGAGCTACACCGCCATAATTTTTAAAGTTTTAAGTGGAGCCTAGCGGGATCGAACCGCTGAC
>Ga0209676_1001429_pt1 | contig 22564 bp, 25 predicted proteins | sample AraplaCvi_mLB_r2_FD_184282 | JGI IMG/M metagenome (GOLD analysis project Ga0209676, IMG submission 184282) | Arabidopsis root microbial communities from North Carolina, USA - plate scrape MF_Cvi_mLB_r2 (SPAdes) (version 2) | ecosystem: Host-associated > Plants > Roots > Endosphere | place: USA... | reverse complement strand
ACTTATCAGCTTTGATAGTGAAGGCTTCTCTTATTGGAACACTAAAGACGGTAAAACATACGGTGGAGTACGTGGCGTATATCCTCACAAAAAGCTTCCTGCATGGACAAAGGGACTACTAAAATAAATTAGTATCTAGAGTGGCTTCGGTCACTCCCTACCCTCTCATCTTATAATAGTTGCATTTTATTTAAACAATTACATAATAACAGTTGAAATAATTATTAATTGATGTAAAATAGATATTAACAATACATTCTATTTTAGGAGGAATAACTATATGTCAAAATTAATTCCTTGTTCAAAATGTGGTGGTACTGGTATCAGAAGAGAATACGCCCATGTAGATAACGGCTTATGTTATAAATGCGATGGTTCTGGAAAAGTTAATGCAACTAAAAAACAATATGAAGAATATTTGAAAAATGCAATTGCGATTGTAACATTAGAAAATGAACAACAAAAGAAAGTTGTACAAATAGCAGTATTAAGAAAAAAATTATTCTACATATATGACAAATGCGGAAATCCATTAACCTGTAATTGGGATACTCCTTCAGAAGCATTAATTTATGGAAATGAAAATACAGGCTTTTACTCCCTTCTAAGAGGCATCAAGAGATATATAAAACCCTTATTTAATGAAGACAATACAATTAAAAAATGGATTACAATCGACTAACTATCATTAGTTAGTCTTTTCTTAATATGTGTATTTTATTTAATATACATTTAGGCGAAAACAAACGTGTGAGATATTATAGAATATAGATGAATATTTAAAGCCACCTAGCAGTGGTTTCTTTTTGCGTTACTGTCAGTTTTAAATTAGTTACGATATAATTAATAATGTAAATACACAAGAAAGGATTTGTATTAGGTTGAATATGATTAGAGCTGATACATTGTACCGCTTCCCTACCCTACTTCACCTGCATAATGAAAGGATGATAAATATAAATATTGATGAGATTATTGATAAATGTGCCAGTCAAGGATTTAAAGCAAGTAAGAGTAATAACTGGATATGGATAAATGGATCAGATGGACGTTATAGCAAGTATGCAGAAGGTAAGATATTAGAAGAGTTAGGATTCAAGTATGCTAAAAAGAAGAGCAAGTACTATTGCGTTGTAGAAAATACAAATGGTTGTGAAAGATTGGATAGGGTCATGAAGGTTTATAATAGCAGGAATAGTATGAAGTAGTTGCCGCTTCAAGTAATAGGAATACATAAAATTAAATTGAAAAGGAAATGATAGCATGAATGAAGAATTTAAATTAAATGATAACGGAACGTATAATTTTGAATGGACAGATGAAGTTATGTTAGAAATAGCAAATGACTGGTTTGATGATATCGTTAAAATTAGTAAAGTTGAAAGATATATTCATGATGATATGTATGTGACATTTACAGCATACAGAAGAACAGACTATCCTGAATATGATGACAGTGATTACAATATGCTGAAATACGATACTGTTTATACTGACTGGGAAGATACTTATTATAACTTCTCTGATAATTATATAATGTGGATAAAGGTTGATGATTTAAAAAGTGATCATATAGAAGTATTGTATTTACCTTTAATATATAAGCACTTAGATATTCATCATGGTACAGATATAGATAAGCATCTATTTGTATTAGCAATTACTATTAGAGATACTTTTATAGAAGATGATTTATTACATAGAATGACTATGGAGTTATATTTTGAAGATTTTAATGAGTTAACGTTTGATGAACATTGTAACAATAAGTATGAAATGATGGAATGGAAACACAACTTGATAAAAACAATAGAAGATGAATCACAAGATTAATAATAGTCTGCTTCGAGCATTTTATACATAAAATGAAAGTCTTGTCCCAAGTCGTACAAAAATTACGTATTTCATGTCCCAACTCGTACACGCTAAAACAGGTATAATATCCTTATGTACATTGGTTATTATGGTCAATTTATCAATTTAAGTTCTCTTATATTAATTACATAATTTAAATAAGTTAGGAGTATAAAATTTATGAAGAATATTAACAACTTAACAAGAAAAGAAAGAGAAGAAATAATTAGATTAAGTATGAATCATTCAATTGTAAATGGTAAGGCTTATGACAATGAAACAGGAGAATACATCGGAGACAGGTTTCAACATGAGTGGTTGACTCCTATAAAGAAAACAAAGAGTAACGCTAATCCAATATATACAAAAGAAAATAAGAATGCTATAGAGTTACATTGCGAAACTAATGGTGGTTTCGTATTTGCTCTATTTAAGAGTAATTTAAATATATTAGATAGATTACCTTTATTGTCAAAACAAGATGTAGCAAGACTAATATACATAGCAACATTCACACATTATCATACAGGACGATTACAAAAAGGAGATGGAACAGTTATAACTACAGATACCTTCCCTACTCTTGTTAAACTGACAAAGCGACGTGCAACAGAATACTTAAACAGATTAATTGACTCTAAAGTAGTTACAGTTAGTCAGTTCAATGAGATAATAATAAGTAAAGAGTTCTTTATTAGAGGTACTATTAAGGATTCAAGTGATGAAAATATCAATTACACTAGATTATTTAAGAAGACAGTAAGAGACCTATTCCAACAAGCTAGTACACGTGAAATAGCGCACCTTTCAACTATCTACATGACATTACCCTACATTAATCTATATCACAATGTAATAAGCTATAACCCTCAAGAAAACGATGTGTATATGGTTAGAGCTATGGATACTAAAGTTTTATCTGATAAGCTAGGATACAAGAGTTATAACAAGTTAACAGCTATGCTTAATAAGATTACTATAAGTGATAAAAATGTATTCAACTATTACACAGATATCAACGACAAAAGGAAGAAGAATATAGTAGTTAATCCAGATGTAGTATACGGTGGTAATGATTCAAGGCAATTAGAAAGCGTTAAAGTATTCTTTAATACAAATAGTTAACTACATAAGATCGAAAGATACTGACGCATAACAAAGCAAGTTTGTTACTTGTCCACAACGCTAACAAGTTAGCTTATGTGATTAACCTTTTACATAGTAAATTAATATAGATAGTAATACTTTTAGTAGTGAGATGGAATAGTCTTGCTACTATTTTTACATTAAAATTAATTAAACAATTACATAAAACTTATTGTATTTATAAGAATAGTAGTGTATAATAAAGATAGATTAAAGGAAAGGAGTTGAAAAACAAGTGGATTATGACAAAATACTAACGTACACAGTAGCAGTTGTTGGAATTCTTAGTGGTTTATCTTCATTCGTTGTAAACATTCAACAGATGAAAAAGAATCGAAACAACAAAAAGCGACCTAATCAGCCGTCACCGAAACGTAGAAAAGGTCGCAAGTAATACACTATGAGAGAGGTTAGCGCCTCTCTTGTACTTAGTATATTATCATATCCGCTTCTATTATGCAAAAAATGATGAAAAGATTATCAGATGTAACTATTATTATTGCCCTGTCTTTGCTTATACCAAGGAATACTGACTTTAACAATTTAACTGTATTTGATTATGTTTTGATTATTGCCTACATTTTAATTATTGTACTGTTTATTGCTAATTTGTTTATGGAGTACAGGAATAGAGATACAGAGAAATAAGGATTGTTTAATTTGGAGTAGCCGCTAGTGGTTACTCTTTTTTTGTGGTGTATATGGAGTATGGCTATGAAGCGAATAGAGTGAGAGAGGTTAAATATAATAGTGAAAAGCTGAATACAAAGCTATGCACATATATACAGTTGATTGATAGTGTGATGAATATACAAGTGGAATATAACGTACAAGATAGACAATATAAAGACCTTGACTACACGCAACCTGTTATACATCGAATATAACAAATTTAATCAGCACAGTGAGAATATAAAAAGCTGAAATTTAAAATTGTACATATTATATTTTTCTTATATTATACGTACATACGTTCGTATATTGTACTGGTGTATAGATGGTATATATTAGGAGTTATGAGGTAAAATAATATACATTATATCCTTATAGGCACTGGATATGGGGGCTATGTTTACATTTTGGAGGATTTGGAGGTTACTAAGTGTTACCGTACCACATTGAAAGACACAGGCTTGCTAATTTTTCAACTTCATAAAATGACAAATAAAACTTCATGAATCTTTATACCTAAAATTAGTCCTACTTACCTATTTTTATATTTTCACCTTAATCGTTTTCATAATCGTAAATTGTCGTCAATATCCTTATATACATTGAATATCATCATCTAGGAATATAGTAACGATTCATCTATTTTGACCACTTTTCACCCTATTTTCGCCTATCAAACCCTTATAAACACTGAACATTTACGATTAAACTTGTACGAGTATCTATCCCCTACTTATATAAATCATCAGAACATCCTTATAAACATTGGATTTCTACCTTGTATCAATCAATTTCTAACCACATAAAAATGACTCGAATAATGACGATGTCGAGCATTCTAATATCCTTATAACCATTGCATATCTCGACCTTAAATTGATCAAAAAATACGATGATTTACGAATAGATGCTATTTTTACGTTTATCGTCATTTCGAGTATAAATTTAGTCTTTATTTAGATATCTAACTAATCATAGTAATTAACTTATGATATATTTTTATTATTTATAATACTAATATGATTCTCAAATCCCACACTTACATTAAGTTAGTATAATTATTCTTCTCTATTATCTTCAGTGTATAATCAAGCACATTAGATTTAGGCAGATCATCTTTAGCACACATTGCTAAAAGTTGTAATGATTCTTCTGGACTTGTTAAAGACAACTTACTGATTAATGTTAATAATGCTGAAGCAACTATATCTTCATCTTTAAATTTCACAACTTCCATATTCTTCATCATACTCATCCTTTCATTAACTACAAATATTTTTAATGTTTATTATATTGCAGTATTAAAAATCCAAAAATTAAATACTGCTATGTATGATTCTATTTATTATTGATATGTACTTACTTAGTTTTATCTCTACTCTCCTTTTATTAATGCAATTGATACTATCATAGATGTCAGACATATGAGAGTTACTAATATATAATACATCATTTCAAATGATAATTCTAACACTATACTCAAATTTCTACATCTTTCGACAAAAAAATCTTACAATAAATAGAAATAAAATAATTTTGAATCAGCACTAGCTATTAGATATCAAAGACAATATTATTAGGATGTAAGATGATTAACTTGAATACTCTATATTCTAAATTACTTTTTACTTTCAGAAATAGTTTGGTATTATAAGTATTGTAAGTTAATAAAATAAATACACAAAATAAAAGGAGATTGATTATTTATGATGAAAAAGCAAATTAACATGGATGAGGTTATGTTTTACTTAGAGGAAATGGTATTGTTAGGAATTAATACAGAGTTGGAAGAGAAAGTGTATCACTTACTATTAGAAGAAAAGAAAGTCTCTTTAAATCAATTGGAATCAATTAAAAAACGCATGTATAAGCGGTATAATGTTAAGTTTTAAAATTAAGTTAATAAATACATAATATACTATATAAAAATAAGGAGAGTTGATTAATTGAGCAAAGCCTTAGAGAAACAAGTATACATATATAGTTTAGGAACTGAATGTTTCTATACCGATGAAGAAAATGATATCCATAAACAATTATTAGAGTATTACTTATCTAAAAAGGAAATTAATGAAAAACTAAAAGAACATGAACTACTGTTGAAAAACACACTCAACGATCTAGATAATGTCATGAAGAATGGCGATAACCAAAAAGGACTTGAATTAAATATATACGCAATGATAATTAAAGAAGGCATAAAAGAATTTAAGCAAGAAACAAAAATAATTAATTCATCTATTAATTATTTTAAAGAAAAGTTAAAACAAAAGTTTGTTGAATTCGATGGAGTACGTGAACTTAGACCTGAAACATTAAGCGATAATAAGATAATCGGAATTTTTGATTCAGGTTTATCTAGAACAGTGGGAATGAAAATCAATGAAGTTTCAGATTCCTTGATTGTGGTACGTGCCTTTTACTTTAATATTCTAGAAGATATTATTCTAAATGGATTTAAATATAATAATGAAGAATACATCTATTTCTCATCAAGTGCAGGTCAAATTAGAACAAAAAAAGCAGTATTCATCAAAAGATCATTATGGGATAAATATGAAAAAACTTTAACATGCGGATTAACTCTAGAAGATATTAACGCCAATGATGGATGTAACATCAATAAATTATTAGCATATAAAGCATTAATCACCTCCGCAAGTGTGAAGTGGAATTGTTTTGATATTGAGAGAGCTATCGTAGTTCCAGACTTAGAATCACCTGTGACATCTTTATTTGATTTTATTGATAGAGATACATATAAAATTGAGAGAAAGGAGTTGACGGTAAATATTGAACATACAGATGGATGTGGTATGATACTTCCATCAAAATCTAAAAAGTCGTTTATGACTCGCCTACCGTTTGTTAAAGGACTCTTAGTACCGTTCGATTTCAAAAAATTCGCTGTAGAGTGCGAAAATACAAAAGTAAAGGACATCTACGGTAAAGAATGGGATATAGTAGAGGATAAAATTGAAGTAATATTTACAAAGAGTCAATTCAAAATGGCTAAATATTACTCTGACTGGGATGATTATAAGAGTAAATTCAATAAATATAAATGTCAGGCAAATAAATTAAATATAGAGGATGTCGGTAGCGATGCATCATTAAATTATCAAATGTTGCAGACATTGACTGACATTACAGATGAAGAAATACGTTCATTATGCCAAGAAACAAATGAAGATTTAAAAAAGATACATAACGATAAAAATACAATCCTTAAAGTCTTAGGTGCTACTAATTCAAATAAGAATAAAAACTACTTTCAAGAAGGATTGATGATTTATCCAGAATTAATCAATGACAATCACTCGAAACGGATAATTAAAGATAAAAAGCAATCCATGTTGAATGATGCCTATTCAGGAAAGCTAAGGATAAAAGGAAAATATTTATACCTTGTACCAGACTTATATGCTTTTTGTGAATTCTTATTCGAAAATATAAAACATCCTAAAGGATTGCTTTCTGACGGTAATGTTTTTACTAATGTATTTAATGAAGGAAAAGTTGATATTTTACGCTCCCCTCACCTCTATAAAGAACATGCGATTAGAACTATTGTAAAGAATAAAGAAATAGAGGAATGGTTCATAACTCAAGGAATATATACGAGCATTCACGATCCCATTTCAAGAATACTTCAATTTGATGTAGATGGAGATAAAAGCTTAGTGGTGCAAAATGATACATTGATTAATGTTGCAGAAAGAAATATGAAAGATAATGTACCCCTATATTATGAAATGGGAGTAGCTAAAGCAGAAATTGTAACAAACGAACTTATTTATAACAGTCTAACAAAGGCATTTAAAGCTAATATCGGTGAAGTGAGTAACAACATTACTAAGATATTTAACTCAAGTAATGTTATCGACTTAGATGTTGTAAAATGGCTCACTGCTGAAAATAATTATATTATTGACTATGCTAAAACACTTTATATGCCTGAAAGACCCGAACATGTGAATGAGCGTATAAAGGAAGCTATTAAAGGTAAAGTACCCCACTTCTTTCAAGAAGCAAAAAATAAAGATAAGAAGAATGTAGAACCTTTAACAAATAGTACAATGAATCGATTGAGGAAGTTTGTTTACAGTAAGAACATTAAGTTTAAAGATATAGGTGGAGAATTAGACTATAAAATGCTTATGAGTGAAGAAATTGAATATATTAATCATAAGATTGTTGGAAAGTTTAAGAAATTAAATCAATCTAAGAGATGGTTGATTCGTAATAGCGGCATTAAGAATCGAAATGAAGGTTTACTATTTGTCTATAAGCATATTAGAGATGAAATGAAGAAGCTTAATATCAATGAAGATAAAATAGTAAATAATTTAATTAAAGATATGTACGAGAAAAGAAATTCTCCTTTAAAAGAAACTCTGTGGCATTGTTACGGAGACATCATTTTAAGTAATTTGAGGAACAACCTTAAAGGTACTAAACAATGTGAGTGCTGTGGGGTTAGAATTAAGACAGTAAATAATAAAGTAAAGTATTGTGATGAATGTGCGAGAGTAGTCAAAAACAATCAAAATAAAACTTACTACTTTTCAGGAAAATAGAAACACTACAAACCATTGATATAACAGCAAAGTCTTAAAATTTCATTTTCCACAATGAACCTCAAACCGTTGGCATTACTGGGTTTGTATAGGTTTAAATAAAACTAAACTACTAAGGAAGAATAAGCTAAAGTACAAGTAATAATGGTAATTGTCTTCCCTATTAATTTTAAATCAATAAATACATAAAACAAATTCAAATGGAGAATAGGAGAAATTAAATTATGACAAACACAAAAGTAAATGTAACAGAATTAGGTAAATTAACAAAAGAGGCTTTAGAAGTTAAAGGTATTGAATTGGATGCTAAAGAATCTAAAATTGCAGTAGAAACAGTGTTCGAGGTTATTCGTGAACAGCTAATTACAGGTAATGATATTGATATCTTTGGTTTCGGTAAGATTGAGAATAAAGTTCGTTCAGCACGTAAAGGACGTAACCCATCGACAGGTGAAGAAATTGATATTGCTGAAAAACGTGTAGTAGGATTTAAACCTGCTAAGAAACTTAAGGATGGACTGAATAGTTAATTTTTAATACATAGCGTAATCGTACAGACGTTTTAAATACAATATGGAGTTAGTGGTAGGGTTCTCCCCTACCCTTCTCTATTCTTTAAATTTCAATTAAATAAATTACATATGGAGAACAGGAGAATATAAATTATGGCTAAATATTCAGGACAAGTAAGTTATAAAGGTTTAGTAAGTATTGAAGATGAACGAATATTTATTACTGAATCTAAAAAAGACCCAATTACTAAGGAAATTGTAGAAGAAAAGTTTGATATTACTGAAAAACTACGTGAATACGATGGTAAAAACGCATCCTTTACAGCTAAAGAAGAAAAAGATTTAGAACCAATTGAAGAGTAAGGAGTGATTGAATGACTTCTTATAACTTTGATAAATTACAAAATGAGAATAACTTTGAGTATAAAGTGCGCTTATGTGTTGCTAAATTAAATAAAGAACATGATTATGATTGGTCTGAATTAATTAATTTACTTAGATTAAATTGTAGTCCAGATCATTTACGTAAGCTTTCTTATGCATATAAAGAGATGTTAGAAGAACAAGAATCTAAAGACTTCATTGATTCTGACATTAAGTATAAGGAAACAACTGAAATCCTAAATGACGGTACACAAAAATCAGATAAATTAGTAACAATGTCTGCTGAACAAAGTAAAGATGTGAATTATCTACTATCTGCTCATGGATTTGATGTAAATGCATGGGAATTAGTATCTGCACGTAATAACATTTGGAATACAAATAGTAAGACTCAAGGTGTTCAGACTTTATATTCAAGTAAAATTACAGTTAAACCTAAAAAAGATGCATTTGATTTTGAGAAGATAGTTGAAAATGCAATTAAAAATGTTAAGCCTATACATATAAATCAAAACTATACTAATGATAATCAAGGTTTATTAGAGATTCCTTTATTTGATATGCATTTTGGTATTGCTGATTTAGACTACTACTCCCCTACTTATGAGAAAATAGTAAAACGGATTAATAGTAACAAATGGGATACAATTTTATTTATTATTGGTCAAGACTTGATTCATAACGATGGATTTAGAGGAAAAACCACTTCAGGTACAATTATCGAAAGTGTGAATATTGAAAATGCATTTAATGATGCATTAAATTTCTATATCAACCTAATTGAATTGGCTTTGAAGCAAAGTAAAAATGTAGAAGTTATATTTTCAAGTGGTAATCATGATGAAACAATCGGATATGGATTTGTTAGAACCTTAAAAGCAACCTTCCCTCAAATTAAATTTGATCACGAATTAAAGACTCGTAAAGGATTTACTTGGAATAAGGTATTCATTGCTACAACACACGGTGATAAAGGGCACGCTAGAATGGTTCGTAATGTCATGGATGAGTTTAGAAATGAAATACTATATGCTAAAGTCGCAGAAATACATAGTGGACATTTACATTCAGAAAAGAGTAAAGATGAATTTGGTATTGTGTCTCGCACATTAGGTACTGGTGCTAAAACTGATGATTGGCATTATGAGCAAGGTTTTGTAGGCAGTATGAAACGATTCCAGTTATTTGAGTACTCTTATGACAGTTTAGATGCTATGTATTACGTATAAATCATTTGCTAATTTACTTAAAACGGTTATTTTATTTAAATTAATACATAACGCTAATACTCTTTCAATTCATTTTGATTGGTTATTCATAGAAATCTCCCCTTTTAGCACATCTATTTAGGTTACTCCTTTCCTTTATAGGTGTGCAATAAAGTAGAGATTCATTACTTTGAGATGTCGTGTAAACGATGTCTCTTTTATTTATAGAAATGAGGTGATTATATTTGTCTACATTACAAGACAAGGATAAATATAAGAACTGTTCCATGTGTGGAGAAAACAAACGGCTCACTGATTATTACAAATCATATAGCTCTTTAGATAAGATAGATGAACGTCTTCGTGTTTGTAAAGTGTGTTTAAAAGATAAAACGAACATCAATAATATTGATAGTGTTAAAAATACTCTACGACAAGTAGATAAACCATTTAATATTTATTTGTTTGAATCTGCACTTACTAAACCTGACGTTATCGGTGAATATTTTAAACTCATTAACGCTAAAGACTATAAATTAGATACATGGGAACAGAGTGTTTTTGATAAAGAAGATAAGAATGATGAAAATTCACCCTTATCAATAGAAAATATTGATCAAGAATTATTAGATGAGTTAAAAGAAAAGTATGGATACGGTTATCCAGACGAAGAATATATATTATTTGAGAAGAAATTCGTAAATTTAAAGCCAAGTTTCCAACTACCTACCACAATGCACGAAGAATATTTACGTGAATATTGCGTCAATAAAGTTAAGGAAACTATTGCAAAGGCTAAAGGCGAATTTAAAGAAGCTAAGGAATGGTCGGCTATGGCTAAAGAATCTGCTGAAGCAGGTAAATTAAAGCCTTCTCAAATGAGTAAAGCTGATTTATCACAGGGTTTAGACGGATTTGGGCAATTATCTCGTATGGTCGAAGAACATCAAGATATCATCCCTCTCCTACCTAAATTTGTAAAGCAACCTAAAGATGATGTCGATGTGACATTATGGCTTTATATAAACTATATACGAGATTTACAAGGTATGCCACCTGCTGAATATGAAGAAATTTATCAATTCTATGAAGAACGTAGGAAAGATTATGAGGGTAGCGAATCTGACAATCAATTAAATGACGGTGATGAAGATGTCTAGTTATAAGAACTTCCAAGACGACAACTTCAAACACTCTAAAGAGACTTCTCGTACAAATGATAATCCTGCATTTAATTCCCAAGTAAAAGTTAATGATTTGAAGAAAAACTCATTTGATGACAATTTCAATACTTGGGTTGAGTTTTTACAATGGGCTAGATGGTTTCCTGACCTCTGGTTCGACCTCATTAAGCCAGAAAAAGGCGGTATGAGATTAGATTTAGATCAACGTGTATTTCTTAGATGCCTCAGTAGATTTATTAGTACATATGGAGTATTCCCTCGTGGATTTGGAAAAACGATGATCGAATTAATGTCGATTTACCACACCGCAATATTCTTTCCTGATGTTAACTTATCAATGTCTGCTCAAACTAAAGAAAATGCGGCTTCCATAAGTGAAGATAAACATAAGGAATTAATTAGGAAATTCCCCCTTTTAGTAAATGAGATTTCTAAAGCAACTCACAGTAAAGATACTGTAGAGGTGATTTTCAAATCAGGTGGAGCTTATTCTATACTTGCTAATGCTCAAAGTACTAAAGGTCAACGTAGGCACAGGTTGAATGTGGAGGAATCTGCATTATTAAATAATGAATTATTCAAAGATGTATTAGAGCCAGTCGTAAACGTACCTAGAAGAACTATCGGTGAACAAGCAGTAATTAGCCCATATGAATTAAACGGTATGATTAATTTCGTAACAACATCTGGGTATCGTGGATCGGATGAGTTTAATCGCATATTAAACATGATTAAAGAAATGGCTGAGTTGAAAGGTAAGATTGTATTAGGCGCAAGTTGGGAATTACCTTGTCATTATGGTCGTGGCGAAACGAGAAATCAGCTATTAGCTAAGAAAAACGACCCTACTACCTCTGCTACAGCATTCGCAATGAATTATGAATCACGATGGGTGGGCACGACTGACGGGGCGTTAGTAAACATAAGTAAGCTACTAAGCTTGAGAACACTAGCTAATGCAGAAATTGAGTGCCCGAAAGACAATCGAGGTAATTTTTTATTAAATGAATATGTAATTGGTGTAGATGTAGCTCGTTCATCTGCTCAAAGTAATAATAAGACTGCTATTGTAGTATTGAAAATAATCAGAAACCCTAAAGGCTTAATTCGTCAAATACAACTAGTAAATATTGTCGAGCCTCCAAATGGGTTAACTTTCAAAGAACAAAGTATAGTCATTAAAAAGCTTTTCTACAAATACGGTGGGAATCAAGATATTAATAAATCCAGAGTAAAAGCCGTAGTAGTTGATGGTAATGGCTTGGGCAAAGGTTTAATTGACAGATTATTAGAAGATGTAACTGACCCTGAGACAAACAATGAGTTAGGTTGTTTCGATACTATAAATACTAACCAAAAACCCGATACAGAAAATTCAATAAAGATTGTTTATGACTTAATTTCATCTGGGATAAATGGTGATATTATTCGTGTATTTATTGATTACGTTGAAACAGAAAAACTTAAATTACTGAAAATTAATGACAATATCAAAAAAAGCTCTGTTTATGGAGATGACAGCTTAATTGATGAAGAAAGAGCTAGGCTACATACTCAACATTTAATTGATGAGATTTCTAATTTAAAATTAAAGACTACTCAAAAATCTATCACAGTAGAACAAACTATGAAAAAGATAGATAAAGATAAATATTCAGCATTAATCTACGGACTCTATTACATATTTTTATTTTTGGAAAAAGAAGCCATAGAAGAAACTTACGAAGAAGACGATGATATTGTCTATTACTAAAATAAATACAAAACACTCCCCTACTCTACATTGGAGGTGAAAAATTGAAAGAATATGAAGTAAATGATATGCAATTTCAAGCTAATGCATATAATGACTACTTAATGGATTATGCTTCAGGGTTCATTGGCGGTTTATTTAAAGAAGGAATTATCAAAGAAATTGAAGCTGAACAGTTAAAGAAAATGTTCTCTAGTCCTGATCGATTCCAAGAAGAATTAGCAAATATTGCTGAATATTTCTACATACGTAATGGCGAAGTACGTCAATTATTTGAACTGGTTGAAGTTCTACCTCAATTAAATTTCCGAATTGAAACTTTTGATAAAAAGTCTAATTCAGATAAACACTTAAAACTTATAAATAAAGCATTACATAAAATTAAACATAAAACTCTAACTCGTGACTTAATGAAGCAAAATGCTACAGTTGGAAATGTAGTGGGTATCTTTCTTGGTGATAAAACATCCCCCTACCCTTTTATTTTTGACAGCATGAAATATGTATTCCCTATTGGTCGTAATCATAATGGTGAATGGTTATGTGTCGTGGATATGTCATGGTTTGATATGATGTCGGATTTAGAACGAAAATTATACTTCAGCAACCTAACACCGTTTGTTACTACTGAAGACTACATTAGATTTAAGACAGATGCAATTGAACATCGTTATAAAGAGTTACCATATGAACGTACATTCTGCTTACGTACAGGTACTACTAAACGTAATCAAGCTATTGGTACGAATTGGGCTACTTCAGGCTTACTAGATGTGTTGCATAAGAAGAAACTAAAAGATGTAGAACAATCTGTAGCTAATAAAATTATTAATGCCGTTGCAGTCTTGACTATTGGTAGTGACAAGAATCCTGAAAAATCTAATGATAAGATGCCGAAAGCTGTTAAACAGAAGATTCACTTAGGAGTTAAATCTGCTTTAGAAAAGAATCATAATGGCGGTGTAACAGTACTTACTGTACCAGAAACAGCTAAAATTGAATTTCCTAATTTAGATACTGATGGATTAGACGGTAATAAATTTGATCAAATTAATTCGGACATTAAAACTTCTTATGGTATGAGTGGTGCAATGACCAATGGTGAAGGTGCAAATTTCGCTACAGCCAAATTGAACCTAGAAATATTCTATAAGCGATTAGGCGTAATGTTGGAGAATATTGAATCAGAGGTCTATCAACGTTATTTTAATTTAATCTTGCCTGACAAGGAAAAGGATAATTATTATATTGTCTACGATAAAGAAATGCCTCTTACACTTAAGGAGAAAGTTGATTATCTATTTAAGTTGAACGACAAAGGAATGGCTATCAAATATCCTGCTGAGGCTATCGGACTTAACTTTGAAACGTATTTACAAGAAACTTTATACGAAACCGAAGAGCTAAAACTCCAAGAGCGATTGAAGCCTTTTGCTACAAGTCATACTCAAAGTTCTGATTCGGAAGATACTAATGGTCGCCCTACAACTGAAGATAGTGACATCGAAAATGAGAACACTCAAAAAAGTAAAGCTTCAGATGGAAATTCGGCTAAATAAGTAAATACATAACCATTTAATCTTTAAAGGTGGTGATGAAATATAAAAAGAGGAAATTTTAATATGCAGTTAAATAGACTGTATTTTGACGAAAATGACCCCACTAAGATGTACGGTAGCTTTATAATTTTAGATTTTGAAGTATCAGGAAATGGAGTCATTGTTTCAGAAGATGTTGCACTAGAAGGCTCTAAATCTTTGAAGAATATGCCTATCGTGACAAAGTTTAATGGTGATGATTTTGGTAGTCATGAATACGTAGAAGAAGTCGTTAATGGAAAAAAGGTTATTAAACGTGACACTATTCCTATTGGAGTGTTTTCTACTGAAGGTTACATAGAAGAAATTGAACTAAATGGCGAAACGAAACGAGTATTAATGGCTGACGGACTATTATGGTATTCGAGATTTAAGGATGCTTGCGACCTATTATATAAGTGGATTGACGAAGGTACTAAGGTTAATATGTCTTGTGAATATTTATATAAAAATATTTCAATTATTGACGATATTGAATACCATCTTAAGCCAATTTATTTCGACGGTCATTGTATTTTAAGCACTAAAGTTAAACCTGCGTATGACTCAGCTACTATTATTGATACTTCTGAATTCAATATGTTAGTAGCACAAGCTATAAATCAAGAAATGGATAAGGAGGATAATATTTTGGCAGAAGAAAAATTAGAAACAAATGAAGAAATTGAGCAAGAAGAAAAAATTGAAACTACTGAAGAGGAAACCAATGAAGAAACTGAAACAAAAACTCAGTTAAATGAATTATCGCATGATGATGTTCGTAGTCAAATTCGAGATCAAGTAAAAGCGCATATTCAAGGTGAAGAATGGGTATGGGTGGTTGATGTATTCGAAACTTACGCAATTGTTGACGTTGAATATAATGATGGTTGGAAGTATTACAAATACAACTATACTATTTCAGGCGAAACAGTAACGGTCGATATCGAATCCCAAGTTGAAGTTAAAGAAAAGCGTGAATGGGTAACAATTACAAACGAGTTACAAGTTAAGTTGGACGAAGTTAAATCTGAAAAAGATACTCTAGCGACTAAGTTTAATGAAGCTACGGACACTATCATTTCTTTAAACTCTACAATTGAACAGTTAAAACCATTCCAAGAGCAAATGTTAAACGCTCAACGTGAGTCTAAATTAACTGAGCAAACTGAAAAATATGAGACTAAATTCAATGCGGTAAACGCAATGGAAACTTTCAAATCAGAAGAAGTTCAAACCTTGATTATGAATTCTATTGAGGAATCCGATACAGGTAAAGATGCATTATTAAAATTAAATGAGATTTTATTTGATTCGATCAAGGTGGAAGAAGTTAAGATTCAAACAAATGCAGTAATCGGCATTGCTTCAAAACGTGATAATTTGATCAATGTTGATAATGATTTTGATTCAAAATATAAATATTAAAAATACATAAATAAGAAAAGAGGAAATTAATATTATGGCAACTAAAGCATTTAAAGCATTAACAGAAAAAGATTTACACACTGTAGGTAATGTCACTTCTTCTCATGATTACTTACAAGACATTCCGCATGGTGCGATTATGACTGAAGACGTAGACAATTTTACATTAGTAGAACTGGGATTTAACGAAAATGGTGAACGTACTGCTACCCCACTTTCAGATAAAACTAAAAAAGGATTCTTAGTCGCATCCCCTGAACGTCGTTATTTAGGTGAAAACTTAGGTGAATTTTACAATGGTAAAGGTGAACGTGGTCGTATTTTAGTTCAAAAGGAGTTCATTCGTTTTGATGCTTCTAACTTTGACGATACAGCAGTTAAAGGTTCAGGTGGAATTAAAGCTAGTCAAGTAGCACACTTTGACACTGCTACTAAAAAGTTTGTTATTTCAGACGGCACTCACGCTGACTTTGCTACAGCAGGTAATAAGTATACAGTAGTTTCAGATGAAAAAGATATTACTTATACTCTTGGTCAACCCACTGTTCGATTTGAAATTCAATAACATTAAAACAAAAAATACATAATAATAATCAACGAAAAGAGGAATTTTATAATATGGCTTGGAAAACAGATAAACTAGAAGAATTATTTACACTGGTACTAAATGAGAAAAACACTACTAATCAAGAAGAAGTCGAATTAAAGCAATACATCAATGAGGTGTTCGGTAACGGCTTACCGTCACAACATGAGTTACATCAATTTAATAATTTAGTAGTTAAGAAAGCAGAAGAAATTGCTCGACCTAAAGCTACTGAAATTTTATCACTCTTAGCAGATATTCAAAATGCAGGTGGTGTATCTGTATTCCAATACAACATCCCTAAAGAACACAAAATTAAAGCAGTTTGGTCTGCTAACGGTTCTTCAGTTGATCATGTTCGTGTTGAAGGCGACGAAACTCGTACTGCTTCCCCTACTTCACTTCAAACAGGTGTTTACTATGAAGTTAAATCATTAGTAGCTGAAGATGTTGCTTATTTCCGAAAGTTAGTAAACAATGTTGCAGATGCTAAAATTCAATTATATTGGGATACAATTTCAAAACTTTTCGCTACTGCTATCGCTGATGGCTCTATTCCTACTAAGAACGTATTACAAGGTGCAAATTTAACTTTACCAAACTACAATAAACTTGCATCTGTACTTGGTCGATATGGTGGTCGCCCTATTTTAGTAGCTGACACTGCTCTTATTGACCATTTTGCATTCCAACAACCAACTGATACTACTTTCAAAGAATTACTTACTGATGATTTAAAATCTGAATTAGCAAACTCTTTAACTGTGGCTCGTATTGGTCGAACTACTGCTGTATCACTTGTAAATCCATTCGTAGCAGGTTCAGGTAATACCGTAACTGAACTACCTGTAAATGAAGGTTACATGTTTGCAGGTGGAGTAGGTCTTAAGCCATTCAAAATTATTGAGTTCGGTGCTTTAGAACAATATACTACTTTTGATTCTAAGTTTAAGCGTGTAGAAATCAACCTTAACCAAGAAGTAGCAATCGAATTCGTACAAGGTGAAGCTGTTGGATTCATTAAGGATACTGCACTAACAATTTAATTACATAATTATAGAGTAGGGTTAACTCCCCTGCTCTTTTATTTTTAAACGGAAAATAGGAGGATATTAATAAATGACTGCATTAGTAAAATTAGAACGTGTACGTGGTGGAGATTTCATTGTTAATTATAATAATGGTTTGAGCACTAAAACATTTACTTGGACTGGTTCGAAAAACGGCAAGAATATGGTGTTATCAGTGCCAAATGAACTTTTTGAATGGTTAGCTCATAGTACAACAACTATAAGTGACGGTGAATTGAAACTAGTTGAATCTCAACCAAACGTCGAAGAAATTAAATCTAATATTCCTGATTTAGAAACATATGAAAACAACTCACATTCTCGAGAAGATGTAATCAAGTTGCTAAAAGGCAATATTAATAAAATGAAATCAGAATTAAATAAAGTAACTGCTCAATCAGAAAAACAATTCATCAAGTCGATTGCTGATGAACTAAATAATGATGAGAATGAAGGACTACCTAAGGGTAAAAATGACTTCATCAATGAGTGGATTAAATTAAAATCTGAAAAAGAATAGTAGGTGGTCAAATGCTTACTTTTGATGACATTTGGCAAACATTTTTAGAAAACTACAAAGTCGAAGATGTAGACCTCCCCCACCCCGATCAAATTCCATCTGTAATTCAAAATGCATTAAGACTCTTGAATAATAGATTAAGAACTAAAGCTATTTGTAATTTTGCATCTGAAACAATAGAAGGATTATCTGGTGAAGATAATCTGATTTTACTCGCCCACTATATCAAGTTAGTTCAACTAATTAATTCTAAAGTGTTTTATGAAAAATTATACAATCCATTTTCAGCAGATGTCGGTGTGAGAAACTTTAAAACTCAATTAGATTCATTGAATAACTCCGTCAAAGAGCAAGAAAAATTGATTGATGAAATTATTTTCAATGCTATGGAGGATTTTCTATGAATCATAAAAACATAAAAGTTAATCTAAACAACGATTTCTTTCCTGATGGACTTGAACCTATTCAAATGTATTTAAAGTTTCTTAAAAGAAAAAACAATGCTACCTTACATTTAATTGAAAATTATGTTGGTTTATCTTTAGATTCTGATGTTAAATTACTTGAAATTAAAAATAACATTTTAGACGTCAGTGGAAGCTTAGGTCGCCTCCCCCATCAATTACTAATTGTGAGTGATGAAGATGAGAGACTTTAGTAATTATCACCGTATCGATGTAACTAAGAAAATAGAAAATGATTCCCTATTTTTATTGAATCGTTCATTAAATGGATATTCAGCTTATGATGTGAAAATCAATTATGATAAATTAGCTAAAGTTTTAATGAGTCAAAAATGGGATGCTGATGGCGAAGGCATGAAAGTTATTGGTCACATTGTTGATATTGAACGTGGAAATTTAATTGAATATGACAATGATTATTGGCTAGTTGTAACTAAGCCTGAAGACAATAGAATCTACAGAAAAGCAGAAGTACGGTTATGTAGCGCTAGATATCCTGTTAAGTTAGAAGATAAAAAGGTTCAAGTCGGAGTAGATAATTTAGAAAGACCAGTCTATGACATCATTGAAGGAGAAATCATACAAATACCCTGTGTAGTGAAAATGAATGATGCCTCCACTGCTATCGCTGATGTAAACGAACCTGTAAACTTATTAGCAAATCAGGTAATGGTAACTATCCCTTATACTGAAGCCCCTTCTATTGAGTTAAACGAACAATTTAGCTTATACAATGAAACTTATCGAATTATTCGTATCGATCCATCGTCCTCAATTAATAAAGTAGGAATCCTACGTATTACTGGTGAACGTGAAGGTAGAGCTAATTCAAAGGAGGTAGATGAATGAAGCTTAAAGAAGCATTAGAAAGGTTATACATTGAGTTATCAAGTGACGAACAGTTACTTAGACTTCTTCATTACAAACCTAAAAATGCTCTAGATAATCCATTAGATAAATCAAAGCCAGATATATTAAGTATGGGATATGAAAAGAAAGATGAGATAATCAAAAAAATACTTAATCCCTCTGATAAAACTTATGATTTAGTTTTAGACTCTAAAATGTCTCGTATTTGTTTTTATACTGGTACTCGTCAACCACAAAAAAACTACAGTGGAGCATCTAGACGACAACAAGATAACCCTTATGCATCTGATCAAATTTACAACTTTGATGTTTATGTACATGTAGATATTGATATCATTGATTTTCGTATGACTTGGATTTGTGACAGACTAAACGAATTGCTACTCCTCAACTCAATTACGGATGTGGGGGATTTTATTTTGGCATTCTCCTCCCCTATCGGAAATACTCCTAAAGGATTTATTGGTTACAAGTTAGCTTATACAACTACTTCATTACAAGAACCGAGTGGAAGAAAATGATTAATGTAAGTGATGTCTTTGGTAGACCTAGAAATTACAAAGGTCTTTTGATTCATCCGATTAAAATGAAAGACTGTGATGTTTTTTATGACGCAGTTCAATGTTTAATGCTGTCAAAAAACTCGCTTCAGGACGTTAGATTTCTTAAAATGTCATATCTTCATTTCTTATTGTTTGTGGCTAGTAGTGAACTAGTGTCTTTTCAGGTAAAATTAGTATCTTTATTGGAGTTAATACTTCAAACAAGTAACTTCAGAATTAATGTCAATGAAAAGCAAAAATACGAAATCATTGTAGATGATGAATATATTATTCGTGAAAGAGATTTTGATAAAATAAAGACAATAATTAGCGAACAGAACTTGGTCGACTTAGACGATGAGTTTATAAATCCAGAGGTAAAAGCGAAAATTAATGAAGCTAGAGAATTTTTAAGTAAGCGTGGAAACAGGTCTGCTAGTTTAGACCAACAGATAGTGTCTTATCACTGTATTGGCAAGATACCTTATCATGAAATTGAAGAATTAACGATATATCAATTTCAAAAAGGATTGGCTAGATTTGACCATATTTTAGGTGCGGAAGCAATTATGAACGCAAGATATTCTGGGATGGTTGAATTTAAAGACGAATCTAAATTGCCACATTGGTTAGGTCATATTGATGATTCTAAAAAGGATGATGGTTCAACTATAGATGCTGAAAAATTCAAGAATAAAGCTTCTAAAGACTTAGGTATTACAAATAATTAAATAAATACATAATAACAATTAACGAAAAGAGGAATTATATAATATGGCAGAAAATAAGTTTTTAACATCGGTTGCAGATGTTAAGTTGTATGATAGTGTCACTAATGATTTAATTTTATTTGGTAAGACATTGCTGAATACGTCGATGACTCAAGCTATTCAAAATCAAGCAATCTATGGTGGTAAAGGTAGTCAGAAGCTATTTGAATATAACTACCAGAAAGAAATTTCTTTTTCTATTGAAGATGCTACTATGAACTATGCATATCTCAGTCTGCAAAATAACGCTAAGATTTTAAGGGAGCTATCGGACTACTATGCAAATGAATTCGTAGTATTGGATGCTACTGGTAAAGGTTCATTAGAACATGAGCCAGTGGGTAGTGTAAATGTAGAAAATGAAAATGGCACATATACACAAGTAATTCCAGCAGGTAAGGATTTTAGCTACCCTACTCTAGCAGGTAAAGAAGTGCAGGTAGCATATGTGTATAAAGAGTTAATGGATGGAATCACTATTTCAGCAAGCGCATTTCCTAAATCAGTAAAACTAGTACTTAATGGCGATATCATGACGAACAATGGTAAAGAGGAAGAAATGCAAATTGTAGTCCCTCATTTTAAGCCTGATGGAGCTTTGGAACTTAACATGACTCACGATGGTGTATCTACTTCACCATTAGCAGGTACATCTTTGGTTGATAATAAAGGTAACTACGCTTATATCTCATTTAAGAAAGTAGCATTAGAAGATGTTCAAGTAATTGATATCGCTGTTTCACCTCAAGAAATTGATCTTGATTCTTCTGTTACAGGCGATTCAGAGCGATTAACTGTGTATGGTGTTCGTGGTGGATTATATGGTGTAGCATTGATGGACAATACGCAAGTTACGTTTACTCCTGATGATCCAATGGTAGCTACGGTAAGTGCTGATGGAGTAGTAACTATGACAGCAGGAGCAACGTCGGGCGACTCTACCATTGTGCGTATCAGTAATGGTACTGCACGTGATATTGTAGAAGTAACAATATTATAATTAAATAAATACATAATTATTTAAAGGGTACGTATTTTGTACCCTTTTCTTATTTACTAAGTGGAGAAAAGGAGAATGTAAATGGTGAAATTAAAATTAGCACAAGTAAAAGAACGTGTTAAAGAACTACATAAGAAACAAAAGTTTTATTTAGATAAAGAAGATGATGTTTTTGTTGAATATTATCCAAAGTTTTCAGAGAAAAAGATTAATCAAACTTTAGAAGAATTATTCCTAACTATTACATATTGTCAAGATAACAAATTAGATAAATTAAATTCAGACGATAAGATTATGCAGTATTTACAATTCCTAATTATTAAGCATTTTTCTTCACTAAAAGAAGAATTAGACAAGGAGTCATTCGATATTCATTTCAAAACTAAAGATGAGCTAGAAGAAACAGGATTATATCGTATTTTCTTAGACCACATGTTTGACCCA
>Ga0209676_1001428_pt1 | contig 22617 bp, 26 predicted proteins | sample AraplaCvi_mLB_r2_FD_184282 | JGI IMG/M metagenome (GOLD analysis project Ga0209676, IMG submission 184282) | Arabidopsis root microbial communities from North Carolina, USA - plate scrape MF_Cvi_mLB_r2 (SPAdes) (version 2) | ecosystem: Host-associated > Plants > Roots > Endosphere | place: USA... | reverse complement strand
CCTGACGGACGGACCGCATGCTGGAACTGCTGATCGTCATTGCCCTGATCGTCCTCAACGCCTTCTTCGCGATGTCGGAGATGGCGCTGATGACCTCGCGCAAGATCAAACTCAAGCAGATGGCCGAGACCAGCCGCGGCGCGCAGGTCGCGTTCGAGCTGGCCGAGCATCCCGACAACCTGCTGTCCACCGTGCAGGTCGGCATCACCCTCATCGGCGTGCTTACCGGCCTGTTCGGCGGCGAGTCCATCGGCCTTGCGATCGCCGGCTGGCTGGAAGGCACCCTGCCCCACGCGCGCGAATACGCACGCGGCATCGGCATCGGCACGGCCGTGGGCCTGATCACCGCCGCGCAGGTCATCTTCGGCGAACTGATCCCCAAACGGCTGGCGCTGACCGCGTCCGAGCGCATCGCCTGCTCGGTGGCCATCCCGCTGTACTGGCTTTCGCGCATCGCCCGGCCGATCGTGGCCACGCTCGGCACGATCAACCGCTTCTTCCTGCGCCTGCTGGGCGTGAAGGACGACGCGCGCAGTGCCATCAGCGAAGAGGAAATCCGCCTGCTGGTGACCGAAGGCCACGAGCAGGGCGTGATCGACGCCGACGAGCGCAAGATGATGAACCGCGTGCTGGGCCTGGGCGATCGCACGGCCGAAAGCCTGATGACGCCGCGCACGCGCATCACCTGGCTGGATGTCGCGGCGGACCTGCGCGAGAACCTGGCGACGATGCGCGAATCGCAGTTCTCCCGGTATCCGGTGTACCGCGAGAACGACAGCGAGGTGCTGGGCGTGCTGGAGGTGAAGTCGTTGCTCGACCGCCTCGAGGAGCCGGCGCTGGAGTTGTTCAAGGAACTGCGCGAGCCGCTGTTCGTCTCCGAATCCACACATGCGATGAAGCTGCTGGAGATCTTCCGCGAAGAGCAGCAGTCGCTTGCGCTGGTCGTGGACGAATACGGCGATGTGACCGGCATGGTCACCGTCGCCGACCTGATGGACGCCATCGTCGGCCGCGTGCATGCCATCGGCGGCGTACTCGGCGAAGCCGAGGACGACAACCATGCGCCGGTGGTGGAACGTGCGGACGGTTCGTTCCTGCTCGACGGCTCGCTCCCCGTGGAAGACCTGCGCGAACTGATCGGCAGCGGCCGCCTGCCCGACGAGGACGAGCACGATTTCCACACCGCCGCGGGCATGGTGATCGCGCACTTCGGTCGCATTCCCTACGTGGGCGAATATTTCGACTGGGCGCAGTGGCGCATCGAAGTCGTGGACCTGGACGGCCCGCGCATCGACAAGCTGCTGCTCTCAAGGCGCCCCGAACCGGAGCCGGTGACCGATGACGCCACCTCCGGCTGACCAGGACCGCCACGAGTACCGCGAGGCCGGCACGCGTGCCCTGTTGGACGTGTTCGCCGCGGGCGATCCCGACGAGCAACTGCGCATGGGCGACGTGCTGCACGGACTGGGCGATCGTTCGTTCGGCATGCTGCTGTTCGTCTCGACGATCCCGGCGTTCATTCCGATTCCCGGCGTCGGCGGCGCGGTCAGCGGCCCGCTGGTGATCCTGATCGGTCTGCAATTGCTGATCGGCCTGCGCCAGCCGTGGCTGCCGAAGTTCCTCGCAAAGCGCGGGCCGCACCGACATGCGATGGCGCGCTTCCGCGACCTGCTGGCGCCGTGGCTGACGCGGCTGGAGAAAGTGGTGAAGCCGCGCCTGCCGGTACTGCTGGATCACAGGCTCGCCGATTTCTTCACGGGCGCTCTGCTGGTGCTGCTGGGACTGTTGCTGTCGCTGCCGATTCCGTTCACCAACTACCTGTTCGGCGCGTTGCTCTTGCTGTTCGCCTTCGCACTGCTGGAACGCGACGGGTGGCTGATGGCCGGCGCCTGGGCAGCGGGCGTGATCGCCATTGCCGTCTTCGGCGTGCTGTCGGGAAGTCTCGCGACCGCGGCCGCCGGCTGGATCGACATGGTGTTCTGACGCTGGCGCAATCGGCCTAGCGACGATTGGAAAACGAAAAGGCCCCGCGATGCGGGGCCTTTTGCGTTCACGCTGCTGCGCAGATGCCGATCAGGCGAACGGATCCTGCAGCACCATCGTCGCGTCGCGGTCCGGTCCGGTGGACACGATGGCGATCGGGCAGCCGGCCAGTTCCTCCAGCGCGCGCAGATAGGCGCGGGCGGCGGGCGGCAGCTTGTCCCACTCGGTGATGCCGTGGGTGTTCTCTTCCCAGCCCGGGAACTCCAGGTACACCGGCGTGCACTCTTCCCAGCCGGCCGCGTCGAGCGGCGCGTACTCGGTGCGCTTGCCGCGGTATTCGTACGCGATGCAGATCTTCAGCTTTTCCATGCCGTCGAGCACGTCGAGCTTGGTGATGCACAGGCCGGTGATGCCGTTGACGGCCACCGCGCGACGCAGCGCGACGATGTCCATCCAGCCGCAGCGGCGCGGACGGCCGGTGGTGGCGCCGTACTCGGCGCCGCGATCGCGCAGGCCCTGGCCGACCTCGTCGTCCAGTTCGGTCGGGAACGGACCGCCGCCGACGCGCGTGGCGTAGGCCTTGGCGATGCCGAGCACGTAGTCGACCGCATCGGCGCCCACGCCGGTGCCGGCGTACGCGCCGCCGACGGTGGTGTTGGACGAGGTGACGTACGGATACGTGCCGTGGTCGATGTCGAGCAGCGAACCCTGCGCGCCTTCGAACAGCACCTTCTTGCCCTGCTTGCGCAGGTCGTGAAGGATGCCGGCGACGTCGGACTTCATCGGCTCGACGTACTCGCCGAAGGCAAGCGCTTCGTCCAGCGTCTGCTGGAAGTCGACGGCTTCGACACCCAGGTACTTGGTCAGCACGAAGTTGTGGTAATCCATCGTGCTGCGCAGCTTCTCGGCGAGCTGCTGCGGGTAGTGCAGGTCGGCCACGCGGATGCCGCGACGCGCCACCTTGTCTTCGTATGCCGGGCCGATGCCGCGGCCGGTGGTGCCGATGGCCTTGCCGCCGGCGGCCTTCTCGCGGGCCTGATCCAGCGCGATGTGGTACGGCATGATCAGCGGCGTGGCCGGGCTGATCTTCAGGCGCGAACGCACTTCCACGCCATTGGCTTCCAGCTCGGCGATTTCCTTCTTCAGGGCCGCCGGCGACAGCACGACGCCGTTGCCGATCAGGCACAGCGCGCCTTCGCGCAGGATGCCGGAGGGAATCAGGTGAAGGACGGTCTTCTTGCCGCCGATGACCAGCGTGTGGCCGGCATTGTGGCCGCCCTGGAAACGCACCACCGCCCCGATGTCCTGCGTGAGCAGATCGACGATCTTGCCCTTGCCTTCATCGCCCCACTGGGCACCGAGAACGACGACTGACTGACCCATTTCGAAGCTCCTGACTCCATTGCATTGGATGGCCGTTCGGCCGGGCTGCCGCGGGGACTCGCGATGGCGGCCCGCAAACAGCAAGAAAGCCGGCGGGGCGCTGGGCCCCGTCCGGCTTTTGTGCATTATCCGGGTTTTGGGTGGGCGGGACCACCCCGCCGGCGACGATTGGCCTTCAGATTGGCCTTCACATGGGCAATCGGCCCGATTGGGTCAGGCCGCCCACCCGCAAAGCCGGCGTGACGGCGTCAGCCGCCGCGCACGAGCCACAGCGACAGCAGGCCCAGGCCCACCACGACCGCCCCGACCACGCGCAACTGCCGGTCCGGCAGCGCGTGGAGTTGCTCGGCCGCCCGCTTCCAGCCGCGCGGCGCGACGAAGAGGAACAGCCCTTCCAGCACCGCGACCAGGCACAGGGCCGAAATCAGCTCCAGCACCATGCCGGGTCGATCAGCGGTCCGAACGCAGGTACTGCAGGAACGGATCGTCCTTGCTCAGCACGATCACGCCGTCGCCGTTGGCGAACGACTTGCGGTACGCATCCAGGCTGCGCTGGAAGGCGAAGAACGCCGGATCCTTGTTCGCCGCCGCCGCATACAGGCGCGTGGCCTCGGCATCGCCCTCGCCGCGCAGCTTCTGCGCGTCGCGCTCGGCCTCGGCGACGATGACCTGCTTGTCGCGGTCGGCGTTGGCGCGGATCGCCTGCGCCTGCTCCAGGCCCTCGGCGCGCAGCTGGCTGGCGACCTGCAGGCGCTGGCTGCGCATCTGGTTGTAGACCGAGCCGACGACATTGCTGTCCTGCGGCAGGTCGATGCGCTTGATGCGGATGTCGACGATCTTCACGCCCAGCGTCTGCGCGCCCTGGTTGATCGCGGCCAGCTGGCGGCCGATCACCGACGTGCGATCGCCCGACACCACCTGCTGCAGCGTGCGCGAGTTGATCTCATCGCGCAGCGAGTTCTTGATGATCGGCGCCAGGCGCGCGACTGCGGTGGTTTCATCGCCGCCGGTCGCCCGGTAGAACGCGCGCGTGTCGTTGATGCGGCCCAGCGCGAAGAAATCGACGCTGACGTTCTGCTTGTCGTAGGTGAGGTAGCGCTCGGGTTCGGCGTCGAGTACCTGCAGGCGGCGGTCGAACACGCGCGCCGATTCCACCAGTGGCCACTTGAAATGCAGGCCGGGACCGATGTCGGTGCGCACCACGCGGCCGAGGTTCAACACGATGGCGCTGTGGCCTTCGCTGACCACGAACACCGAACCGAGCAGCGCGAACAGCGCGGCGACGACCAGGGCGATCCAGAGGGAGAATTTCATCGCGTCACCTCTTCGCGACCGGAGGACCGGGGCGCGCGTGTCGGGCGGGCCGAATCGCTCGATTCGGTGGTGGTCGGCGGCGCCAGCAGGTCCGGCGTGAGCAACGGCGAGTTGGGCGCGGGCGCCGGTGCGCGACGCTCGCCCATCGGCACGTAGATCACGTTGCGGCCGTCGCCACCGACGATGGTGCGATTGTCGGACAGCACGTCCTGCACCGTCTCCAGCCACAGGCGCTTGCGTGTGACGTCAGGGGCGTTCTTGTACTGCTCGACCATCTGCGAGAAGCGCGACGCGTCGCCTTCGGCGCGGGCAATCGACGCGGTCTTGTAGCCCTCTGCGGCAGCGCGCACCTGGGCGGCCTGGCCGCGCGCTTCCGGCACGACCTGCTTGGCGTAGGCCTGGGCCTGGTTGATCTGCGTGGTCTTGTCGGACGCGGCGCGCTGTACTTCGTCGAACGCGTCCTTCACCTCGTCCGGCGGGCGTGCGTTGGGCAGGTTGAGCTCGGTGACGAGCAGACCGGTGCGGTACGCCTCCAGCGAAGCCTGCAACTGCTGCGTCACGGTCGTCGTGAGGTCAGCGCGTGCGTTGAGTACCGTGTCCAGGTCCGATCGGCCGACCTGCTCGCGCACCGCGCTCTGGGCGGCTTCCTTGAGCACGCGGTCCGCATCGCGCGAACCGAACAGGTACATCTGCGGATCGCCGATCTTGTACTGCACGTTGATCTCGACATTCACCATATTCGCGTCGCGGGTGAACACCGGAACGGTATCGCTGTAGGCGTTGCTCTGCGTCGCGTTGACCTTGGTCACGCGCTCGATGGGCCACGGCATCTTGAAGTGCGGGCCGGGCTGAAGCACGCGTGAGAACTGGCCGAAGCGCAGCACGACGCCACGTTCCTGCTCGGTCACCAGGACGAAGCAGTTGAACGCCAGCCACAGGGCGAACACGATGCCGACCCAGCGCAGGATGCTGCCGCCGCCGCCGGCACCGCCGCCGAACAGGCCACGCAGCGGATCGATCAGCGCGTCCAGGCCACGGCCGCCAGGCCTGCGGCGGGGCGTTCGTCCGTTCGGACCGCCGGAATTGTCACTGCCAGGGGTGTTCCAGGCCATGCCTGCTCCAAGGAGGGGATTGCCGCCCGCATTCAGCGGCGCGGGCGTGCGTCGATTCTAGGTGGGGGTGCCGGATGCCTCAAGCAAGGCGCGCCGCGGCGCGTCGAACGCGCTCAGGCCGCATCTTCGTCGTCCTGCTCGGGCAAAAGGTGGCGCAGCGCCTCGCCATGGGCCTGCACGAACAGCCGCTGCGCATCGGCGAGCGGCAGGTCGACGCGGATGCGCCAGCCGTGTTCATCGTGCTCCTCGCCGCGCACGGCGCCCAGATCGTGCAGGCGTGCGCGCAGCTTCGCCGCTTGTGGCGGGAGGCGGACCTCGCCGACGACATGGCGCAGTTCCAGCGCTTCGGCCAGCGCCTGGCGCAGCAGGTCCATGCCGAGGCCGTCCCGCGCCGACAGCCAGACGCGCACGCGCCCCTCGCCCGGCCGGTCAATGCGCGGCGCGACCGCCTCGCCATCGACACCGAGCCGGTCGATCTTGTTGAACACCAGCACCTGCGGCAGGTCGCCCGCGCCGATGTCCTTTAGCACCTCGTCCACCTGCGCGATGCGTTCGTCGCGCAGCGGGTCGGCGGCGTCTACTACATGCACCAGCAGGTCGGCCTCACGCGCCTCCGACAGGGTCGAGCGGAATGCGGCAACCAGTTCGTGCGGAAGATCGCGTACGAAACCGACGGTGTCGGCCAGCACCACGCCGCCACCGGACAGCTCGATGCGGCGCACCGTCGGGTCCAGCGTCGCGAACAGCTGGTCCGCCGCATAGGCTTCCGCGCCGGTCATCGCGTTGAACAGCGTCGACTTGCCGGCGTTGGTGTAGCCGACCAGCGCCACGCGCGGCAGTTCGCTGCGCACGCGGGCGCGGCGCATCTGAGTGCGCTGGACTTCCACCTTCTCCAACCTGCGCTGCAGTTGCTCCAGCCGTTTCTGCAACAGGCGGCGGTCGGTTTCCAGCTGCGTTTCGCCGGGACCGCGCAGGCCGATCGAGCCGCCACGCTGGCGCTCAAGATGGGTCCAGCCGCGCACCAGGCGCGTGGCCATGTGTTTGAGCTGGGCCAGTTCGACCTGCAGCTTGCCGTCGTGGCTGTGGGCCCGCTGGGCGAAGATGTCGAGGATCAGGCCGGTGCGGTCGACCACGCGGCGTTGCAGCGCGCGCTCGAGGTTGCGCTCCTGGCCGGGCGAAAGCGGGTGATTGACGAGGATGAGGTCGGCGCCGGTCGCTTCGGCGGCGGCTTTCACCTCTTCCAGCTTGCCGCTGCCGATGAGCATGGCGGCATTGGGGCGGTCGATGCGCGCGGTGAGCACCGCGGCAACCGTGGCGCCCGCGGAACGGGCGAGATCGGCGAACTCCTCCAGCAATCCTTCTTCCGGCGGGCCGCCGGCGTGGGGTTGGATCAGGAGGGCGTGTTCGCCTTTGCGGGATCGTTCGAACAAACTCGGGTCAACCTGTACGGGGACAGGAAGAGAAGATGGGCACCGACCCGCGGCCGCACAAGGGCCGCAGGTCATCGCGCCGCCGATCGGGCGGCACGGCCCGGCTTGCGGCCGTCAACGGGCCGCCGGCGGGGCGGTCACTCGGTTTCTTCGCCACCCTCGTCGCCCGACTCGGACGACTGGACGTAGCCGCCACCCGGCCCCACGCGCACGTTGCGCGCCGGCACCACGGTGGAAATGGCGTGCTTGTAGACCATCTGGCTCACGGTATTGCGCAAGAGGACCACGAACTGGTCGAAGGACTCGATCGTGCCCTGCAGCTTGATGCCGTTGACCAGGTAGACCGAAACCGGCACTCGTTCGCGTCGAAGCGCGTTCAGGAAAGGATCCTGCAAAGACTGTCCCTTGGACATGCGTTGTTCCCCAACTCGTTCTAGTTATCAGTGGTGTTGCAGCCGCACGGCAGCCGAGCCGTGATCGCCGGCCCGTCCCCACAGCGGCGACGGCCCGATGGTAGCGCAAACCTGCGGCCGTGCACGCGCACCGGATTCACCCCTTGATGAGTCCGCTCCCGGCGTGGAGGAACGAGGCCCGCACGGCCTCCAGGGCATCGCGCCCGGAGTGCGGGTCGAACCATAACGCGTCCAGTTCGCCGCGCAGCCAGGTGAGCTGGCGCTTGGCCAGTTGTCGGGTGGCGTAGATGCCGCGATCCCGGAATTCGGCCGCGCTCATCGCCCCGTCGAGGTGCTCCCAGGCCTGCCGGTAGCCCACCGCGCGCAGCGCCGGCAGCTCGAGCGGCACCGGGTGGTCGCGCAGTTCCGGCAACGCACGCAGCGCCCGCACCTCATCGAGAAACCCCTGCGCCAGCATCGCGTCGAAGCGGCGGGCAATGCGTTCGTGGAGCACGGCGCGATCGGCCGGCGCCAACACCAGCTTGAGGACCCGGACAGGCAGGCGCGGCGGGCGGTCGTCACGGCGCCAGTCGCTGATGGTCCGGCCCGACAGCCGGAAGACTTCCAGCGCCCGCTGGATCCGCTGCGCATCGGTGGCGTGGATGCGGCCCGCGGCCTCGGGATCGACCGCGGCCAGATCGGCATGCAGCGCCACCCAGCCGCGGCGTCGCGCCTCCGCTTCCAGTTGCACGCGCATGTCGGGGTCGGCCTCGGGCATCGGCGAGAGCCCGTGCAACAGGGCGTGGAAGTAGAGCCCGGTGCCGCCGGCCAGGATCGGCAGGCGCCCCCGCGCCACGATGTCGTCCACGGCGCTTCGCGCATCCCGGGCGAACTCCGCCGCCGAGTACGGCTGCCAGGGCTCGCGCAGGTCGATCAGGTGGTGCGGCACACGCGCCAGTTCGGCCGGCGTCGGCTTGGCCGAACCGATGTCCATGCGCCGGTAGACCAGCGCCGAATCGACGCTGACGATCTCGCCGTTGAAGCGTTCGGCCCAGTCCAGCGCGAGCGCGGTCTTGCCCGAAGCAGTCGGGCCCATCAGGGCAATCGCGATGGGACGCGTGTCGGCTGGCATGTCGAAGACGGCGGGTCGGGGGCGTAGCCTCGCACAGCGCGGGCGCCTGGAGAACGCCGGCCATGCGCTTTCCACACAAGGTGTGGAGAACCGGTGGGGCAAAGCTGTTGATAACGCATCGCAGCCCACGGCTGCCAAGGGCCCCCGGGAGTCTGGCGAAAATTTGGCCAGCCGGCTCCGGCTATCCACACAGCCTGTGGACAAGCCTGCGGACAGCGATGTGGGCAGTGGCCGCATACGTCGCAGCCACGGGGCCTGCCGCAAACATGGCCAAAAAATCACCACACATTTCCCTTGACGGCAGTGGCGATATCGGCGTGGTCGAAGTGACCGCCGATGGTGCACTCGCACATCGCGAATGCATCTATCCACACTCCTTGTGGACAAGCCTGCGGACATCGATGTGGAGACGACGCTGCATCCCTTGCGGCGCAAGCGCTTCAAGGTGTTTGGCTAAATATTGACCGCAAAAAAGATTTGACTTGCCCGGCGGATTCAGCATCGCGGCGTGCTGCGTTCGCACACGGGAAGCACGGCTATCCACACAGCTTGTGGACAAGCCTGCGGACATCGGTGTGCACACCGGGCTGCATCCCTTGTGGCGCAAGCATCGTGTCGGGTTTGGCCAGAAATTGGCCAGAAAAATCGTTTGACTTGCGCGCCGATCCGGGCATCGCCGGGCACGGTATCCACATCTGCTGTGGACAAGCATGCGGACAGCGATGTGCGTATCGTACTGCAACCTTTGCGGCGCAAGGCGCGCAGCATGTCTGGTCAAAAAACCGCCACGCGGTGTTTCATTCGTCGTCGGGCCACTTCGGCATCGACGGCGCACTCTTCGCGCGCGGCATCGTTTGCGATGCGATTGCATTCCACACTTTCAGCGCATCCACCGTGGCGGCGACGTCGTGCACGCGCAGCAGCTTCGCGCCACGCTGTGCGGCGATCAGGTGCGCCGCGACGGAACCGGCCGCCCGCTCGCGCGGATCGCTGCGGCCGATGATCTCGCCGATCGTGCGCTTGCGCGACAGTCCTGCGAGCACCGGAACGCCCAGTTCGGCAAGACGCTCCAGTTGCGCGAGCAGGGCGAGGTTGTGCTGCGTGTTCTTTCCGAAACCGAAGCCTGGATCGACGATGATCCTCTTCTTGGCGATGCCCGCCATCTCCGCGGCGAAGATGCGTTCGGCAAGAAAACGATGCACGGTGGCGACAACATCGTCGTAGTGCGGTGCGTCCTGCATCGAACGCGGCTCGCCCTGCATGTGCATCAGCACGACGGGCACGCCGAGCGCGGCAGCCGCGTCGAGCGCGCCGTCGCGTCGCAATGCGTAGACGTCGTTGATCATGCCCGCGCCGGCCTGTACGGCCGCGCGCATCACTTCAGGTTTCGATGTGTCGATGCTGATCGGCAGCGAGGTTTCCTTCGCCAGTCGCTCGATCACGGGAATCGTGCGGCGCAGTTCTTCTTCCACCGGCACGTCGGCCGCGCCGGGGCGCGTGGATTCGCCGCCGATGTCGAGCAGGTCCGCGCCCTCCTCCGCCAGCTTCAGTCCATGCGCGACGGCGGCATCGAGCGTGTCGTGCGCGCCGCCATCGGAGAACGAATCCGGGGTGACGTTGACGATGCCCATCACGCGCGGGCGATCGAGCGTGAGCGTGCGGCCGTTGCAGTCGAGGGTGGGCGTGGTGTCGAACATGGCGGGCGTGATCGCGGTGGAAAGCTGGATCTTACGGGTTTGCGACGCGTTCTCCGGGAGAGGCGCGTGAAGGATGCAAAACGCCCGCGCGCGAGGACGCACAAAAGAAAAGAGCCGGCACAAGGCCGGCTCTTCGATGCTGCTTCGCGATGGGGCAACCCGTCAGGTCTGCGCCGCAGGCCCGCCGATCGTGCCCGGACGCTCGCCGTCATCCTTCGGCGTCTTGCCGGACTTCGACCAGTCCGCCGGCGGGCCCGGCGTGCGGCCGGCCATGATGTCGTCGATCTGCTTGGCGTCGATGGTCTCGTACTGCAGCAGCGCATCGGCCATCACGTGCAGCTTGTCGAGGTTGTCCTTGAGGATCTGGGTGGTGCGACCGTACGCCTTGTCGAGGATGTCGCGCACGACTTCGTCGATCTTGCGCGCGGTCTCGTTCGACACGTTCTTGTGCTGCGTGACCGAACGGCCCAGGAACACCTCGTCCTCTTCCTCGCCGAACGTGATCGGACCCAGTTCCGACAGGCCCCACTTGGTGACCATGTTGCGGGCCATCTTGGTGGCGCGCTCGATGTCGTTGGACGCGCCGGTGGTGACCTTGTCGGCGCCGAAGATCAGTTCCTCGGCGACGCGGCCGCCGTACAGCGAGCACAGCTGCGATTCGATGGCGACGCGGTTGAGCGAATACTTGTCGCCTTCGGGCAGGTACATCGTCACGCCCAGCGCGCGACCGCGCGGGATGATGGTGACCTTGTAGACCGGATCGTGCTCCGGCACGACGCGACCGACGATGGCGTGGCCGGCCTCGTGATAGGCGGTGTTGCGCTTCTCGTCCTCGCTCATCGCCATCGAACGACGCTCGGCGCCCATCAGGATCTTGTCGCGCGCACGGTCGAAGTGCTCCATGCGCACGTCCTTGGCGTTCTCGCGCGCGGCGAACAGCGCCGCCTCGTTGCACAGGTTCGCCAGGTCCGCGCCGGAGAAGCCCGGCGTGCCGCGCGCGATCGTCATGGGATCGACGTCGTCGTGCAGCGGAAGCTTGCGCATGTGCACGCGCAGGATCTGCTCGCGGCCCTTCACGTCCGGCAGGCCCACCACGACCTGGCGGTCGAAGCGGCCCGGACGCAGCAGCGCCGGGTCGAGCACGTCGGGACGGTTGGTCGCGGCGATCACGATCACGCCCTCACCGCCTTCGAAGCCGTCCATCTCGACCAGCAGCTGGTTGAGCGTCTGCTCGCGCTCGTCATGGCCACCGCCGAGGCCCGCGCCGCGATGGCGGCCGACCGCGTCGATTTCGTCGATGAAGATGATGCACGGCGCGTGCTTCTTGGCCTGGTCGAACATGTCGCGCACGCGGCTGGCGCCGACACCGACGAACATCTCGACGAAGTCCGAACCGGAGATGCTGAAGAACGGCACCTTCGCCTCGCCGGCGATCGCGCGGGCGAGCAGCGTCTTGCCGGTGCCCGGCGGGCCGACCATCAGCACGCCGCGCGGGATCTTGCCGCCCAGCTTCTGGAACTTGGACGGGTCGCGCAGGAACTCGACGAGTTCGCCGACTTCTTCCTTCGCCTCGTCGCAGCCTGCGACGTCGGCCAGCGTGACCTTGACCTGGTCCTCGCCCTGCAGCTTGGCGCGCGAACGGCCGAAGCTCATCGCGCCCTTGCTGCCGCCCTGTTGCATCTGGCGCATGAAATACACCCAGATGCCGATGAACAGCAGCCACGGCAGGACGTTGATGATGATGTAGAGGATCGACGGGCCGCTCTGCGGCGGCTGCTGGTCGATGGCGACCTTGTGGTTGATCAGGTCGTTGATGAGGTCCTTGTCGTCCTTGGGCTTGTAGGTCGTGAACTTCGAGCCGTCGCTGCGCACACCGGTGATGGTGGCGCCGTCGTCGGCGATCTTCACTTCCTTCACCTTGTCCTGCTGGACCTGATGGACGAACTGGTCGTACTGGAGCGCCTCACTGACTCCCGCGCGCGGCCCGAACGCCTGGAAGACCACCATCAACACGACGGCGACGATCACCCAGAGCAGCAGATTCTTGGCCAAATCGTTCATTCAGTTCCTACCTGGCGCCTGCGGCGCGTTGCAGCGGGGGCGGCGCGCCACATGAATGGGCATCGCCGTACAACCTTACCGAACCTTACTTCATTACCGCGCGCTTGCCTTGTGCCAGCGCGTATACCTCCGGGGACCGCTTGCGCGAGGCCTCCGGTTTGCGGATCACGACCCGGTCGTAGCGCCGGCGCAGTTTCTTCACGTATTCGTCGAACCCGACCCCCTGGAACAACTTGATCAGGAAGTTGCCCCCGGTACGCAGGTGCTGGTCGGCGAAGTCCATCGCCAGCTCCGAGAGGTACATCGCCCGGGGCATGTCGACCGCGTCCACGCCACTCTTATTGGGGGCCATGTCGGACAGGACAAGGTCCACCGTCTGTCCGTTCAGGGCGCCCACCAGCTGGGATAGGACCGCATCCTCCCTGAAATCGCCATGAAGGAATTCGACCCCGGCCAGGGACGGCATTTCGAGGATGTCCAGGGCGATCACGCGGCCCGGGCGGGCGGCGTCGAGGCGGTCGAGCTCCTGCCGGACCCACTGGGACCAGCCGCCCGGGGCGGCGCCCAGGTCGACCACGACCATGCCCGGCTTGAGCAGCCGGTCGCGTTCGACCAGCTCCTCCAGCTTGTAGGCCGCGCGCGAGCGCAGGCCTTCGGCCTTGGCCTTCTTCACGAAGGGGTCGGAGAAATGTTCCTTGAGCCAGCGCTGGCTGGACTTGCTGCGGCTCGCCATCGGCGGGTCGTCACGGGGTGAGCGTGGGGGCGGTCATGATACCCTGCGCGCCCCCCAGAGGTTTTCCGTATCCCGATGCAGACCGTCCTGACCGCCGCCCAGACCCGCTTCCTGCGCGGCCAGGCCCACGATCTCAAGGCGATGCTGCAGGTCGGCGGCAAGGGCATCACCGACCCGCTGGTGGCCGAGATCGACCTGGCGCTGGAACACCACGAACTGATCAAGGTGAAGGTCGGCGCCGAAGACCGCGACGCCCGCGACGCGATGATCGACGAGATCGCGCAGCGTACCGGCGCCGCCCTGGTCCAGCGCATCGGCCACACGGCCGTGCTGTACCGCCCCAGCAAGGACCGGCGCCAGATCGTCCTGCCGCGGGCCTGACGAAGGCCGCGGCGAACCGGGTTTCCCCCCGCCTCCCCGCCCCCACCTCGTCCCCATGCAGCTCAATCTCGAACATCCCGACCACGAGTTCTTCCTGCGCGGTGCCGATGGCGCGTCCGTGCGGGTGAACGAACGCCTCATCACGTCCAGTTTCGTGCTCGCCCCCAACAGCCTGATCGAGGGCTGGCCGGTGCGCGAGGTGAAGGCGATGACGCCGCAGGACCTGGATCCGATTCTGGCGCTGGAGCCGGAAGTGATCCTGCTTGGCAGCGGCGCCACGCAGGCATTCCCGCCAGCGGCGGTGCTCGCGCATTGCCTGCGCAGCGGCGTCGGGCTGGAAACCATGACCAACGCCGCCGCCGCGCGCACGTTCAACGTGCTCGCCAGCGAAGGCCGCCGCGTCGTCGTGGCGTTCGTCCTGCCGGGTTAGTCGCCTGCGCGCGGCGCCAGGAGCAGCCGCGCCCACACGCCGTAATGATCCGAAGCCCAGCGGCCGGCCGCATCGGGCGCGTCCAGGATGCGCCTGGCTTCGGGCGTCTGGAAGCGCCCCTTTTCCACGTAGATGCGATCGATCCGTGCAGGCGGGTTGAAGCGCGGGTTGAGCGTCGTGTGCGCGACGTCGTCGACCGCTTCGCCCGGATGCGCGGCCGCGAACGCATCGACGAAGCGATCACGCAACGGCGCCAGTTCGGGCGCATCGGCCGTGATGTTGAAATCGCCGCCGATCACCACCGGTGCATCGCCGCGCGTGGCATCGACGAAATCCAGCAGGTCCGCGACCTGTTTCGCGCGCGTCGCGCCGGTGCGATCCTCGAAATCCAGGTGCACGACGTACAGGTTCACGTCGCGACCGTGCACCCTCGTGCGAACCCAGCCTGCGATTCGATACGCATCGTGCGGCTGCAGGCGACGAAAGCCGCGCTGCGTCGCAGGCTCGCGCGTGAGGATGGCGTTGCCGTAGCGACGCGCGCGATGCACCGGATCGACCGACACGAAGAACGCGTGATAGCCCAGGTTCCGCGCCAGCGTTTGTGCCTGGTTCGGAAGTCCATCGGCCTGAAGCACTTCCTGCAGCACGATCGCGTCCGGCGAAAGGCGGCGAAGTTCGGCTTCGATGGTGGCCTGTCGACGCGGCCAGTCTTCGCGGTCGTGCCAGAGGTTGAGCGTGACGATTTCCAGCGACGCAGTTTCACCGCGCAAGCTTGTCGATGCACAACCGGCGAGCATCGCCAGCATCGCGACGAACGCACACGTCGCTGCGCATCGCATGGATCTCCAGCGACGACGGCGTCCGCATCGCGCGGACGCAACGCTCATCGCTTCGGCAGGTACATCAGCGGGTCGATCGGCTTGCCGTTGTAGCGCACTTCGAAATGCAGCATTTCGCGCGGTGCGCCGCTGCGGCCCATCTCGGCGATCTGCTGCCCCGCGCGCACCAGCTGGCCTTCGTTCACCAGGCGGTTGCGGTTGTGGCCGTACGCGGAGAGCCACTGCTCGTTGTGCTTGATGATGATCAGCTCACCGTAGCCGACCAGTCCCGAGCCGGAATACACCACGACGCCGTCCGCCGCCGCACGCACCGGCGCACCACTTGTGCCGGCGATGTCGATGCCCTGCTTGGTCGGCTCGCCCGCGACATAACGGCCGATGAGTTCACCGTCCGCGGGCCAGCGCCACTTGATGTCGCTGACCGCCGGCGCGGCCGGTGCCGCGGGGGTCGCCGGCTTCGGCGCAGGCGTGGTCGCCGCGGGCTTGGTCGTCGCAGGCTTGCTCGTGGAGCCGGACGGACGCGTCGCCGCCGTGCTGCCTCCCTTGCCCGCCGGATACAGCCGGATCTTCTGCCCGGGGTAGATGGTGTAAGGCGGGTCGATGCCGTTCCACGCCGCCAGATCCTGCAGGCGGATGCTGTTGCTGGAGGCGATGGAGAACAGAGTGTCGCCGCGGCGGACCGTGGTGGTCACGCCGGGTCGCGGCTTTGAAGGCGGTTGCGAGGAGGTGCCCGGCTCGCGATAGACCTTCGTGGTCCAGCAGCCGCCCAGCAGCACGGCGAGCGCCATGACCGAGCCGGCAGCAGCGAACCGCGCAGCAACCCATCGCGATGTTCCCGTCATGCGTCCTCTCATCCGACCTGGGCCTTCCACACCACCCAACCGATCACCGCGACCAGGAGCACGAGTGCGATCCAGCCGATCGGCTCGATGTAACGTCGCAGCGCCGCTTCGGCACGCACGCCGCCGATGCGGATCACCAGCGCGATCAGGTACACACGCTTGCCGCGGCCGATCAGCATGCTCAGCACGTACTGCGGCAGGGGCACGCCGACAATACCCGAGGCCCATGTGAAGACCTTCATCGGGATCGGCGCGAACCCTCCCAGCACCAGCAGCCAGAACACCGCCCACGGCGATTCGGCCATCTTTGCCTGAACCGTGGCGATACCGCCTTCGATGCCGGCCAGCATGCCCATCGCGGCGAACAACGGCTTGACCGCCTCGAACGCGTAATGCCCCAGGGCGTAGCCGACGAGCGCGCCCACCATCGAACCGGCCAGGCTGATCGTCGCGAACCAGAAGCCGCGCCGCGGCTGGGCGACGCACATCGGCGCCAGCATCACCTCGGGCATGATGGGGAAGATGATCGCTTCGATGAAGCTCAATCCGACCAGATAGGCCGGCGCGTGGCGGTGGCGGGCCCAGACCAGCGCACGCTCGTACAACGGTCCGAAGATCTTCAACGGCAACCCCTGGCCTTCAATGGTGTCGTCAGTGTGTCGTGCGGCTTGTCGGTGCGACGTCAGTCGACCATGCCCGAAAGCAGCGGCACGAAGACTACCGGTGCCAGCGTGCGCTGGGTGACGTTTCCGTCGGCATCCTTGCTCAGCTTCAGCAACGATTGGGAACCGGCGCCGCCGACGGGGGCGATCAGCGTGCCGTTCGTTGCCAGCTGCCCGGTCAATGCATCGACCAGCGCCGGCGCGGCGGCGGTCACGATGATCGCGTCGAACGGGCCGTTCTCCGGCCAGCCGATGCGGCCGTCGTCGTGCTTGCTGCGCACGTTCATGCCCAGCTGGCGGAAACGCTTGCGCGCGGTGCGCAGCAGTTCGCCGATGCGTTCGACCGTGTGCACTTCAAGGCCCAGCGCGGCGAGAACCGCCGCCTGGTAACCCGAACCCGTGCCGATCTCGAGCACCTTCTTCGGTTCCGATTCCAGCAGCGCTTCGGTCATCTTCGCCACCACCCACGGCTGCGAGATGGTCTGGCCGTGGCCGATGGGCAGCGCGGTGTCTTCGTAGGCGCGCGTGGCCAGCGCTTCATCGACGAACAGATGGCGCGGCACGGTGCGGATCGCGTTTAGCACGCGTTCGTCCGCGATGCCGTTGTCGCGAAGGCGATCGACCAGGCGGTCGCGCACGCGCTGGGAGGTCATTCCCGAGCCGATCGCTTCGGGCTGCAGGCGCATGCGCAGCGTCATGCCGTGTGCTCCGGCCTGCGTGCGGCCGGGTGGCCGAGCGAGGTCGCCAGTCCGTCCACCCAGCTGGCGACCTGGTCCAGCGCGTGGTAGCGCGTCAGGTCCACCTGGATCGGCGTGATCGAAATGTGCCCGGTACGCACCGCGTGGAAATCGGTGCCGGGGCCGGCATCCTGTTCGGCACCGGCCGGGCCGATCCACCACCACTGGCGGCCGCGCGGATCCTGCTGCGGGATGCACGCTTCGGAGCGGTGCCGGTTGCCCAGGCGCGTGACCTCGAAGCCGCGCACCTGCTCCCACGGGATGTCCGGCACGTTCACGTTGAGGATGGTGTCGGCCGGCAGCGGGTCCACGCGCAGGCGGGCGATGATTTCCGCCGCCGCGCGCGCCGCGGTTTCGTAGTGCTTGCCGGTGTGGTCGACCGTCTGCAGCGACATCGCCACTGCCGGCAGGCCGAGGAAGCGGCCTTCCATCGCCGCGGCGACGGTGCCCGAATAGATGACGTCGTCGCCGAGGTTGGCGGTGTTGTTGATGCCGGACACCACGATGTCCGGCTCCACTTCGAGCATGCCCGTGATCGCCACGTGCACGCAGTCGGTCGGCGTGCCGTAGACGCGCCAGGTCGAATCGTCGAGCTGCTGCACGCGCACCGGCGCGTCCAGGGTGAGCGAATTGCTGGCGCCGGAGCGGTCGCGGTCGGGCGCCACCATCAGCACCTCATGCCCCGCCGCGCGCAGGCCTTCGGCCAGGACGCGGATGCCGGGCGCGTCGACGCCGTCGTCGTTGCTCACCAGTACTCGCATGGACTCCCTTGTGACTCGCTTGCGGAAAAACGCGCTTCGGTACATGACGCCGGCGCGGATGGGCCGGCACCTGGCAACGGCCGGGCGCGCGAAGCCCAATGATAGCCGAACCCGCCCGCGCGCCCGGCGACGGCGTGCACGGCTTGCGAACGCCGCGTTTCGGGCTTGCGGCACGGCTAGGCGACGGTAGGCTTGTCGCATGTCCCGACGACGCGACGATGACGAAGACGACGCCGAGCTGTTCCGCTCGGCGATCGGCCCCGTGCGGCCGATGCGCGAGTCCGCGCCGCCGCCGTCCGCGCCGAAACCGCGCCCGCGCGCGCGCATGGCCGAGCGCGACGAGGCGCAGGCGCGTGACCAGTTCCGCCATGCGCTGGACGACAGCCTGCTCGAAGCCGGCGACGCGCTGAGCTATCGCCGCGAGGAAGTCACGCCGCGCCTGCTGCAGAAGCTCAAGCGCGGCGAGATCTCGGTGCAGGAGGAACTCGACCTGCACGGCGCCGATTCGCGGCAGGCCGAGCAACTGGTGCGCGCGTTCCTGCACGATGCCCGCCAACACGGCGTGGGCTGCGTGCGCATCGTCCATGGGAAAGGATTGCACGGTGCCGCCTCGATCGCGTCGGGAGGGCAGCCGGTGCTGAAGAACCTGGTGGACCGCATGCTGCGGCATCGCGCCGACGTGCTGGCGTTCCACTCCGCGCCCCCGGCGCAGGGTGGCACCGGTGCGGTATTGGTGCTGCTCGCGCCCCGCCGCCTCCGCCCGTCGTAGGCATCCCGGAGGCCGGAGGGCGCCGAGCAGGTGTTACTTGGGCTGTCCGGCGGTCTGCGCGATCTGTTCGGCGCTCTTGCGCGGCACGTTCACCCAGACCACATCCAGGCCGCGGCGGCGTGCGACGCGTTCGACATAGCCGACGTAGGCTTCGTCGGTATCCATGATCGTCGGCGAGCGCGGTTCGGGCGGCACGTAGGTGGACTTGGCTTCCATGCCGGCGCAGGCCGACAGGCCCACGGCGGACAGCAACACGGCCATGCGTAGCGATGCGTTCATGACGACATCTCCATGACGTTTTCGCCGGCCCGATGGCGCGACGGCAGCGCGTTGCGACGCTGCAATTCCGGTATACGCCGCCCGTCGGGCGCGGCCAGTGCCGCCGGATCCTTTCCGACGAACGGTATCGGACGCCGCACGAAGCGTGGTTAACCGGGGCGTCCTACCGTGCGCACGTCGCCCAGCTCGGCGAGCACGACTGTGGCGTACGTGCCCGGTGGCAGTGCGAACGTCATCTCGAGCACGTCGTCCTCACGCCATGTCCACGCCAGGTCGGCCGGCTTCAGGCGCAGCGCGCGGCGCTCCTGCTTCAGGCCTTCGGCTTCCAGTCCGGCGCGCAGCGCGAGGGCTTCATCGTCCGACAACGCATCGGCTTCCAGCTGCGCGGCGTCGCCCGTGGTACGCGGTTCGCCGCGCCCCCACAGCGGGCCGGTGGGATGGATGTCGAACGATGCGAGCCGCTGCGCGAGTGCGTCGTCGAAGGGTTCCGGACCGAACACGCTGCGGCTGCCGTCGAGCATCCACACCTCGCCATCCAGCGGCGTGTCCCAGCGGCCGCCACGCACGCGCTGCGCGAGCACGCGGTTGAACAGTTCCGAGCGTGCCGCCGAAATCAGCAGCGTGCGCTGCTCGCGTCGCACGCGGCGGCCGGCGAACATGGCGCGCGCGTTGGCGACGTTGTCGCCGTCGCGGCCGAAACGCTGCTCGCCGAAATAATTGGGGACGCCGCGTTCGGCGATCGCCTGCAGGCGTTGCTCGACGGCCGCGCGTTCGCCCTTCACGCCACGCAGCGTGAGCACGAAGCGGTTGCCGGCCAGGGCGCCGCGCGGGAGTTTCTTCGCGTGCCAAGTGTGATCGATCACGGTGAGGCGCTCCTCGCCCTGCGCGAACGCCAGCGTCGACATATCGGGAGCGACCTTCTTCGGCAGGTGCACGCTGAAGCGCTGGCGCGTGACGGCGTGACGGTCCTTCAGGCCGGCGTAACCGATGGCGACTTCACCCACGCCCGCCCATTGCGCGATGTGTTTCGCTGCGAAGCCGGTGTTCATGCCGCGCTTCTCGACCGTGAGCAGCAGGTGCTCGCCGGCGCCGGAGGCTTCGAAGCCCGGCAGCTCCTCGACGATGAAATCTTCCGGCGTCGTGCGCATGTCCGCCGACAGCACGGCTTCGCCGTGCGCGCGCGGCATCGATGTCCCGTTCGCACTCACGGCTTCACCAGCAGGCACACGGCCATTGCGGCGATGCCCTCCTCGCGCCCGGTAAAGCCCAGCTTCTCGCTGGTGGTCGCCTTGACGCTGATCGCATCGACGTCGACACCCAGATCCTGCGCGAGCAGCGCGCGCATCGACGCGGCGTGCGGGCCGACCTTCGGGCGCTCGCAGATCACGGTGACGTCGGCATTGCCCAGCCGCCAGCCACGCTCGCGCGCCAGCGCGTCGCAGTGACGCAGGAAGGCGCGGCTGTCGGCGCCCTTCCACTGCGGGTCGCTCGGCGGAAAGTGCTTGCCGATGTCCCCCAGCGCGAGCGCGCCGAGGATCGCGTCGCACAACGCGTGGATCACGACATCGCCGTCGGAGTGCGCGAGCACGCCACGCTCGTGCGGCACGCGCACGCCGCCGAGCACGACATGGTCGCCCTCACCGAAGGCGTGCACGTCGTAGCCCTGGCCGATGCGGATGTTCATTTCGTCAGCAGCGCCTTGAGAATTCGGGTCGAATCGATCTGCTCGGCCAGCCGCGACATGCCGGCGCGCACTTCGGGATTCTCGACGACGCCGCCCATCGCCAGCTCACCGAGCGTCTCGAACGCGTTGCCGAAGCCTTCCGACCCTTCCGCGACAATCGTCTGGCGCGCCGGCACGGTGCAGTCCACCGCGATCAGGCGTTCGAAGATGGCGGCGGCCTGAGTTTCCAGCTTTGCGCGCTGCGGCGCGTCCAGGCGGGTCATGGCCTGCAGGTCCGGATGCACGGACATGGCCGAGAAGATCCATTGCACGAGCACGCGGCGGTCCTCCGGTGTAGCCGAATTCTTGAGGCACTCCGACAGTCCCTGCCCGGCCGCGCCGGCGTGCGCCGACGCACCGCAAGTGGCCGCAAGCATCAGCAGCGTCGCAACGATTCGCTTCATGTGGACTCCCCCGGTCCGGTGTGGTGTTTCATCGATTCGAACAGCAGTTCCATCAGGCGCAGGTCCGCCGGCGTGGTCACCTTGAAGTTGTCCTCGCGGCCTTCGACCAGGTGCGCATGCACGCCGACGCGTTCCATCGCCATCGCTTCGTCTGTGACGACGACGCCCGCATCGCGCGCCTGGCGCAGCGCAGCGGTCAGCGCGCCGCGCCGGAAGGCCTGTGGCGTGAACGCGCGCCACAGCCGGTCGCGCGATTGCGTGGCCTGGATGCGCCCGTCGTCGTCGGCACGCTTGAGCGTGTCGCGCACGGGCGCGCCGAGGATCGCGCCGTCGGCGGATTCGGCCTTGGCGATGAGGCGATCGAGGTCGGCCGCATGCAGGTTCGGACGCGCGGCGTCATGCACCAGCACCAGCGTGTCGTCCGGCACGTCCCCCGGCAGCGCCTGCAGCGCGGCGAGCACCGAATCGGCGCGCTCGCCACCGCCCGTGCAACGCACGACCGGTTTGCCCAGCAGCGTCCGCCAGCCTGCCCAGTGCGCGTCGTCGGCAGCGAGCGCAACCACCGCACCGACCACGCGCGGGTGCGACAGCAGCGCACGCAGTGCGTGGGCGATCAACGGTTCGCCGGCGACGTGCAGGTACTGCTTCGGAACTTCACCACCAAAACGCGTGCCGCGACCGGCAGCGGGAAGCACCGCCCAGATGGGCGCCGTCACGGCGCCGGGGCCTGCGCGTCGTCGGCAGGCGGCGTGTCGGCGGGTGGCGCGTCAGCAGGCGTGGCCGAACCTTCGGGCTCGACCACGCGGTAGAACGTCTCGCCGGGCTTGATCATGCCCAGCTCGCTGCGCGCGCGTTCCTCGACGGCGGCTTCGCCGGACTTGAGGTCTTCGACTTCCGCGGCCAGTGCGTCGTTGCGCTGCTGCAGGCCCGCGTTCTCGCGCGTCTGCTGTTGCACCTGCGTCTCCAGGCGGGCGACCGAGCGGCTGCCGCCCTCGCCCACCCAGAGGCGGTACTGCAGGAACGCCAGCAGCCCGGCGAGCAGCACCAGCAGCAGTCGCAACCAGCGCATGCGCGCGAGCCCGTCCCTTAGCGCTTCAGGGAAACGAAGGCGTCGCGGCCGGCGTACTTCGCCGCCGAACCGAGCGCTTCTTCGATGCGAAGCAGCTGGTTGTACTTGGCGACGCGGTCGCTGCGGCACAGCGAGCCGGTCTTGATCTGCGTGGCGGTGGTGGCCACGGCGATGTCGGAAATCGTGGTGTCCTCGGTCTCGCCCGAACGGTGCGAGACGATCGCCGCGTAATGGTTCGCGTCGGCCATGGCGATGGCTTCCAGCGTCTCGGTCAGCGTGCCGATCTGGTTGACCTTGATCAGGATGGCGTTGGCGACGCCCTGGTCGATGCCTTCCCTGAAGATCTTCGGGTTGGTGACGAAGAGGTCGTCGCCGACCAGCTGCACCTTCTTGCCGATCTTGTCGGTGAGCTGCTTCCAGCCGGCCCAGTCGTGCTCGGCCATGCCGTCTTCGATGGTGACGATCGGGTACTGCGCGGCCCAGT
>Ga0209676_1001427_pt1 | contig 22666 bp, 17 predicted proteins | sample AraplaCvi_mLB_r2_FD_184282 | JGI IMG/M metagenome (GOLD analysis project Ga0209676, IMG submission 184282) | Arabidopsis root microbial communities from North Carolina, USA - plate scrape MF_Cvi_mLB_r2 (SPAdes) (version 2) | ecosystem: Host-associated > Plants > Roots > Endosphere | place: USA... | reverse complement strand
CCGGTCAGGCCCTGGACGAGGACCTTGGTGTCTTTGTTGACGAGGATGGACATGGGTCAGCCTTGAATGGGGTCTGTCAGCAGGGCGGTGTCGGCGCTTAGCCGACCGCCGCGACGATCTTCTGGGCGGCGTCGTCGAGGTCGTCGGCCGCGGTGATGGCCAGGCCCGACTCATTGAGGATTTTCTTGCCCTCGTTGACGTTGGTGCCTTCCAGGCGGACGACCAGCGGCACCTTCAGGCCCACTTCCTTCACCGCCGCGACCACGCCCTCGGCGATGACGTCGCAGCGCATGATGCCGCCGAAGATGTTGACCAGGATGCCCTTCACGTTCGGGTCGGCGGTGATGATCTTGAAGGCCGCGGTGACCTTCTCCTTGCTGGCGCCGCCGCCGACGTCGAGGAAGTTGGCCGGCTCCTTGCCGTACAGCTTGATGATGTCCATCGTCGCCATGGCCAGGCCGGCGCCGTTGACCATGCAGCCGATGTCGCCGTCCAGGGCGACGTAGGCTAGGTCGTACTTCGACGCCTCGATCTCCTTGGCGTCTTCCTCGGTCTCGTCGCGCAGCGCCTTGATGTCCTCGTGGCGGAACAGGGCGTTGCCGTCGAACGACACCTTGGCGTCCAGGACGCGCAGGTGGCCGTTCTCCATGACGATCAGCGGGTTCACCTCCAGCATGGCCATGTCCTTCTCGACGAAGGCCTTGTAGAGCGCCGGGAACAGCGACTTGCCGTCCTCGGCCGCCGCGTCCGTCAGGCCGAACGCGGCGTTCAGCTTGGCGACGTCGTCGGCGGTGACGCCGGCGGTCGGGTCGATGACCAGGGTGTGGATTTTCTCGGGCGTGTCGTGGGCGACGGCCTCGATGTCCATGCCGCCCTCGGTCGAGACGACGAAGGAGACGCGGCCATGCTCGCGATCGACCAGGATCGACAGGTACAGCTCGCGGGCGATGTCGGCGCCGTCCTCGATGTACAGGCGGTTGACCTGCTTGCCGGCCTCGCCGGTCTGGGCGGTCACCAGGGTGTTGCCCAGCATTTCCTTGGCGTGCTTGACCACATCCTCGATCGAGAATGCCAGGCGGACGCCGCCCTTGGCGTCGGCCGGCAGTTCCTTGAACTTGCCCTTGCCGCGCCCGCCGGCGTGGATCTGCGACTTCACGACGTAGAGCGGACCGGGCAGCTGACGCGCCGCGGCCTCAGCCTCATCGGCGCTGGTGATGGCGACGCCGGCCGCGACCGGTGCGCCGAAGCCCTTCAGGACCTGTTTGGCCTGATACTCGTGAATGTTCATGGGGAGGACCGCTGCCTGGAAAACGTGGGGGGCTTATAGGACCCCCACGTTCGCAGGTGCAACCGTCACGCCACGTCAGCGGCGTCGCTTGGCCGTTTTAGTCCACCCAGTCCTTCTTCAGGGTCCGCGACGCGCCGATCAGCAGGAAGGCGGCCAGGATGTAGAAGCCCATGCCGGTGTAGATGGCCCAGCGCAGGCTCTCGTCCCCGAACTGGGGCCGCAACAGGTCGCTCATCCAGCCGAAGTAGAAGAAGCCGACAGCCAGGCCGAGCAGGTTGTTGATCAGCAGGAACAGGGCCGAGGCGGTCGAACGCATCGGCGCCGGGGCCAGGTGCTGCACCGCGGCCGTGATCGGACCCAGCCAGGCCAGGTTCAGGCCGGTCGGGATCAGGAAGATGACGAAGGCCAGCGACAGCTGCTGCATCTGCGTCCCGCCGCCCGAGATGAACTGGCCGATCAGCCAGGGCGAGTTCATGGCCAGCACGAAGCACGGCGCCGAGATCAGGAAGGCGATGGCGGGCACTAGCGGATAGGCGCCCTTGCCGCGCCTGGCCAGCTTGTCGGCGATCATGCCGCCGCCCCAGATGCCCAGCAGGCCGCCGATCAGGGCGACGCCGGAATAATACCAGCTGGTCTGGCCCAGGGTCAGGCCGAAGCTGCGCATCATGAACAGAGGCAGCCAGCCCGCGACGCCGTAGCCGCAGACAGAGGACGAGGCCGCGCCCAGCGCCAGCAGCCAGAAGCTGCGCTTGGGGATCAGGACCGAGGCGGTCGAGCGGGCGACGAACAGCGAGGCGCCGATAGCGATGGCCAGCAGGCCGCCGAAGGCGAACAGCAGGGTCGAGGTCCCGCCGGTGAAGTGCGACACGGCGGCGGCCAGCAGGGCGGCCGCGCCCAGCACCAGCATGATCTGGGCGGCGCGCAGGCCGGCGCGGGCCGAGCCCGGAGCCGCCGGAACCGGATCCGCCAGCGGATCCACGGCCTTGGCCACATCGGTCGCGCCGCGCTTGGGATTGCGCACCGTGAACAGCAGCACCGGCGCGACCAGCAGGCCCAGCAGGCCGACGGCGATGAAGGCGGTCTGCCAGCCGTAGGCCACGGCCACCAGGCCGCCGATCAGGGTGCCGGCGGCGGTGCCCAGGGGAATGCCGAAGGCGAAGGCGGCCAGGGCCCGGGCGCGCTGCTCGGGCGGGAAATAGTCGGCGATCAGGGAATAGGCCGGGGCCACGCCCCCCGCTTCGCCGACGCCCACGCCCATGCGGAACAGGAACAGCTGGGTGAACGAGCCCGCCACCCCGCACAGGGCGGTGAAGCCGGACCAGACGGCCAGGGCGGCGGTCATGATCCAGACGCGGCTGAACCGGTCGGCCAGCCAGGCCAGGGGAATGGCGAGGGTCGAATAGACCGAGGCGAAGGCGATGCCGCCCAGCAGGCCGAACTGGGTGTCCGACATGCCGAAATGCGCCTTCAGCGGCGCGGCCAGGATGCCGATGATCTGCCGGTCCAGGAAGTTCAGCATGTAGACCAGGATCAGGATCGCCAGCACATAGTAGCGATACCCGCCTTTGGCGGGCGGCTGGGCGGCCGGCTGTTCCGGAACCGGAGCGTCGGTGGCGGTCATGGCGTTTCCCTCGACTTGTCTTTTCTGGTTGGTCGAACCGTAGCGGCGCCGTGGCCCGACGCCAGAAGAAAAAGGGCGGCGGCTCGTCAGAACCGCCGCCCTCGATCACGACTGATCGGTGTGGATCAGTACTTGTAGGTCAGCTGGACCTGCCACGTGCGCGGCGGGCCATAGAAGGCGTCGATCGAGTTGTTGTAGGTGGCGCCGGCGAAGTTGTAGCCGCCGACCTTGTACTCTTCGTCGGTCAGGTTCTTGCCGTAGACACCGACCTGATAGTGGCCGCTGCCGTCGGTCCAGGTCGCGGCCAGATCGACCAGCGTATAGGCCTCCTGGTCCAGCACGGGGTCCGGGGCGTCGAACAGGTGGTAGTCCGAGCGGTAGGACACCGACGGCACCACGACCAGCTCGCCGCCGAACACCGGGGCGCTCCAGTTCAGGCCCAGGTAGCCCGACCATTCCGGCGAGTTCTGCGGCTGACGGGTGTCCGAGATGTCCACCGGCGTGCCGGTGACCAGGGTGATGAATTCGTCGAACTCGTTCTTCAGGTAGCCGACCGAGAAGTTGAGCGACAGGTTGTCGGTCAGGAAGGCCGTGCCCTCGAACTCGGCGCCATAGATGGTCGCGGCGCCGGCGTTGTCGACGACCGAGGCGATGCCGACGGCGGGGGCGGTGGCCACCTGCTGGGTCGTGATCTGCATGTCCTGGAAGTCGGAGTAGAAGATCGCCGAGGCGAACGACAGGCGGCGGTCGAAGGCGTAGCCCTTCAGGCCCAGCTCATAGCTGGTGACCGTCTCGGGCTGGTAGCCGTCCACGGTCTGCGGAACCAGGGCGGCGTCGCCGCGCATGTCCCAGCCACCCGACTTGAAGCCCTGGCTGATCGAGCCGTAGCCGGTCAGGTCATCGGAGAAGTCGTACGACACGCTGGCGCGCGGCGTGAACTTCTCGAAGGTGTCGCTGGCCGTGTAGTTGGTGCGGATGGCCAGCGGCGGACGGGCCGTGCCGCCCAGCAGGGGCGAACGCGTGGCGCCCAGGTAGAAGGCGCGATAGACGAAGGCGTCCTTCTGGTCCGAGGTCCAGCGGCCGCCGATCGAGGCGTGCAGGCGGTCCGAGAAGTCGTAGCTGAAGTCGGCGTAGGCCGAGAACGAGTCCGTCTCCACCTTGCCGGCCGCGCCGATGGTCAGGCCCAGGTTGCCCGCGATGGTGTCGAAGGCGCCCTTGGAGCTGCCGTCCAGATAGAAGACGCCAGCGACGCCCGACCAGTTGTCGCCGGTGAACAGGGCTTGCAGTTCCGTCGTGATCTGGTGGTCGCCGTAGTAGGCCGGCACGTCCAGGGTCGGCAGCGGGGTCTCGTCGAAATCGATGACGGTGTTGGTGTAGCTGCTGCGATAGGCGGTGATCGACTTGATCGTCAGCATGTCGTTGACGCGGTATTCGCCCGTCACCGAGACGCCCGAGGTGTTGACCTCTTGCAGGCCGGTGATGCCGGCCTGGGTGTCATAGACATTGGCCGGGGGCGTGTAGCCGCCGACGGTCGAGTTGACCTCGCGGTGACCGTGACGCGGCGCCGAGCGGTCGTCCACGGCGTCATAGGCGACGCGCAGCGAGAACTGGTCGGTCGGATTCCATTCCGCGCTCAGGCGGTAGGCGTCCACGTCCTTGTTGTAGTGCTCTTCGCCGGTGGTCAGGTTGGTGCCGTAGCCGTCGTGCTCGTAGCTGGCGTAGGCGCCGCCAACGCTGAAGGTCTCGCTCAGCGGCAGGACGCCGCTGACCAGGAAGTTCTGCTCATTGTACGAGCCGAAGGTGGCGCGGGCGTCCAGGCGGGGCTCAACACCCAGCGGACGGGTCACATATTTGATCGCGCCGCCGATGGTGTTGCGGCCGTACAGGGTGCCTTGCGGTCCGCGCAGCACTTCGATGCGGCTGATGTCGAACAGGTCCAGCACCGCGCCCTGCGGACGGGCGATGTAGACGTCGTCGACATACAGGCCCACGCCGGGCTCGAAGCCCCACAGCGGATCCTGCTGGCCCACGCCGCGGATGAAGGAGATCAGCGTCGAGTTCGACCCGCGGGCGACCTGGACGGTGGCGTTCGGCGTCTGCTGCTGCAGGGCCGTGATGTCGGTGGCGCCGCTCTGTTCCAGGCGTTCCGAGCTCAGCGCCGAGACGGCGACCGGCACGTCCTTCAGCGCTTCGTCACGACGACGGGCGCTGACGACGACTTCGCCCAGGTCGGACGCGCCGTCCTGCGGAACGGCGTCCTGCGCCATGGCGATGGTGGACAGCGCGCTCCAGGCGGCGCCGGCAAGCAAGGCGGTTTTGACGAGTCTGTTCATGTGCAGCCCCAATTCCCTGATGTTTCCAGTGCGGACGCTTTTATTCAGCGTTCAATGATTTTCCGGGAACGTAACCGTTTTCCGCCCCCTGTCAAACGGTGGCGCTTCCGCGAGGGAACGTGGGAGAAAGCTGTGGCGCCGTTGCACTGGCGGGGCGCGACAGCCTAGCCTGATCGCATGACCAAGCCCGACGCGCCCGCCCGCCCTGACGAAGCCCGCCCCGCGCGGCGCGGCCGGCCGCCCAAAACCGCCGCCGGCGGGGCCAGCGACACCCGCGAGTCGATTCTCGACGCGGCCGAGGACCTGTTCTCCAAACACGGCTTCTACGGCGTCACCATCCGCGAGGTGGCGCGCGAGGCCGGGGTCGATACGGCCTTGGTCCACTACTATTTCGGAGCAAAGCGCGGCCTGTTCGACGCCGTCTTCCTGCGCCGGGCCGAGGTCTGGAATAACGAGCGGGTCGACGCCATCAACCGCTATGCGCGCGAGGCCGGCGACGCCATGACGCTGGAGGGCCTGCTCGAGGCCTTCCTGCGCCCGCCGTTCCAGTGGTCGCTGAAGGGTGGCCCCGGCTGGAAGCACTATTCCGCCCTGGTGGCCCAGACCAACGCCAACCCGACCTTCGGCGGCGAGACCATGGCCCGCTATTTCGACCCGGCCATCCGGCGCCTGATCGAGCTGATCCACCAGACCATGCCCGGCGCGCGCGAGGTCGATCTGTACTGGGCCTATCACAACCTGTCGGGCGCCTTGACCCTGACCCTGGGCGAGACCGGACGCCTGGACCGCCTGTCCGGCGGCCTGTGCCGGTCGGGCGATCTGGAGACCGCCGGCGACTACATGGTCCGCTTCGCCGCCGCCGGCTTCCGCGCCGTGTGCGCGCCGGGCGAAAAGGCCTGACCATGGATCAGGCCGCCGCGCCCTCGCAGACCATAACACTGGCGATCGACCGGGGTCTGGCGCGCGGCCTGCTGCTGGCGCTCGGCGGCGGCGCCCTGCTGGCCTTCACCGGCGCCTTCGGCATGGCCGGAGCGCCCCTGTGGTTCCGGCTGGTCTACTGGGAGCCGATCATGCTGATCGGCGCCTTCTGGGGCCATCTGGCCTCGGGCCTGGTCGAGAAGCGCATCGATCTGGACCGCCAGCCCTGGCTGATGGCCGCCGTCCTGACCGCCGTGGTCTCGGGCCCCATCGCCCTGACCGTCTGGGCGATCACCACCGTGGTCTTCGATGACGGCCACAGGCTGGACCTGGAGCGCCTGCCCGCCTTCCTGCTGCCCGTGGCGGTGGTCACCGGCGTGCTGAGCCTGTTGAACGTCTTCCTGTCCCGCACGCCGGTGCAGACCCAAGCCGCCCCCGCCGGCGCCGCCCCGTCCCGCTTCCTCGACCGCCTGCCGCCCAAGCTGCGCGGCGCGGCGATCCGGGCCGTGGAGTCCGAGGACCACTATCTGCGCATCCACACCGACCGCGGTTCGGACCTGATCCTGATGCGTCTGTCCGACGCCCTGGCCGAACTTCAGGGGCTGGAGGGCGCCCAGACCCACCGCAGCTGGTGGGTCGCCCGCCACGCCGTTCGCGACGTCAGCCGGGGCGAGGGCCGCGCCACCCTGACCCTGGACGGCGGTCTCGAAGCCCCCGTCAGCCGCCGCTACGCCAAGGCCCTGCGCGAAGCCGGCTGGTACTGAGGGTCAGCCAACCCAAAGCCCATGAAACCCCGCCGGCAGGGCGATGTCCGCCCGCCAGCTGGCCACCGGCCCATCCGCCACCCGCGCCGCGTCGAAGGCGTGCAGCTCGGTCACCCCGGCGCGCAGATTGATCGCCGGCGCCACCAGCCAGGCGTCCCGTTCGCCCGAGCGGCCCGGCTTGGGCACCCAGACCGCTTCTTCCATGATCACCCCGTCGCCGAAGTCGAAGGCGTCCGAACGGCCCGTCTCCCAGTCGTGCACCGCCAGCCCCGTCGGCAGCGGCCGCCCGCCCCGCTCACCCGCGACGTGGGCGGTGTAGCGGCGGGCCAGCCCCGCCCGGCGCGGATCGCTGCGGGGAAACTCCGCCGTGATCCCGGACGAGGTCATCTCCGCCCGCCCATCCGTGTGCAGGGTGATCAGCGACAGCTGCGCCGGCTCTCCGGGCACGGTCCCGCGCCCCTCGACCATGACCCGCGCTCCCTCCATGGCGAACTGCACGTCCTTGCCCGCCGCCACATCGAACCGGATCGTCCCCGAGCCGTCCTCCCAGGCGTCGCCCAGGTGGAAATAGCTGAAGGTCGGCAGTTCGAAGATCCGCGTCCGGCTCAGGTCGGCCTTGTCGATCACCATCACCTGCGTCCCCAGCTCCGGCTTCCAGGCGAACTGGGCCGCATAGGGCATGGTGTGGTGATCAAAGACCCACGGCTGCATCACGATCACCAGATGCCGGGCCGTGGCAGTGAAGTCGTGCATGTAGCTGGCGCGCGGCAGGGGCACGACCTCGGCGGTGTGCAGGCTGCGGTCGGCGTTCAGCCGCCAGACGATCATCTGGTCGCCCCAAAGGCCGATGTTCCAGACCGTGCCGTCCGGGTCATAGCGGGGGTGGGCCTGGAAGGGCATGCCCTTCAGGTCGTCGCGCAGGGTGACGAACCGCTTGGTCGACAGGTCGCCGGCGTCCATGGCCATCGGCGAGCCGCCTTCCCACAGGGCCCAGACCTCGTCGCCCGCCGCCATCACCGCCGTGTTGGCCGCGTTGGCGTCATTGGGCGAGCCGATGCGGGCGCGCTCGCCGCCAGGGGTGCCGAAGCCGGGGGTGACCACGGCGTCGATCTCGCTCTCCCAGCGCCGCTTGGGCGTGTCGGCGAAGCGGGCCTCCAGCGTCGCCTGCCCGTCGCGGACGCGGAAGGCGCGCATCAGGCCGTCGCCGTCGAACCAGTGGGTCGCCGACCCGCCCGGCCGCCGGAACTTGCCCGGCCCGTTACGGAACAGGGCGCCCTCCAGCCCGGCCGGCGCCCGGCCATGGACTCTCTGCATGACCCGGCGAGCCACGTCGCCCTCCAGATCGGCGGTGGCGAGCGCCCAGTCGGCCGAGGCCTGCATCGCGGCCATCGCCCGAACGGTCTCGGGCGTGACCACGGCGGCGGACAGGGCGGCGGCGCCCATCAGGAAGCTGCGGCGGGAGGCGAGCATCGGACGATCTCCGGGAACAGGCATGAGGCGTTTGGCGGAGCCGGGGGTTCGGGGGCTCAAGCAACGCGAAGCGCGTTAGCCCCCCCGAGGCGTCAGCGAATGCTGATCGTCTGAGCGGTGTCGCCCGAGACCGTGAAGTGCGCCCGCGCCCAGCTGGCCGGTCCCATGTTGCCGACGGCGTTGTTCGAGAAGGCGTAGGGCTCGACCGGGATGCCGAACGGATTGGTGTTCATCTGGCCGTCGCCGTTCACATCGTGGAACGCCTTCACCGCATAGTCGCCGGGAGGCAGGTGATCGAAGACGGCGACCACCGAACCCGAGGCGTCGATCTGCTGCGCCGCGACCGGCTGGCTCGACTGGTACGAACCCTCGGAGTTGAACAGGGCGACCATCACCTTGCCGGTGGTGGCGCCGGTCTCGAAGGTCAGGGTGATGGTGGCGTCGTCGGCCCGCGCGGGAACAGCGGTCAGGGCCATAAGGGCGGCGGCGGCCAGGGTGGCGATGCGGATCATGTCAGGGTCCTCAAGGAGGAGACCCGACCACCGGGCCTCTCGATGACCCGACCGTGCCGACCGCCTTGATGGCCCGCCACGCCGTTTGCAGGAGAGGACGCCGCGCCTTCGCCAACGGCCACGGATGTCCATTCACGAAACGCGAACGGACACTTTCTTTTGGGCCGCGGACCGTCGGTCGCTTCGCGGACCTCCCGACCCGACGCGGCCTAATGGCCTGTCAGCGCGGGGCGCGCTTGGCCAGGATGCGTTGCAAGGTCCGGCGGTGCATGCCCAGGCGACGCGCGGTCTCCGAGACATTGTGGTCGCACAGCTCATAGACGCGCTGGATATGCTCCCAGCGCACCCGGTCGGCGCTCATCGGATTGTCCGGCGGCTCGGGGGCCTCGCCGGTCATCAGCAGGGCCTTCACCACGTCATCGGCGTCGGCGGGCTTCTGCAGATAGTCGACCGCCCCGGCCTTCACCGCCGCCACCGCCGTGGCGATGGCGCCGTAGCCGGTCAGCATGACGATGCGGGCGTCCTCGCGGCGGTCGCGGATCATCTCCACAACCTTCAGCCCGTTGCCGTCCTCCAGTCGCATGTCCAGCACAGCGAAGGCGGGCAACGACGTGCGCAGGGCCTCGCTGGCCTCGGCCACCGACGCCGCCGTGGTCACCACGAAGCCGCGGCTTTCCAGCGCGCGGCCCATGCGGGTGCGCAGGGCGTTGTCGTCATCCAGCAGCAGGAGGGTCTTGTCCTCCAGCGCGGCGATACGGGCTTCGGTGTCGAGCATCTCTTGTTCTCCTGCCGCTCAAGTCGGTAACGGCGGGGCTGCGGTCAAGGTTCAGACAGGGGGTGCGACACCAGGGCTCACGCCGCCACCTCCAGCGCCGGCCGGGCCCAGCGCACCGCCACGCGGGCGCCCTTGGGCTGGCCCTTGCCGCCGTCCCCGGCGCCGACGCTGACCTTGCCTCCGGTCCGCTCCAGCAGGGTGCGGGCGATGAAGAAGCCCAGCCCCATCCCGCCCTGGCTCGGCGCGATCTCCTCGGGCTCTGGCGCGGCGGCGGCCTTCTTGGACTTGCGGCCCGGCGCGGCGGCGGCGACCGAGGCGGCGATCTGGGCGGCCAACGCCCGGCGCGCCTTCCCTTGCGGCCGGCTGGTCACATAGGGCTCGCCTAGGCGGGGCAGGATGTCGGCGGGGAAGCCGGGACCGTCGTCCACGACCTCGATCTCGATGAAGCCCGCGTCGACCAGCGCCCGCACCCGCACCTTGCCCGCGGCGAAGTCGGCGGCGTTCTCGACCAGGGTCGACAGACCATGGATCACCTCGGGCAGGCGGCGCACGCGCGGCGGCTTCTCGCCCGAGGCCGTGCGGACCGAAACCTCGAACGCCAGGTCAAAGCCCCGGTGCGGCTCCACCACTTCTTCCAGCAGGGCCTTCAGCCCCACCTCGGCGAAGGCGATGCCGCCCTCCTCCGGCTGTTGCGACAGGCGCTTCAAGATCTCGCGGCAGCGCTCGGCCTGCTGCAGGATCAGGGCCGCGTCCTCGGCCGCCGGACCGTCCTGGGCCGAGGCGCGCAGCAGCTCCTTGGCCACCACCTGGATGGTCGCCAGCGGCGTGCCCAGCTCATGCGCGGCGGCGGCGGCCAGACCGCCCAGCGCGGCCATCCGCTGTTCGCGTTGCAGCACGTCCTGGGTCGTGGTCAGGGCCAGTTCCAGCTTCTCGGCGTCCGCCGCCACCCGCCAGGCGTAGGCGGAGGTGAACACCACCCCCGTGGTCAGGGCCATGCCGATCCCGACCTTGTACAGGGGCGGCAGGTTCAGCTCGGTCCCCGCCTGCCACGGCAGCGGCAGGGAGACGAAGAACAGGCAGACCGTGGCCAGCAGCACCAGCAGCCCCATCAGCACCGCCTGCCGTCCGGGCAGGGAGGCCGCCGCCACCGTCACCGGCGCCACGAGCAGCAGGCAGAACGGATTCTGCAGCCCGCCGGTCAGGCCCAGCAGGGTCGAGATCTGCAGGATGTCGAACCCCAGGTGCGCCGCCGTCAGGGCCCCGTCCGGCGTCGAACCGTCGGTGCGCTTCAGCCGCGCGGTGGCGTTCAGGTTCATCGCCACGCTGGCGGCGATGGCGGCCAGACAGCCCCACAGCGGCAGATCGAAATGGAACCAGACGGTGGCGGCGAAGATGGTCGCGCTCTGCCCGGTGATCGCCATCCAGCGCAGGATGACGAGGGTGCGCAGGGACAGGCCCCGGCTGCGGCGCGGCAGGTTGCGCCAGCCGGCGAAACGGCTGTCGCCCTCAGGGGCGGCGAACTGCGGCGTTGAATGATCTTCTGTGGCGCTCACGACCCTTCTATAGACGCGTTCGGTCCGCGTGGGACCTGTTCGAAAGGGTCGCGATGCCGCGCCGCTCCATTCTGATCTTCGCCGGCGCCTGTATCGCCATCGCCGCGGCCCTTGCAGTCGTGACCATGGTCGTCGTCAGCCGCCAGCCCGCCGCCCCCCTGTCGGTCGAGGTCGCCTCCACCGGCCAGCCCCAGGTCGGCGGACCGTTCCAGCTGGTGAACCAGGACGGTCAGCCGGTCGATCAGACCATCCTGAACGGCAAATGGACCCTGGTCTTCTTCGGCTTCACCTACTGCCCGGACTACTGCCCCACGACCCTGACCATGCTGGAGGCCACCAAGGCCCGGCTCGGCGACAAGGCCAAGGATCTGCAGATCGTCTTCATCTCGGTCGATCCCGAGCGCGACACGCCGCAGGCGATGAAGGACTACCTGTCCTCGGACGGCTTCCCCGAGGGCGTCATCGGCCTGACCGGCACGCCGCAACAGGTCCGCGCCGCCGCCGACGCCTATCGCGCCATGTACAGCAAGGTCGGCTCGGGCGAGGGCTACACCATGAACCACTCGCTCACCCTCTATCTGATGGGTCCCGACGGGAAGTTCCGCGCCCCCCTGGCCCACGACATCGGCCCGGAGCGCGGCGCCCAGGTCATCGAACGCAACATGGCGCGGGGCTGAACCCGCTACGTCCGATAACGACGCAGGCCGGGTGTAAAGTGGTCTGAACAGGGGCGAGGCGAGGCCTCACACCCATCCCGAGTTGAAAACCTGCCCTCTTTGCCCTCTTTTTTTCCGAGGGCGCACTTCGCCACTGCTCACCGCGTTCACGATTTCAGTGATCGCTGATAATCTTTTTGCAGTGCGAAGCGTTGTATGTTGCCTTGCCGCATTCACGGCGGGGGCCGTCTCAGGACACGCATGCTGTATACGCTTCACGAGCTGGCCTACGCCTCGGCCGCTCCCTTCCGGATCGGGGCCCAGATGGCCCGGGACTTCTGGACATCTCCGCTCAACCCGGCCGCCGACACCGCCATCGGACGGACGGCCTTCGCCTCGGCTGAGCTGTTCGAGAGCGTCACCCGCCGCTACGGCAAGCCCGCCTGGGGCCTGGACGTCGTGACCATCGACAACAAGCCGGTGCGCACCACCGAACAGGTCGTCTGGTCGTCGCCCTGGTGCCGTCTGGTCCGCTTCGCCCGCCACATCGGCGACCTGAAGCGGGCGGGCAAGCCGACCGTGGCTCCGGCGGTGATGATCGTGGCCCCCCTGTCCGGCCACTACGCCACCCTGCTCCGCGGCACCGTCGAGGGCTTCCTGCAGGACCACGACGTCTATGTCACCGATTGGTCCAACGCCCGCCAGGTGCCGATGCTGGAAGGCCGGTTCGACTTCTTCGACTACATCGATCACGTCCGCACCATGCTGGGCGTGATCGGCCCGCGCGCCCACGTCGTCGGCGTCTGCCAGCCCGGACCGCCGGTCTTGGCCGCCTGCGCCCTGATGGCCGAGGACGAGGATCCGAACCGCCCGGCCTCGATGACCTTCATGGGCTCGCCCATCGACGCCCGCCTGTCGCCGACCGTGACCAATGAACTGGCCGAGGAGAAGCCGTTCACCTGGTTCCAGTCGAACATGATCCACACCGTGCCCTGGCCCTATCCGGGCTTCGGGCGCCGGGTCTATCCGGGCTTCGTCCAGCTCTACAGCTTCATGTCCATGAACGAGGACAAGCACGTCGACGCCCACCGCCGCTACTTCCAGGACCTGGTCGAGGGCGACGGCGACGGGGCCCAGAAGCACGAGGAGTTCTTACACGAGTACCTGTCGGTGCTGGACCTGTCGGAAGAGTTCTACCTGCAGACCATCGACATCGTCTTCCAGCAGCACCTGCTGCCCCGCGGCCTGCTCATGCACCACGGCCGCAAGGTCGACCTGACCAAGATCACGGACATCGGCCTGATGACGGTCGAGGGCGAGAAGGACGACATCTCCGGCGTCGGCCAGACCCAGGCCGCCCACGTCCTGACCCCCAACCTGCCCGACGACCGCCGCGTGCTTTACGTCCAGCCCGAGGTGGGCCACTACGGCGTCTTCAACGGTCGTCGCTTCCGCGACGAGATCTATCCCCGCGTCCGCGACTTCATCGCGGCCAACGAGGCCCTCTGTGCACTACCGCAACGGCCAGCGGCTGCCGCCTGAGGCGGTCGGGGTCCCCGCCCGTCTGTCGGTCAATCCCCGCGCGCGCCGGCTGTCGATCCGCATCGACGGCCGCGCGGGCGAGGCGGTGCTGGTCGCGCCCTCCGAGCGCAAGCTGGGCGAGGTCGTGGCCTTCGCCCGCACCAAGGCCGCCTGGATGCGCGAGCGCTTGGCCGAACGGCCTGACAGCGCCCCGCTGGAGCCCGGCGCCGTGGTTCCCCTGTACGGCCGCCCCACCCGGCTGGTCGCCGTGGGCGGCGCCGGCGCGGCCCGCCTGATCGACGGCCCGGACGGCCCCGTCATCCAGTCCGGCGGCGAGGGCGAGGCCTTCGCCCGCCGGGTCGAGAACCTGTTCAAACGGCTGGCCCGCCAGGTCCTGGTCGAACGCACCGAGCACCACCTGAGGACCCTCGGCCAGCACCCGGTCACGGTGTCCATCGCCGACACCCGCTCGCGCTGGGGCTCATGCAGCCCGCACAACCGGTCGATCCGCTACAGCTGGCGCGTCATCATGGCCCCGCCCGCCGTGGCCGACTATCTGGCCGCGCACGAGGTCGCCCACCTGGTCCACGCGGACCACAGCCCGGCCTACTGGTCAGTGGTGGCGCGGCTGGTCGGCGACCACCGCCCGTTCCGCAAATGGCTGCGGGACCACGGCCCCGCCCTCCACGCCGTCGGGCGCTGATCAGAAGAACAGCGGGTCGGCCTTCTTCTCCGGCGCCGGCTCGGTCCGGGGCTCCTCGCGCTGAGGCTGAGGCTGGGTCGGACGGATGACCGGCTGCTGCTCCTGACGAGTCGGCGGCGCCGGACGCGGCTCGGGCTGGGCCGGCTGCTCTACATAGGGAGTCCCCTCCTCGGCCGGCGGGTTGTCGCCGAACAGGTCGCCGATCTGACCGATCAGACCCTCGACCGGGCTAGGCGGCTGCCAGCCTTCGGGCATGGCCGGGCCATCGGGAATGGCGGGGGCGTTCAGGCGCGGCAGGGCCGCTTCCATGAAGCCGCGCCAGATGGCGGCGGGCGACGAGCCGCCGGTCACGCCGCGCATGGCGGTGTTGTCGTCCTTGCCGACCCAGACGGCGGTCACGAAGCCGCCGGTGTAGCCGACGAACCAGGCGTCCTTGTAGTCCGAGGTCGTGCCGGTCTTGCCCGCCAGATCGCGGCCGCTGATCGTCGCCGACCGGCCTGTGCCCGAGGTCATGACCCCGCGCAGCATCGAGTTCAGATAGTAGAGGTAGGGATTGCTGATCGCCTGAACCGGGCCTTCGGCGCGGGCGGCGCGCTGATAGATCACCCGGCCCTGCGGGGTGCGGATGCGGCTGATGCCATAGGCCTGCACCCGCTTGCCGCCGTTGGCGAAGGCGTCATAGGCCTGGGCCATCTCCAGCGGAGACACCTCGACCGCGCCCAGCGCCATGGCGGGCTCCAGGCCGATGCGGCTGGTCACGCCCAAGCGGCGGGCGGTGCGGGCGACGTTGTCGCGGCCGACCTGATCGGCGACCCCGGCGGCGATGGTGTTGGTCGACTGGGCCACGGCGTTGGCCAGGGTCATCTCGCCCGAGAAGGTCCCCGAGTAGTTGCGCGGCGACCAGTTGCCGATGCGGATCGGGGCGTCGTTGACCCGGGTCTCGGGCGTGTAGCCGCTCTCCAGCGCCGTCAGATAGACGAAGGGCTTGAAGGCCGAACCCGCCTGACGCCGGGCGTCTGTCGCGCGGTTGAACTGGCTGTCGGCATAGGAGCTGCCGCCGATCATGGCGCGCACCCGGCCGTCGCCGTCCAGGGCCACCAGCGCCGCCTGCTGCACGCCCTTGGACTTGTCGCGGTCCAGGATGCGGCGCACCGAGCGCTCGGCCTGGGTCTGCAGGGTCAGGTCCAGGGTCGTCTCGACGATCATGTCCTCGGTCGGCTCGCCGACCAGTTCGCGGATCTGCTTGTCCAGCCAGTCGATGAAGTACTGGGCGTGCTGGGTCGCCAGGGTGCGCGAGACGCGGACCGGCTCAGTCACGGCCTGGGCGCGCTGCTCGGGCGTGATGACCCCGGCGTCGACCATCTCGTTCAGCACCACGGTCGCCCGGGTCGCGGCCCGCTCGCTCTCGGACACCGGCGAGTAGCGCGACGGGGCCTTCAGCAGACCGGCCAGCAGCGCCGCCTCGCCGACGGTCAGCTGTTTGGCGCTCTTGTCGAAATAGCGCTGCGAGGCCGCCTCGATGCCGTAGGCGCCGGCGCCGAAATAGACCCGGTTCAGATAGAGGGCCAGTATCTCCTTCTTGGAGAACTTCATCTCCAGCCACACGGCCAGCATCAGTTCCTGGACCTTGCGCTTCATGTTCTGGTCCGGGGACAGGAACAGGTTCTTGGCCAGCTGCTGGGTCAGGGTCGAGCCGCCCTGCACCACGCGGCCGGCGCGCATGTTGGAGACCATCGCCCGGCTCATGCCGATCGGGTCGAAGCCGGGGTGGTGATAGAAGCGCCGATCCTCGATGGCGATGAAGGCCGCCGGGACATAGTCGGGCAGGGCGTCCAGGTCCGCGGGCGGCGCCTGCTGGGTGCCGCGCACCGCGATCAGGGCGCCGTTGCGGTCCAGATAGGTGATCGAGGGCTGGCGATCGACATTGTAGAGGGTCGAGGTGTCCGGCAGGTCGCGCGCGAAGACCGCGAAGAAGACCACCAGGAAGATGGCGCCCCAGACCCCCAGCACCGCGCCCCAATAGAGCACGCGCTGCAGCGGCGTCCGCGCCGGCTTGTCGCCGCCGCCATTGCCACCACGTCCGAAGCTGAAGCCACCGGCCATCTAAAACCTCATCCAACCCGTTCGACGGCCTTAGCCGATCAGACGGTGCACGGAAACGCCCCTCAAGTCTTCACAGGACCGTGAAGGGCGTTTCCGCCGAAAGGATGACCTTCCAACGCCCTATTCTAAAAACGCGTTCACCTCGGCGGCGAACCGGGCCGGCTGGTCCAGCATGATGAAGTGGGCGCTGTCGTCGATCCGCTTCAGCTCGACGCCCCGCAGGCCCTGATAGGACATCTGGTAGATGGCGTCGGTGATCTCGGGCGTCATGCGCGGGTCGTTGAACTTGACGTACAGCACCTCGGTCGGGGCGGTGATGTGCGACAGCTCGGGGCGCAGGTCGGTGACGATCAGCTCGCGGAAGGACGAGGCGGCCACCTGCTGGTCGCTGGTCTCCATGTCGCGGATCGGGCCGGCGCGCAGGGACTCGGTGTTGATCATGCCATTGATCGAGGCCGTGGCCTGGGCGTTGTAGGCCTCGCGCGGGCTGGTCGACATGCCGGTGTAGACCTGGTCGGCGACCGGGGCGACGCTCTCGGCCGTCGTTCCGGGAGGGCCGAACATCGCGCCCATGAAGGGCACCATGTCCACGACCATCAGCTTGCCGACGCTGTCCGGATGGCGCGCCGCCAGCATCAGGGCGATGGTGCCGCCCATGGAGTGGCCGATGACGACCGGCTTATCCAGGTGCTGCTCGGCGATGTAGCGGGCCAGGTCCTCGGCGACCGGCGCGGCGACCGGGCCGGTGGCGTTATCCTCGGCGGGCGCGCCGGAGAAGCCCTGGATGTGGACGCGGTGAACGCGGTAGCGGCCCTTCAGCTGGTCGGTCAGCCCGTCCCAGATTTCCGGCGACGAAGTCAGGCCGGGGATCAGGATGATGTCGCCGACCGGATGCTCCGGCCCGTCGATGCGGACGTGGAAGCGGCCGGATTCGAAGTCGGCGTGGTGGTGACCGTGGTCGGCGGCCTGGGCGTGAGCGGCGTGCGAGCTGTGCTCCTGGGCCAGAGCGGGCGCGGCCAGCCCCAGCGACAGGCAGGCGGCGAGAGCGGCGGCGGCGGTCATGGTCTTCATGGCGGTTCCCCAATGCGGGTCGAACCCGCTGTTATCCCCTGGTCGCCACAGGGGGCGTGATTGGATGCGGGCGGTCAAGACTTCCCGCGCCGGCGACGCTAAAGTGTCGCCATGACGCCCGCAGATTCCGCTCCGGTTTCCTCCAACGCCCCCGAGGCCAAGGCTCCGCCGACCGCCTTCGGCAAGGGCTTCGTGCTGGACGCCTGGTATTTCGTCGCCCTGTCGCGCGACGTGAAGCCCGAGTCGCTGAAGCGCTATGAGCTGCTGAACGAACCGGTCCTGATCGGCCGGACCAAGGCGGGTCAGGTCTTCGCCATGCGCGACATCTGCCCCCACCGCGCCGCGCCCCTGTCGGCCGGGCGGGTGGTCAACAAGCCGGGCGAGGGCGAGACGGTCGAGTGCCCCTATCACGGCTGGCGCTTCCGCCCCGACGGCGTCTGCGCCGCCATCCCCTCGCTGGTCGAAAGCCAGGCCTTCGAGGCCGACCGCATCAAGGTGCGCGCCTATCCGGTGCGCGAGAGCCAGGGGATGGTCTTCGTCTGGGTCAGCTCGGACCCTCGCGGCGCCGGCGAGCCCGACCATGAGCCGCCCCAATTCCCCGGCGTGGTCGGCGGCGACGCCAAGCTGGTCGAGTGGATGGATTTCGACAGCCACATCGACCACGCCGTCGTCGGCCTGATGGACCCGGCCCACGGCCCCTACGTCCATCAGCAATGGTGGTGGCGGTCCGAGCATTCGATGCACGAGAAGGCCAAGGCCTTCGAACCGCGCGAGCAGGGCTTCGCCATGGTGCGCCACGCGCCCTCGTCGAACAGCCGCGCCTACAAGATCCTGGGCGGCGCCCCGGCGACCGAGATCACCTTCCGCCTGCCCGGCTATCGCTGGGAGCATATCCAGGTCGGGCCGAAGCAGGTGCTGGCCCTGACCTGCCTTACCCCGATCACCGATACGAAGACCCGGATCACCCAGATCTTCTGGTCCGATCACTGGATCTTCGACCTGGCCAAGCCCTTCCTGCGCATGGGCGTGGTCGCCTTCCTGAAGCAGGACGGCGGCATGGTGAACCTGCAGAACGAGGGCCTGCGCTACGACCCGGCCCTGATCTGGATCGACGACGCCGACAAACAGGCCAAGTGGTACCAGCAGCTGAAGCGCGAATGGATCAAGAGCCGGGCCGAGGGCAGGGCGTTCGCCAACCCAGTTAAAGCCGCCACCCTTCGCTGGAAGAGCTAGAGCCCGAAACGACAAAGGCCGCGGTTCGCACCGCGGCCTTCGATCTTTCAGCCTGTGACCGGCTCTATTGCCGGGACAGAACACCGGCCAGGATCAGGTCGATCTGCTTGCTGATCTGGGTGGTCAGCTGCTCGATGCCCCAGCCGTCATAGGCGGCGTGGCGGTAGTTGCCGACATAGGCGACGTAGACCGTCTCGCTGATCAGGCGCACGTCGGCGTCCTGGCTCAGCTCGCCCTCGCGGACGCCGGTCTGGATGATGTCGCTGATCACGCCGGTGACCGGGCGCAGGGCGGCGCGGCTGCGCATCTCGGATGCGACCGGCTGGAACCACGAGCGGGCGACCACGGCCTGGACCAGCGGCAGATGCTCCAGCTGCGAATGATAGGCGGCGGTCAGGGCGGCCAGCAGGCGACCGCGCAGGCCGCTTTCGGCGGCGACGGCGGCGTTCAGCGCGTCGGCCAGACGGGCCATGTCCTCGGCCAGGACGGCTTCGAACAGTTCGGCCTTGTCCTGGAAGTTGGCGAAGACCGCGCCGGTCGACATCCCGGCGCCCTTGGCGATGTCACGGATGGTGGCGGGCTCGTAGCCGCGCTCGGCGAAGAGGGCGCGGGCGGCATCCAGCACCTTTTGGCGCGTCCGCACCTTGGCGGCCTGACGGCGGTTCAGGCGGGGGGTTTCAGCCTCGGACTCAGAGGCGGTCTGGGCGGAGCTCAGGGCGATGTCTCGCATGTACAACGGTTACTCGACTAAGCGGCGGGGAGGACCACCGGCAGTGAAAATGCGCCACAAAGGCAGGGATTGAAGGCGTCGGAGTGAGGCGCCCCTGCCCGACCATGGTCCGGCGAAGGCTGGCACTCATCACGCAACGATGACCAAATTGGGGTGTACAGATTAACAGTGGGGATAGTTGCTGGGTTAACGGCCCAGGTTTGCTAGTCCGTCGCTGCGCCACGCCGAATTGTTGATCTGAGCGCGCGCGGACGGCGCTCTCCTTTACTGTCCGGCATCGCGTCCTGGAACAATTTGCGGAAGCGGTCGCGCCGTTCGTGGATCGAGGCGAGGACCAGTCCCATGGGCACGCCGAGGTCGACCAAGGTGTTCTCGGCCAGCTGCAAACTGGCCTCGGTCGTCTCCGGAACCGCATCCGTGACACCCAGTCGATACAACCTTTCCGCGTGTTTCGAATCTCGGGCGCGGGCGATCAGGATCAGGTCGGGTCTGAGCGAGCGCGTCGCGGCCACGACCTCGTCCACTTTCGCGGGCGCGTCCATCGTAACCACCATGGCGCGGGCCTTTTCGATACCGCAACGTTTCAACATGTCGACGCTTCCGGCGTCGCCGTAGAAGACATTCGAGCCCTCGGCCCGCCCCTTGGACACGGTCGAGGCATTGGCGTCCACGGCCACGAATTTCTGTCCGTGTTCGGCCAACATTTCACCGACCAGCCGGCCCACCCGGCCGAAGCCGACGATCAGCACCTGACCCTCGATCGAGGGCGGTTGCAGCGCTTCGGGCGGAAGGTCGGGCTGAACCGCGGCGTCCTGTCGCGTCAGTCGATCCGCAAACATCGCCATCAAAGGTACAGTAAAAATACTTATCGTGGCGGCCAGCATGACTGTTCTGGTGAAGTCGGGCGAGGCGATCCCTTCGACCAGGCCGGCGCCCAGGATGACGAAGGCGAACTCCCCCGCCGGGCCCAGAACCAGAGCGGTTTCGACGGCGGTCCGGTTCTTGACGCCCCAGGCCCGGGCGACGCCGTAGATCAGGCCCGCCTTGAACAGGGTCAGCAGGATCGCCAGTCCGAACACCGCCACCGGATCGGCCGCCACCGCGTCCAGATCCAGACCAATGCCCACGCCGACGAAGAAGACGCCCAGCAGCAGCCCCTTGAAGGGCTCGATGGCCACCTCGACCGCCCGCCGGAACTCGGTCTCGGCCAGCAGCAGGCCGGCGATCAGCGCGCCCAGGCTCATCGACAGGCCCGCGGCCTGGGCCGCCAGTCCGGCGCCGACCACGACCAGCAGACAGGCGGCGACGAACATCTCCTGCCCCTGCCCTTGCGCCCGCGCCTTGGCGACGGAGCGGAACAGGGGACGCAGCACCAGCCGGCCCAGCACCACCAGCAGGGCCAGGCCGATCGCGGCGGGCACCAGGGTGAAGAGCGCCGGTCCCAGCACGGAGGGATCGAACTCGCCGCCCGCCGAGCCGGCCTGCGCCAGGGCGGCCAGCACCGTCACGGTGATCAGGATCGGCGCCACGGCCAGATCCTGGGCCAGCAGGACCGAGAAGGTGGTGCGTCCGGCCGCGCCGCCCAGACGGCCGCGTTCGGCCATCACCGGCATGACCACCGCCGTCGACGACAGCGCCAGACCCATGCCCAGCACCGCCGCCGTCGCCAGCGTCTGACCCATCAGCATGAAGACGCCGGCCAGGGCGATGGTGCAGACCGCGACCTGGGTCAGGCCCAGACCGAAGACCAGCCGCCGCATCGCCTTCAGGCGCTCCCACGACAGCTCCAGCCCGATCATGAACAGCAGGAAGGCGACGCCCAGCTCGGACAGAGAGCGGATCTGGTTGGCGTCTGAAATGGTCAGCCATGACAGCCACGGCAGGGTATCGGCGAACCGGGCCAGTCCGTCGGGCCCCAGCAGCACGCCTGCCGCAAGAAAGCCGAGAACAGGGCTGATCTTCAGCCTATTGAAGAGGGGAACCACCACCCCGGCCGCCGCCAGGAAGACCACAAGGTCCTTATATTCGCCGCCGCCGCCACCGTGAGTCATTCGCCCTCCGTATGGTTCAGCCTACAGGCTGAAACGCCGCCATGTCTGGCTTTCCGTCGCTTCATGACAAAAAATTCAGGCGACAGCCTCTGAGGCGGGCGTAGGGTCCGCGCCGACCCTTCCAAGTTGGTGAAGAGAAGTCGGGGAAACTCCACATGAAGAAGCTGCTTATCGGCGCCGCCCTCGGCGCGCTGCTCCTGCCCGCCGCCGCCCAGGCCCAGTCCTGGACCCAGGGCGATGACCACGCCTGCATCGACGAAGCCTGCACGGTGTTCGAGCTGTTCCAGGTTCCGGCCGAGGGCGCGGCCGTCCAGGGCTTCCAGGGCTTCCAGGGCACCGTGGCTCCGCGCTACGGCACCTGGGGCTTTGATATGAACGGCCGGGACACCTCGGTGAACCCGGGCGACAACTTCATGCGCTTCGCCAACGGCGCCGCGCTGGACCGCATGCAGATCCCGTCGGACCGCACCAGCTACGGCTCCTTCGCCCTGCTGCGCGAGCTGTCGGACAACCGCGTCAAGGCGATGATTGAAGGCCTGGTGGCCCGCACCGATCTGACCCAAGGCTCGGATGAGCAGAAGATCGCCGACGCCTACCGCTCCTACATGGACACGGCCCGCATCGAGGCGCTGGACGCCCAGCCGCTGCAGCCCTACCTGGCCGCCATCCGCGCCGCCGACAGCCACGACAAGATGGCCGTCCTGATGGGCCAGAGCCAAGGCCGCATCGGCGCCTCCATCTTCGGCACCGGCATCACGATCGACCAGAAGGCGCCGACCCGCTACGTCGTCTCGACCGGCCAATCCGGCATCGGCCTGCCGAACCGCGACTACTATCTGGAAGCGCGCTGGGCCGAGAAGAAGGTCCTGTATCAGGCCTACGTCGCCCGCATGCTGGGCATGATCGGCTGGGATAACGCCGAGCAGGCCGCCGCCGACATCGTCGCCTTCGAGACCCGCATCGCCGAGGCCCACTGGACCCCGATCCAGAACCGCAACCGCGATGAGACCTACAACGAGTACACCATCTCGCAGCTGGCCTCGGAAGCGCCCGGCTTCCCGTGGCAGGCCTATTACAACGCCGTCGGCGTGGGCGAGGTGCCGCGTCTGATCGTCCGTCAGGACACGGCCATGCCGAAGATCGCGGCCATCTACGCCGAGACCCCGATGTCGGTGATCCAGGCCTGGCAGGCCTTCCACACGACCGACGACGCCGCCGGCCGCCTGTCGCAGCGTTTCTCGGACGCCCAGTGGGAGTTCCGCTCGCGGGACCTGAACGGCCAACCGGCCCAGCGTCCCCGCGACAAGCGCGGCATCAGCTTCGCCGAAGGCATGCTGGGCGAGGCCGTCGGCCGCCAGTATGTG
>Ga0209676_1001425_pt1 | contig 22683 bp, 20 predicted proteins | sample AraplaCvi_mLB_r2_FD_184282 | JGI IMG/M metagenome (GOLD analysis project Ga0209676, IMG submission 184282) | Arabidopsis root microbial communities from North Carolina, USA - plate scrape MF_Cvi_mLB_r2 (SPAdes) (version 2) | ecosystem: Host-associated > Plants > Roots > Endosphere | place: USA... | reverse complement strand
CAGCTCCTTGTATCTCGACTATCGCTCCATCAGGAGCGATAGTTCTCGACTGATCATCGAGGGAGGGACCTGGAAGCCGCGCAGCTCCTTAGGCTTTTTGCCTGTGACGTAGATTGTGCTCCAGCCCTCCGCACTCACTCGTACAGTTCGAACGGTATCTTGGGCCCGTCTCTGGCGAGAGCCCGCATTCACAAGGTTGGACGGAGTGCAGTGATGATCGCAAGGGACCTAATAGAGGGGTGGTCATGTCCAGATTCGTCGGCGTCGATGTCGCAAAAAACACCTTTGATGTTGCTACTCATTTGCCAAACGGTAAGCACAAAACCAAGGCCAAACTGGCTAACGACTCAAAGGGTTTCAAAGAGTTTGAGGCCTGGTTGCAAAAACAGGTCGAACCTTCGGCCCTGATCGTGATGGAAGCCACCAGTATCTATCATCTGGAACTGGCCGAGTTCATCTACAACAAGGGTTACCGGGTCTGCGTGGTCAATCCGGCCACGACCCACGCCTACGCCGACAGCGAACTACGTCGGATTAAAACCGATAAAAGCGATGCCAAACTAATCGCTGACTTCGCCCGCGAAAAGAATGAAAAGCTTCAGCTGTGGGCGCCGGAGCCGCTGAAGTATCGCCAGCTCAAAGCCTTGGTGCGCCGCTTGGATGATCTCCAAGAGATGGAGCGAATGGAGCGCAATCGTCTGGATGTGTCCGATGAAAAGGTTAAAGCCTCGATCAACTCTGTGCTGCACCACATCGAAAAAGAGATCGCTGAAACGCACAAGGCAATCAAAAATCACATCGATGACGACCCGGACATGCGCGAGATGCGCGACTTGATCGTGACCATTGACGGTATCGGGGAAAAAACGATTGAGCGGCTGCTGGCCGAACTGGGCGACCTGCGCAAATACGACGATCCTCGCAAACTGGTCGCTGCTGCCGGACTGAACCCGAAGCTCCACGACTCGGGCAAGCTCAAGGGGCGCTCTACGATCTCAAAAATCGGCTCAGTGAGTGTGCGTGCGGGCCTCTACATGCCAGGCCTAGTGGCGTTGCAGCATAACGAGGCGATCAAGGCCATGAAAGACCGCCTGAAGGCCAATGGCAAGGCCCCCAAGCAGATCATCTGTGCGGCGATGCGCAAGCTGCTGCACTTCGTTTACGGCGTGCTCAAGTCGGGCCAACCCTACGACCCGAAAATTGCGCTTGCCCGGTGAGGTTCAAGACGGTATCTACAGGGGACCGCGTTCATCCAGGTCACACGCGTTATCGTTAACGATCATCGCTGGCAGGCCAGCTCCTACAGAGGACCGCGTTCATCCGGTTCACACGCGTTATCGTTGACGACCATCGCTGGAAAGCCAGCTCCTGCAATTTCCCGACTCCAAAAAAAACCCCGCGTCCTCCATGAAGGGCGCGGGGCAAAAGCCGTCGAACGAGAGGTGAGGATCGTTTGCGCCGTGTCAGGCAAAGCCTGAGCGCGAAGCGTGTCAACGCTCCTCGATATCCATTAAAAGCGCTCACGAGCCTGGTTCAAAGCTAATTGGAATCAGAAATAATCTGCCGTTGACCGGGTGCACAAACAACAATCATTGACTTGTATTGTGAACCTCTCGACCCGTCCGGGAGCAGCCAATGCCTTGTCCGGACAGCGCAGGCAATCCGCCCCGAGCCTGGCTACGCGCAAACTCACCCGCCCGAGCTTGCAGTTTTCGGATAGCGCAAAACATCCTTTCAAAGCATCATTCGTACTGTCAAAATCAAAACCCGTGGGTCATCCAGCAATGCTTTTCCTTCGTTTGATTCAACTGATACCGCTGACAGGCAGGGCTGTTTACCGCGCCGCGCGCTCCTGAACCGAGCCGGTCCCGCATCGTAAAGGCTCCACAGCGCGCCTTGCGCCTGGTCCTTATCCATTTCATCTCCCAGTCCCGAATGTACCGAGCCAAATCCGGCCCCTATACTCAGGCCAGCACGCCTGATCGGAAGATTTCTATGAGCTACACCTTCAAGTTGAAAAATGGCGCCGTGGCGATGTTCGACCCGGACAGCGCCATGCTCACCCTTACAACACCCCATGGAGATGTACAGAATTCCACGCTAGGCAGAGCCGAATCGCGTCTATTGGACCTGCTGCTGATGGAGCCAGGTGTCACCAAAAGCCGCGATGAAATCATCGACTACACCTGGAATGACCGCGTGGTTGCTTCCGGCAGTTTGAATCAAACCGTTTTCTCACTACGAAACATTTTGAATGACAGTCGCGATCACGAGATCCTGATGACTGTTCCTCGCCGGGGATATTGCTTCAACCGGCACTTTGTCGTCGATGCAGCAGCCGACGTACCGGCACCCTCGGAAGAAGCTGTGCAGCCAGCGGCAACCACGCCTGGACAACGACCGCCACCGAATGGCGATGAGTCGCTGGCGTCCTCGAGTAAAACCGAAAAATCCACCTGCATTACCAAGGCCCAACTGATCGCTTATATCGTTACCCTGGCAGTCGTGGCCTTGACGGTCTTTCAGTTCGACTTCGAGGCGCCAAAAATTGAAATTTCCAGCGTCGACAAGAATGGACTGATCATCCATGCCGTAGGCAATGATCTTGCCGAGGCACAAGCGTTGCTGGAGCTGTCGGCCAAACAATCAGAACAGCTTCCACCCACCCTGAAGGGGCAAGTCTGGATCAACCTGTACAAAACCAACTATTCCGTTTCGTGCATTCGCCCGGATCTAAGCACTGCAAATCTACAATTAAACAGCAGCGAAAGAGACCTCGCCATGATGATTCGTCAATGCTTGGAAGTCACCTTATGAAGTTTGAAATTCCGCAAGCGGTTCACTGGCCGATTATCGCCTTGATCAATGCACTGTGCATTTTCTCCTTTTTTTATTCTCCTTCGCACTACATGGAAAATACCAGCTATCAAACCAAGGCCCGGCAATGGCTGGAAGATCTCAATCAACTCAACACCGAAGAGTACCTCACTATCGGGCATGGTCGACTCACCGGAACCACGCTGGAAAGCCTGAATGGGAAAATACGCAATGCAACCATATCGGCAAATATAATCAGAGAAAGCAAATCGCAGGTTCAGATCAAAATCAGTAACGTCAAACTCAGCCAGGACAATGAACTCTTTGCCATTGAAAAGACCCCTGACCTGTTCTTCAGACGCCAATACGTCTTGCAAGAAGGTGCCATCCTGAACTACGAATTGATCCCCACACAGAATAAAAACGCCGTGTGCTTTTACATACATGATCTTGGCCGTTTGCGCTGCATGAACCATTAATTGACTCAGCACCCGCCTGGCACAGGCTCCTGTCCAAGATCACTTCAAATAAAAATAACAGTTATTGACTTGAATCAGATGGCGTCCCGGAAAAAAATCCCCCGCCAATAATCTCTGGAATCGAGCCTGCTTGATTCTCGTCCGGGACAATGCCCTACACAGGGGAATCAAGTGAAAACAATGCATTTCCTGCGCAGTAATAAATCGACGACCTTCGGATGCCTGGCGGTTCTATTCCTGTCTGCCCTGCCCTTTTGTTCGTTAGCGAACGACGAGCATGCCGTCGAAAGCACGACCATTGAATATTATGAAATTCAAACAAACCCGGATGACACTCAGAAATTATCGCATCTGAAAATTCATAGTGAGAATGAGTATCATACGGACGAGCAGGACACTGATTCCGCCCTCCCTACTCCGCCACAAAGCGATACCGGAATGAGTTACGCCACCTCGCTCATATTACTTTGAACAGCGCGACATTCTCCGTCACAAGCGGCAATTGCCTCTTCTGACAACCTGAAAATATGAGTTATTGACTTTGGAAGGCGCAGTCGGGGTGGGATTATTTACAGACCACGTCGTGGCAGAGATACAGCTGACACTGGGTTCTGCCTGATTAAACTGTAAATAAGGAAATCGCCTCGATGCTACTGAAAAACTTCGTCACCGTGTCGTTTGGTTTATTGCTTTCCCTCAAGGCCATGGCCGACGACAAGGGCATCTACAGTACAAAATTGACGAGTGTCGAAACCAACAAGAAGGCTGCGGATTCTGTGAAAACTGGCTATCAGGTAAAAACGGGTTACCGTGTTGACGACTTTTATTCCTTTACAGCGGCAGCCATTGACCCGATGAAACCCCAATCGAAAATCTTCAGTCCGATGGTTGACTCGCGCAACGTACAACAGCTGGACGACTCGGCATCGCACAGCAATTACGCGTTTTCAGCGGAACTGGAAATAATCCGGGGGCTCTGACAATCCTCCCGACGCGCCTATACCTTCATCCGGCATGTGACCGTCATCGCCGCACGGACAGTCATTGCCTGATCCTAATCATTTAACAGGTGAGCTTTCAATTTCATGAGTATCGCACCTCCCGATGAAATCTTTCATTTGTCTTCTGCCCTGCCAAGCCAACTGAACAGAACCATAGGCAACTGGGAAATGAGCCTTATCCCGACCGAGCACGAGGCGCGCATCCGGCAACATAGGCTCTTTCACAGTCCTGAACTGCAGTGCAGCCGCCTCGAGTTCGACTCATCCGTCACCCTGGTCAGCTCTGTCCCCGCCGGATTCGTCACATTCGCCATTTCGCAGGCCCCGATTGGCCGTCCCGTCGTGAACAATCAAAAACTGCGGCCTGACGAAATCATCGTATTGCACAGCGACGAATCAGTGCATTACACCTGCGAACCGAATGAGACACTGTTCACCATCACCACCACACTGGAGCACTATGCCCGGTGCCGCCAACTTCACCCTGTCAAAGACATACTGGCGAACAGAACAAAACACAGCTACCAGGTTGATAACTTTCAATTCATACAGTCTGCCATTCAAGCCATCAGTGCTTGCTGTGTCGACATCAATGACGCTGCCTCGCCACAGTACGCTGAAGCAGAACGCTCAACGATTGAAACTGCAGTACTTGCGTCTGTATTGCAATCATTGACCCCCGCTGGCGGCTTCAGCCGTAAAGTCCCGACCAGACGCAAGGTGGCGATAGAAGCCATCGAGTACATTCATGACAATATCAAGAAAACGCTCACCATCAAGTCACTTGTAAGGCAACTCGAGACGACCACCCGCACCCTGCATTTTGGCTTTATCGAGACATTCGGGATGTCGCCAATCGCCTATATCAGAAACTTGAGACTCGCCAGTGCCCGCCGCGACCTGATCAATAAAACATGGCCCACCGTGACGGAAACCGCGATGTACTGGAACTTTCATCATCTGGGCCGATTCTCCAAGGCCTATCAGACTGCTTACGGAGAGACACCGTCAGAAACGGCCAGACGCAACTCAGACAGGCCCAGGAACATCACCTCATCCCTTTACAATCAGGTCGTTGGCACCTTTCCACCAAGCCCCGGAAAATGAGGATTAATAATTTCCGTTGATTAACGATGGATGCCGACAATTGCATGTTTTCCCACTCAAGGAGATAAGCATGCTTCATCGAATAAACACGCTGCCACTCAAACAGAAAATCATCCTGTGCATGACCGCCTATGTCAGCGGCATCTTATTGGCCTGGGTCATTGACTGGTACTGAAGAGGTTTAACTCGCGACTGCAAGGTGCACAGTGAAATAATGATACCTCGGGGTTTTCGATGATTGCCGTATATAAAGCGTTATCTGGAAGGCACGCAATCACTGTATGTCTGATTGCTGCAGCGGGCTGGGCCGCATGGTTCTGTGCCGCAGGTTTGGCGGAGTCAGTCATTGCACGGAAGTTGAGTAACGTTTATGCCGACCTGCGTGCGGCTCAAGTGGAGCCCAATGCGCAGATCGACAAGGTACTGGAAGCCCTCGGCGATCTTGATCGCTCAGGTCAGGAATGCTCGGTCGAGCAGTATTCACAACTGGCCGACCTGGTTAAAGACCGGCGATTTGTTGATCAAGCGGCAATCCAGTTGCCCAACGGCAAGATCTGCTCCTCCTATGGACAAGAACTCCCGTCGATATTGGCCGGTAATGAGAAGCGCAAGTTCTCCGTTGGAAAGCGAACCTATTGGGTCGATTCCGGCCACGCCATTTCTGCGGACACCGACTTTATCATCGTGTCGGAACAGTCGACCTACGTCTGGGCAAACAAGAAGATCCTGCTCGACAACTTGAAGTTCCCCCAGGACCTGCAACTGGATCTCATCGGTCCCGGCGGCGCAGTCCCCATTGCCTCCACCGGCCTCAAGCCCCTGCAGATGCTGAAGCCGTTCCACCTTGAAGAACTGGTCACCTCGGCAGATAAAGCCCTCATCGCCTTTGCCGGCAACCGAAATGAGCTCATTTCGGTCATTTCGCTTCCGTCGAGCTACCTGACAGCGCTCAAATTCAAATTATTCATTGGCCTTGCGTGCGTGTTCGCAACGCTGTTGTTGCTCGCAAGGTATGCCCGGCGGCATTACACCTCTACTGCCGTACGACTTCGCAAAGCCCTGAACGCCAACACGCTGGGCGTTCACTATCAGCCCATCGTCAACTTGACGACGGGCTATCTGGTCGGCGCCGAATCACTGTCTCACTGGAGCGACAACGGCACCCCTGTGCCTGCGGACGTGTTCATTGCCGAGGCGGAGAAGTCTGACCTGATCCGCAAACTGACACGTTCGGTAATCCGACAAGTAGCGGAGGATTACAGCACTTACCTTTGGGCGTGCAAGGATTTCTACATTACGGTCAATCTGTCCGCGCAGGATATTCAGGATCCGGACTTTCCAGACTATGTGGCCAGCGTGCTGGCAACCTACAACATGCCTGTGTCAGCCATGGCCTTTGAGATCACCGAAAGAACCATGCTCGACCAGAAGCCTGCCGCCATGCAATTGCGACGGCTTCGTGCGTGCGGTCATCGCATCGCCGTGGACGACTTCGGTATCGGCTATTCCAACCTCTCGCTCCTCGATTCAGTGCCTTTCGACATTCTGAAAATAGATCGCTCGTTCATCGCCGGCGACAAGATCGCAGCCGAGGATGCCCTGTGGCGACACATCGCCCAGTTGGCCAGGTCGCTAAGACTCAAGGTCGTGGCCGAAGGTGTCGAGACTGCGGAGCAACTGCCGCATCTGGTTGCAGAGGGCGTCCTGTTGGCACAAGGCTGGTTGTTCTCCAAAGCGCTGCCTGCCCAGGCACTGGCAAGGCGCTACTTTCAATGCCCGGCAAACAACCCGCCTAACGACCCGAAAATATCAATCAATGACTTCTATTAACCCCTCTTGGCCCCTCAAATGCTCGCCGAACCCTAACACCTGACAAACCTGTACAAGGACTCCACTACACATGCTACTTCGAAACCTTGGCTTCGCTTCACTGCTATCGCTGCTGTCTTTCCAGGCGCTCGCTGATGACAAAGGTTTGTATCTTGGAGCTGGCGTAAGCAGCATCCAGACCGAAGAATCCCGACTGGACGACGAGGACACCAGCTACAAAGTTTATGCCGGCTATCGCGTCAACAGCTACCTGGCCTTCGAAGGTGCCTACGTCGATCTCGGTCAATTCAAGGACAAGAACATCGATTTCGACGGCAAGTCGGCTCAGGCTGCCGCCCATGTCGGCTTTCCGCTGGGTGATCGGGTGCGGTTGTTCGGCAGTGTCGGTGCCCACGCCTGGGACGCCGACGGCAATGCCACCGACGACGATACCGGGGTTGACCTGACCTACGGCCTCGGCGTGGAGTTTGACGTCTTTCGCAACATCGGCCTGCGCGCTGAATACGAAGTACTGGAGGTCGGAGAGATCGACCTGAATCAGACAACTGCATCCGCCTATATGCTTTTTTAACACCGCTGCAACTGAGCGACCGTTCCTCGGTCGCTCATCGCACTTGCCGCAATGCCCGACCTGGCACTGCCCCCCTGCCATTACTTCAACGTATCCTTCGACTCTTGCGCCGGCGCCATGTACCACTTGTCCCTTGGCACCCATTTTTCCTGTTGCGGATCACCCAGGTAGTGCGGCGACATGATCTGTACGCCGTACTCGTTGAACACATCCTGGATGTTGGCGTGCAGCATGCTCAGCAGTACCGCTCGCGGCCGTGGCTGGCTGGGGATGGCCTGGGCCACCAGCCGGTACTCGGGGTAGAAGTCCGACAACGCCGTCTGGAATACCTGCGGCGGTGGGGTTTCGAGGACGCCGGGCGTGCGTCTGGCGGCTTCCAGCAACATCCCTTCGACCTGTCGCCAAGGGGTGTCATAACCAATGGTGACCACGGTGTCGACCACATATCCGGGGCCTTGTACAACCCGTGAGTAGTTCTTGGTGACGGTGCCTGTGATCATCGAGTTGGGCAGGGTCAGCACTTCGCCCAGTCCGGTACGGATGCTGGTGGTGAACATACCCAGTTCGGTGACAGTCCCTTCGTGCTCGCCAATGCGCACGAATTCACCGGGGCGCAGGGTTCGGGTGTACGTCAGGATCAATCCGGCCGCCGCCTGTCCGACAACGCTGGAAGCACCCAGCGAGATCATCAGGCCGACCAGCACCGACAAGCCTTTGAACGCATCGGTACCGGCACCCGGCAAGTAGGGATATGCCATGGCCAGGGCAAACAGCCAGATCGCCAGTGATGTCAGGCGTTGAGTCGGCTTCAGGGTTTCGTGGTTCAGCCAGTTGAAGGTGCCGGGCGTGGCCATGCGCCGCAGTATCCGGCGAGAGAAGGCGGTCACGCCTCGCGCAATGAAGAAGATCGCCAGCGCCACGCCGAGCCCGGGGATGGCCCCGAGAATCCCTTGCAGCAAATAATCGGCGACTTCCAGCAGATAGTTGTTAAGGCTTTCACCCCAGGGCCGAGTGTAGGGAAACCGCGACAGGACAAACCCCAGCCACTCGTAGGTGAGCAGCAGCACGATGACCCAGCGCAGCACTTCCAGCACGCGGCTGACCAAGGGATAGAGGAAGTTGGCGTCGATCAGCGGTACCCGCCCGACCTTCAGGGCCTGGGTGTGCCGATGCATCAGGTCGGGCAGTTTTTTCAGCAGTTTGCGCCGTAGCAAAGCCATGGCCAGGAGCAGGCCCAGATAGATACCGGTGGCGAGCAGCGCGGCGCCCACCGACCGGAGTATCAAGTGCAGGCTGCGAGCTTCCTGGGTTTCGGCCACCACCTGACGCAGGCGTTCAGCGGCGGCTTCGGCGGCTTGCCGCACCGAGTCGAATTCGGTGGCGTCGATATCCTGGGGCGATACGATAAACGCGCGGCGCGACCCGAGCAGCACCATGTAGCTTTTCATGATTGGATCGAAGGTGACCTTCAGGTCGTCGTCCTCGTCCAGCGCCTCACCGATCACCGCTTTCGCCCGTTTGACCCGCGAGGCCGGGGCCTCGCCGAGGAAGGTCGCGCGAAACACCATGACGCTGCGGTTGGCCACTTTCAGTTCGGCAGGCGCATCGGCCACCTGTGGTGAATCCTCGGCCCACAGCTGCAACGACCAGAACAACCCGAGAACAGTGAACAATACAACGAGCAACCTGCTCCGCATCTGTCAGATCCCTACTTCACAAATTTCTGGTCGAGTGTACGTACCGCAGCGTAGTTCACCGATGAGCGGTTGTCAGATGGGTGCTTCTGTAGGAGCGAGCCTGCTCGCGATAAACCGGAAAACACCGCGGGGCACCTGCCAGCCCGCGTTTTCGTTGACGACCAGGTTTGTGTTTTCGCCGACGACCAATGCCATCTGTAGGAGCGAGCCTGCTCGCGATAAACCGGAGAACACCGCGGGGTACCTGCCAGCCCGCGTTTTCGTTGACGACCATCGCGAGCGAGCTCGCTCCTACAGTTACGGTGTGTTCAGTATCTGATCAAGGGTTCACCTGATACCCCTTGCCCTGCAAACAGCTGGTGTAAGCCGACGTGGTGTTCGCCTGCGTGGTTTTCGATTGCTCCCGGCGTTCCTGGCGCTGACGTGACGCACCGACTACGGCGCCGGCCGCCGCCGTCTCCTTGGCGCGGTTCTGGCGATAGTCCTGTTTCCTGTCATCGTCGACACGATCATAAACCTCGTCATGTTGATTGCCGCGCACCTGGGCCCCAACCGCGCCAGCGGCAGCCCCGGCAGCGGCGCCCTTGACCCGCCCACCGGAAGGCGTGGAAGCCGTCGAGGTGCTTTGGCTGGCGGCAATGCTGTTGCATTCGTTGATGTCGGCCTGGGTTTGTTGCGAGCTTTGCCCTTTCATCGGCACTACCGTTTGCGCCCATCCCGGGGCGCTCAAAACCGACAAGGCGAGACACAGACTGATGGGTGAGAATTTTTTCATGATGACCTCCGGATGAACCTGGTTCACCCCCATCAGGAGTTTAGATCAGCCCCCATCAGCCACCCGGTTACTGACCGGCGGTGGGCTCGATCTCCATCACCAGCCGGTCGTCGACCCAACGCGCCGGCATCATCATTTTTATCAGGCGCCAATCCCCCGAAGGGGCATGAGGCCGAAAGCAAGGTATGACGTGTATTCAGAACAATGGTGCGGGGATTCGAACGCGCTAAAGATCAAACTGTGGGAGCCTGCTCGCGAAGGCGGTGGGTCAGCCGACATCAATGTTGACTGTGCCACCGTATTCGTCGGATCGCCGCCCGGAGCAAGCCCGCTCCCACAGGGTTAGCGGTGTTGATCAGGCCTTGGTGGCCAGCGGATAGAGCTTGTCATCGAACTGCGACAGCTTCGGGAATACCAACGGCTGATCATCACTCAGGTGTTGCAGGCGCTGGCCGTAATCAACCAGAAATTGCTGGCGCGCCTCTTCACTGATGTACGGCACATGCCAGGCCACAAACGGCTCCAGCACATCAAAACCAACATAAGCCAGCGTACCGCGCAGGATCGGCCGCAGCATGTCCTCCAGCGGGCCGTGGATCGCGCCTTCCCCAAACATGTGTTCACGCCCGCCCAGGGTCACGGTCACCAGCGCCTTCTTGCCGGCCAATCCACCCTGATCGTAGAAACGCTTGCCGCCATAGCAGATGCCGGACACCAGCACCCGGTCGATCCAGCCCTTGAGCATGGCCGGGGTGGAGAACCAGAAGATCGGGAAGTTGAGGATCAGCAGGTCGGCCCACAGCAGTTTGTCCAGCTCGGCCTGGATGTCCGGCGCCAGCGACTGGCTCTTCACGCCCAGGCGTTGTTCCAGGGCATAGACCAGGTACTCGGGGTTTTCCCGATTCGAGAAGTCGGCGTCGCTGGCCACCGGGTTCCAGTTCATTTTGTACAGGTCGCTGACCTGCACTTCGTGGCCCTGGGCTTCGAGCGTGGCGACGGCCTGGTCACGCAGGGCGGCGGTGAAGGATTGCGGCTCCGGGTGAGCGTGGACGATCAGTACTTTCATGGTGGTTCCTTAGACTTTTTCCAGCGTATCGGTTGAAGGTGTGCAAGCGCGCGTGGCCAGCAAGCGGTCGAGCCAGTCGGGGTCCATTTGCGGTTCGGAAGAAAACAGCAGCCCGGTGTAGTCCTGATGCGGCGGGGTGAAGATCTGGCTGCGCGAGCCGTGGTCCACCACCCTGCCCCGTTGCATCACCAATACCTCATCGGCAATCGCCCGAACAGTGGCGACGTCATGGGTGATGAACAGATAGGCGACACCCAGTTGTTGCTGGATGCGGTTAAGCAATTTCAGTACGCCTTCGGCGACCAGTTGGTCGAGGGCCGAGGTCACTTCGTCGCAGATGATCAGTTGCGGATCGGCCGCCAGGGCCCTGGCGATGCAGATGCGTTGTTTCTGCCCGCCCGACAGTTCCCGGGGTTGACGCTCCATGAAGGTCGCCGGGTCGAGCTCGATCATCTCCAGCAGTTCAGCGACCCGGGCGCGCATGGCCTTGCCCTTGAGACCCAGATAAAACGTCAATGGCCGACCAATGATATCGACGATGCGCTGACGCGGGTTCAGCGCCGTGTCGGGGATCTGATAGATCATCTGGATGCGCCGCAGTTGCTCCTTGCTGCGCTGGCGAAAGTCCGCGGGCAATGGCTGGCCGTCGTACAGCACCTCGCCATAGGTCGGCGGCAGCAAGCCGGTGATCAGCCGCGCCGTGGAGCTCTTGCCGCTACCGGATTCGCCGATCACCGCCAGGGTCTGGCCGCGATACAGCTTCAACGATACGTCGTGCAGCACCGGTTGCCGGCCGTAACTGGCAAAGCTGTTGCGCAGTTCCAGCAGCGGTTGTTCCTGTTGCGGGCTGGCCTTGGGCTCGGTGCGGAAACTGCGCACCGCCCACAGTGACTTGGTGTAGTCCTCCTGCGGGTCGCCGAGCATCTTGCGGGTCTCGGCCTCTTCCACCAGTTTGCCGTGGCGCAGCACCATGATGCGGTCGGCCATCTGCGCGACCACCGCCAGGTCGTGGCTGATGTAGATCGCCGCGCTGCCATAGGTCGCCACGGCGTCGCGTATGGCGGCGAGGACTTCGATCTGGGTGGTGACGTCCAGCGCCGTGGTCGGTTCGTCGAAGATGATCAGGTCCGGGTGACAAGCCATGGCCATGGCGGTCATGACCCGCTGCAACTGGCCGCCGGAGAGCTGATGCGGATAGCGCTGGCCGATGGTTTCGGGGTTGGGCAGGCGCAGCACCCGATACAGTTCCACTGCCTCGCGCATGGCCTGGTCGCGACTCATGCCGCCGTTTTTCACAGCGGTCTCGACGTGCTGGTCGATCAGTCGATGGGCTGGGTTGAACGAGGCCGCCGCGCTCTGTGCCACATAGGCAATGCGCAGCCCCCGCAGTTTGCGCAGGGCTTCAGGCTTGGCGTTGAGCAGGTCGATACCATCGAAGTGCACCGAGCCGCCGGTGATCCGGCAACCGTCGCGGGTGTAGCCCATGGCCGACAGGCCGAGGGTCGACTTGCCCGCGCCGGACTCGCCGATCAGCCCCAGCACTTCACCCCGTTGCAGGGTCAGGTCGATGCCCTTGATCAGCGGATGCCAGGCGTCTTCGTAATGGCCTTCGATGTGCAGGTCGCGGATTTCCAGCAAAGGTTTTGTGGTCGTCATGTTCAGCATTCCTTGAGGCCGCTGGATTTGTGCAGCATCCAGTCGACGACGAAGTTGACGCTGACCGTGATCAAGGCCACGGCCAGGGCGGGCAGCAACGGACTGATGTCGCCGAAGGTGATCAGCACGGCGTTGTCGCGCACCATGCTGCCCCAGTCGGCGGTAGGCGGTTGAATGCCCAGGCCGAGGAACGACAAGGCACTGATGAACAGGAACACGAAGCAGAAGCGCAGGCCGAACTCGGCAATCAGCGGCGCCGCGGCGTTCGGCAGCACCTCGCGGGTCACCAGCCAGCACAGGCCTTCACCGCGCAGGCGCGCGGCTTCGACGAAGTCCTGTACCACCACGTTCATGGCCACCGCGCGCGACAGGCGAAACACCCGGGTCGCATCCAGCAGCGCAATCACCAGCACCAGCGACGTCGCCGTGGTACCGACCACGCTGAGGATCAGCAAGGCGAAGATCAGTTGCGGAATGGCCATGAGGATGTCCACCACCCGCGACAATCCCTGATCGACCCAGCCGCCCTTGATCGCCGCGATCAAGCCGCAGGACCCACCGAGCAAAAACGCCAGCACCGTGGTGAGGAAGGCAATGCCCAGGGTATTGCGCGCGCCATAGACCAGGCGGCTGAACATGTCGCGCCCCAGGTTGTCGGTGCCCAACAGGAACTGCCCGCCCCACGGCTCAAAGCCCCCGCCCACCACCTGGGTTTCGCCGAACGGCGCCAGTACCGGCGCAAACACCGCCACCAGCACGTAAAGCAGGATCATCAACAAACCGAACTGGGCGCTCAGGGGCGCCCGCCACACGTGTTTTAACAGGCTCATGGTCTACCCCTTCGGATGCATCAGGCGTGGGTTGCTGGCGATCGACAGCACATCAGCGCTGGTGTTGAGCAGGATGTAGGTCGCGGCGAAGATCAGGCTGCAGGCCTGCACCACCGGGATGTCGCGCTTGGCCACCGAGTCCACCAGCAACTGGCCGAGCCCCGGATAGACAAACACCACTTCGACCACCACCACGCCGACCACCAGGTACGCGAGGTTCAACGCCACCACGTTGACGATGGGCGCGAGGGCATTGGGCAAGGCGTGGCGGAAGATGATCCGCGACTGGCTGATGCCCTTGAGCCGGGCCATTTCGATGTAGGGGCTGGCCAACAGGTTGATCAACGAGGCGCGGGTCATGCGCATCATCTGCGCGATCACCACCAGGCTCAGGGTCGCCACCGGCAGTACCGAGCGCTCCAGAATCGTGCCCAACGAAGCGTCCGGCGCCAGGTTGGAAATGCTCGGGAACCAGTTGAGCTTCACCGCGAACACCAGGATCAGGATGTAGGCAACGAAGAACTCGGGGAACGACACCGCGCTCAGGGCCGAGGTGTTGAGCAAGCGGTCGAACCAGCTGTTGCGGTACAGCGCGGCGAGCATCCCCAGACACAATGCCAGCGGCACCGACACCAGGGCCGCCAGCAAGGCGAGGCTGAAGGTGTTGCCCAGGCGCGAGCCGACCAGTTCGGCGATGGGTCGCTGGTTGGCCAGCGATACGCCAAGGTCACCGTGCAACAGCTGCCAGATCCAGTGGCCGAAACGGCTCAACGGCGGCAAGTCCAGCCCAAGTTGCGCCCGGTAGGCCGCCACGGTTTCCGGGGTGGCTGACTGGCCGAGCATGGCCTGGGCGATGTCGCCTGGGAGCATGCCGACGGCCAGGAAGATGATCACTGAGACGGCGAACAGGGACAGCAGGCCTAAGGCGAGGCGCTGTCCCAACAGCTTGAAAATACTTCTCATCGTGCAGTTCCTTGAAGTGGGCACGCTTGCATAATCCTGAAAATTTCTACTGTGGGAACACGACCCCCTGTGGGAGCGAGCTTGCTCGCGATAGCGGACTGTCAGCCAACATTGATGTTGAATGTGTTGCCGTCATCGCGAGCAAGCTCGCTCCCACAGTTGATCTCCACGGTTCAACTTTCCGGTTTATGCCTGCCACCAGCGCTCGATCACCCGCAGGCCATCCAGTTCACCGTAGGGCGCCGTCTGGCCGCCATGAACGACCTTGTTGGAACGCGCCGCTACGGAACTGGCGAACAGCGGCACGATCGCCCCGCCCTCGTCCCGGCACAGCGCCTGCATTTCGTTGTACATCTCGCGGCGCAGCGGGTCGTTCATTTCGCCGCGAGCGGCGTTGAGCAGTTGATTGAAGCGCGGGTTGTCCCAGTGGGTTTCGTTCCAGGCCGCGCCCTTGGCGTAGCCGATGCTGAACATGCGGTCGGCGGTCAGGCTGCTGTACCAGAACGAGGTGGTGAAGGGTTGCTTCATCCACACGTTGGAGAAGAAGCCATCGGCCGGCTCGCGCACCACGTCGATGTCGATCCCGGCAGCGCGGGCCTGCTCCTTGAACAGCACCGAGGCGTCCACGGCGCCGGTGTAGGCCGCGTCGGAGGCTTGCAGACGGACCTTGAGCGAATCCAGACCGGCCTTCTTCAGGTAGAAGCGCGATTTGTCCGGATCGTAGGTGCGTTGCTCCAGCGCAGTGTTGATGAAGCGGCTGCCGGGCTGGATCGGGTGGTCGTTGCCCACCAGGCCATAGCCGTGCAGCACCGAAGCCAGCAGGGTTTCGCGGTTGATCGCGTGCTTCATCGCCAGGCGCACGTCGTTGTTCAGGAAGACCTGGCTGTCGGTGAGCATCGGGAAGGTGTAGTGCTGGGCGCCTTTGGTTTCTTCGATGACCAGGTTCGGGTTGCGCTTGAGCAGCGCGACGGTTTTCAGGTCGACCTTGTTGATCACATCCACTTGCCCGGTGACCAGCGCATTGACCCGTGCCGCGCCGTCGGAGATCGCGATCAACTCGGCGCTGGCGAAGTGCGCGCGCCCCGGTTTCCAGTAATCGGGGCTGCGCTCCAGGGTCATGCGCACGCCCGGCTCGAAGTCCTTGAGGCGATAGCCACCGGTGCCAGCGCCGGCCTGCCAGTCTGCCGCGCCGTCCTTGCTCGGCATGATCGCCAAGTGGTAATCGGCAACCACGTAAGAGAAATCAGCGTTGCCCGAGTGCAGTTCGAACACCACGCTGTCGCTGCCATTGGCACTGACTTTGGCCACGTCACCCAGCACGGTCTTGGCTGCCGAGGTGGATTTTTCGCCGAGGTGATGCTGGATCGACGCCACCACGTCATCGGCGGTCAGGGTCTTGCCGTTGTGGAAGGTCACGCCCTGACGAATCTTGAACGTCCAGACACGCGCGTCCGGGGTCGAGGTCCAGCTTTCGGCCAGTTCGGGGATGGCGCTGCCGTCGACGGCAATTTCGGTCAGGGTGTTATAGACCGCCGAGAAGCCGACGAAGGTGAAGGTGTCGGACCAGGAACCCGGATCTTTCGAGTCCGTGGTGCTGCCACCCGCCAGGCCCAGACGCAACACGCCACCCGGTTTTGGCGTGGCCTCCCCGGCAAGGGCGCCAAACGGCAGCCCCATGGAGAACGCCCCGGCCACCGCCGCGGCTGCCGCGCTGTACTTCAGGAAGTCCCTGCGCGGGAAGCTGAATTCATGGTTCGCTTGAGTAATCTTGTTTTTGTTATCGCTCATTGCATTGCCCCTGATCAAAAAGCTAATGAATTACCGGTTCAAAACCACGCAAGACACCGGGCCAGGGCCCGGTGCATACAACATCTGAATCGCCTACCGTCACACCTGGATCGCCTTCACTTCGACGAACTCGTTGAGTCCCTCCTCACCCCACTCCCGGCCATTGCCCGATTGTTTGTAGCCACCGAACGGCGCCTGGTAATTGAACGCCGCGCCATTGAGGAAGCACTGACCGGCGCGCATCTGCCGGCCCAGGTGCAAGGCACGCTCGGCACTGCCGGCCCAGACGCCACTGGACAGGCCGAACGGCGAGTCGTTGGCGATCTGCACCGCTTGCGCCTCGTCGGTGTAGGGAATCAGGCACAGCACCGGGCCGAAGATTTCTTCCTGGGCGATGCGCATGCGGTTGTCGACATCGGCGAACAGCGTCGGGCTGACATAGAAGCCGCGCTCGAATGCCGACGGCGCGTCACCGCCGCACAGCAGCCGTGCGCCTTCCTGTTGACCGACCTTGATGTAATCGAGCACGGTGCGTTTTTGCCCTGCGGAACACATAGGTCCGAGGAAGCTTTGTGGGTCGAGGGGATCGCCCATGCGCAGGCTCAGAGTCTCCTGAAGCGCGATTTCCACGGCTTCGGCATAGCGGCTGGCCGGCAGCAGCATGCGGGTCAGCGCGGTGCAGGTCTGGCCGGAGTTAATCATCACGTCCTGCACGCCGTAGCGCACGGCCGCGTCCAGATCCGCATCCTCAGCGATCAGCAGCGGCGACTTGCCGCCCAGTTCCAGGCACACCCGCTTCACCGAAGGCGCCGCCGCTTGCGCAACGCGAACGCCGGCGCCGGTGGAGCCGGTAAACGACACCATGTCCACGTCCGGGTGTTTGGCCAGCGCTTCGCCGACTTTCGAGCCCGGCCCGCTGACCAGGTTGAACACCCCGGCCGGCAAGCCGATGTCCTCGATCATTTGCGCCAGCAGGAAGGCATGCAGCGGGGTTTCCTGGCTCGGCTTGACCACCACGGTGCAACCGGCGGCCAGGGCCGGGGCGAGTTTGCCGATCAACTGGTGCAGCGGGTAATTCCAAGGGTTGATGAACGCGCAGACACCCACGGCCTCGCGGATCACCAGCGAATTGCCGACTTCGCGCACCGCGTCCATGAGATGAGCCAGTTCGACGTACTGCTCAAGGCCAGCGATCGGCCCGTCGACCTGCACCGAGCGGCACCATTGCACCGGCATGCCCAACTCAGTGGTGATGACCGAGGCCATCTCGTCAGCGCGGGCACGCAATTGCCCGGCCAGGGCGCGAATGTAACCGGCGCGCACGCTGGACGGCGTACGCGACCATGAATCGAAGGCCCGGCGTGCAGCGGCCACAGCGTTTTCGACATCGAGTTCATCACCGAGCGGCACGCTGCCAGCCACTTCTTCCGTGGCTGGGTTGATCACCTGGGCGATGCCCTGCCCCGACGGTTTTTGCCAGCGGCCATCAATGTACAGTGCGTTGTGGTTAAGCATGAACCTGGCTCTCCATCAATTCCTGGGCACAACGGGCAATCCGCTGGCAGGCATCGCGCAAGGGTTCGGCGCCGACCACCAGACCGAGGCGAATGTGCCCCGCCGCGCTCGGCCCAAAGGCCTCGCCGGCCAATACCGACACACCGTGGCGATCCAGCAGACGGTCGGCAAACGCCTGGGCACTGAGCCCGGTCTGGCGGATATCGAGCATCACGAACATGCCGCCGTCAGGTTTCAACGCCCGCACGCCGGGGCAATCGGCCAGGCTGTCGCACACCAGGTCGCGACGCTGGCGATAGGCTTCGCGCATGGCCTCCAGTTCCGGCAGGTTGCTTTCCAGGGCCACCACGGCAGCGTCCTGAATGAAATCCGGCGAGCCGTAGAGCATGCACAGCGCAAGGTTTTCCAGGTGCGCAGCGAGGGACGGTGGCGCCACCACCCAGCCGACGCGCCAGCCGGTCATGGCGTGGGATTTCGACAGGCTGTTGAGGGTCGCGGTGCGCTCGGCCATGCCCGGCAGGCTCGCCGGGCTGACGTGCTCGCCTTCAAACAGCAGTTCGCTGTAGACCTCGTCGGAAATCAGCCACAGGTCGTGGGCGATGCACAACTCAGCCAGTGCGGCCCAGGTGCTGCGCGGCAGACTGGCGCCGGACGGGTTGTGCGGACTGTTCAGCGCCAGGGCCCGGGTGCGCGGCGTGATGCGTGCGGCGACATCTTCAGGCAACACGCGGAAGCCGTTTTCCGAACGCACCGGCACCGGCACCACCACGGCGCCGCAGGCACCGAACACGGCTTCGTAGGTGACGTACATCGGTTCGGCGACTATCACTTCGTCACCGGGATTGAGCACGCATTGGGCGACGCTGAACAGCGCACATTGCGCCCCGGCCAGGACGGTGACCTGATCGGCCGAAACGCTTTGACCGCTGCGTTGTTGATGACGCCTGGCAATGGCCTCACGCAGGGCACGCTTGCCGCGCACCTCGGCGTAATGAGTGTTGCCGCTCAGCAGGCTGTCGATGGCACCCTGCACGATGGGCTGTGGCGTGTCGAAATCCGGGTCGCCCACGGACAGCAGCAAAATGTCCTGGCCCTGCTCGCGCAGTGCCAGGGCGCGGTAGTGAATATCCCACGCGGCAGCGCCATCACCGGCGATACGTTGAGTCAGATCGGAAAAGCGCATGGCTTCGTCCCCTTCAAATACAGATCAGTGCGCGCAGGCATGCTTGAGTTCGATCAAGGTCACGCCGTTACGCTTGAAGCCGTGGCGCAAGTCGGTCTGCAACTCGGCCAGGCTTTGCGGCTGGTTCACCGTGCAACCGAATGCACGTGCGAGGGCTGCGAAATCCGGATTGCGCGGCAGTACGCCGATGGGTTCGATGTCCAGCCCGAGCATGTCATCGCGGATCTGCCCCAGGGCGTCGTTGTTCCACAGCAGCACCACCAGCGGGCTGTCCAGCTCTTCCACTGCCGTCGCCAGTTCCTGCGCGGTGTAGAGGAAACCACCGTCGCCAACCAGCACCAGACCGGGCCGTTGCGGTGCGCCGAACTTGGCGCCGATCCCCGCCGGCAGGCCATAACCCAAGGTGCCGTAGCCTGTCGGGTGCAGCCAGCTGCGGATGGCCAGGCTGTCAAAGGCGTAGTTACCCGTATACGCAAGCTGGGTCATGTCGGTGCTGATGAAAGCGTTTTCCGGCAGCTCTACAGCAATACGGTCGAGAATCGCCTGATGGATGGACTGCAACGGGCCATGACTGGCCTTGACCGCTTCGCGCAATGCGGCAACCGAGGCATTCGCAGTGCCGGCATCACGCACGTCAGATGGCAGGCGCTCAAGCAAATCGCTGAGGGTTTGTTGTGCATCGCCCTGCAAGGCCACTGCGCAGGGGTAGAAATCGTTGAATTTGCGCGGGTCGATATCGACGCGCAGCAGTTCACCCTTGAGCGGCAGGCGTTCGCGCCAGAAGTCGGTGTCGGCCATTTCGGTGCCAACCGCCAGCACCACGTCGGCCTCGGCGATCAAGTTCCAGCCCGGCTCCACACACAGGGAGGAACCGGCGTTGAGCGGTGCATCCGGTGGCAGCAGACCCTTGCCGGCGACGCTGGTGAACAGTGGCGCAGCGAGACGCGTGCTGAGTTCACTCAGTTCCTGCACGGCATTGAGTGCACCGCCACCGGCGATGATCATCGGGCGTTTGGCCGCGTTGAGTTTGGCCACGGCTTGATCCAGCGCAGTGGCGGATGCCGGACCACGGCCCGGGCGACGCACCACCTCGTTGCTCCAGTCACGGGCGATCGGCGCCGCCAACACGTCCAGCGGCACCGAGATGTGCACCGGGCGCGGCCGCTCGCTGTCGAACACCGCGTAGGCACGGGCGACCAGCTCCGGCAAATCTTCGGCGGTCAGCGCCACAGCCGAGAACGCCGTGATCGGCGCGGTCATCGCCCGTTGATCCTGGCACTCGTGCAGGCTGCCCCAACCCTTGCCGAGGCTGGCGCTGTGGTTGACGCTGGAAATCACCAGCATCGGAATCGAATCGGCATAGGCCTGGCCAATACCGGTGGCGGCGTTGGTCACGCCGGGGCCGGTGATGACGAAGCACACGCCGGGTTTGCCGCTGACCCGGGCATAACCGTCGGCCATGAAGCTGGCGCCCTGTTCATGACGGGTCAGCACGTGGCGAATGCCGCTGCCGGGCAAGCCGCGATACAGCTCCAGGGTGTGTACGCCGGGGATGCCGAACACGGTATCGACGCCGTAGTTGGCCAACAGGCGCACCAGGGCCTGGCCGCCGGTCAAGGTTTTGCTTTGCATGTTCATGTCCTCACTCGTGGCCGAGGCGAATCAACGCATCGACCGCAGTCGTGCCCTGGGCACCGACCAACAATGGGTTCACATCGAGTTCCAGCAGTTGCGCGGCGTTTTCGCAGGCGTAATCGGCCACAGCGCGGATCGCCGTCACCAGGGCGTCGAGGTCAGCAGGCTCGCGGCCACGGAAGCCTTGCAGCAACGGGGCGCTGCGCAGGCTGAGCAAGGCATTGCGGATCGCACCGTCGGTGGTCGGCAGCAACAGGCTGCGACTGTCCTTGAGCAACTCCACCAGAATGCCGCCGGCACCGATCACCAGCGCGAGGCCGAAATCGTTTTCGCGCTTGATGCCGACAATCAGCTCAGCCAGTGGCGGTCTGGCCATTGGCTCGAGCAACAGTTGATCGAAGGCTACGCCCGGGGCGTAGGCGGCAATGCTCGCGCGCATCTTCTCCAGCGCCGCACTCAACGCCGCGCCATCCTTGAGGTTCAGCGCCACGGCACCGGCCTCGGTCTTGTGCGGCAGCTGTGCGCTGACGGCTTTCAAGACCAGCGGATAACCCAGTGACTCGGCATCCTTCAGGGCCTGTTCCGGCGTGCTCAATACGCCGTTTGGCGTCGGCAGGCCGAAGGCTTTCAACGCCTGCTTGGAATCCCATTCATTGAGCAGACGCCCCTCGTCTTCCAGCGCGTGCGGGCACAGCGGTACCAGCGCCGATTCGCCCAGCGCCAGCAAGGCCTGGCGATTGCGCTGATAACCGGCGATGCGGCCCCACGCAGCCAGCCCGTCTTCAACGCCCTGCAACGCCGCGACGCCTTGCGCGTGCAGACGCTCACGGGCATGGGCCGGCAGCAATTCGGGGAAGGCCGAGGTGACGAAACCGGTCTTGCCGTGGCGCTGCAGTGCCGCGCAGTACAGCTCCAGCAGCAGGTCGCACTCCTTGCGCTCGCCGGTGAACTCCGACGGGTAGTCGAGCACCAGCATTGCCGCGTCGGCTTCGGAGCGCAGGGCGCTGTCGAGCATGCGGTTCAAGGCTTCGCCGTCGCCCCAGATCGCCGTGGTGAAATCCAGCGGGTTGACCAGGTTGGCGTAGGTCGGCAGCACCTGCTCGAGTTCGCCGACCTGCCCTTGATCGAGTTTCGGCAGGCCCAGGTCGTTGCGTTCGGCGTAGTCGGCAATCAGGCCGGCGTCTCCGCCGGAACAGGCCAGCGCGATCAGGCTGTTACCCGCCGGCAGGTTGCCGCAGGCCGCGGCCTTGAGGGTTTCGACAAAACTCACCGGGCCGCTGACGCGGATCACCCCCAGACGGTCGAACAGCGCGTCGTACAGCGCATCGGAGCCGGACAGCGAGCTGGTGTGACTCAGGGCCAGTTCGGCGCCGATCTGCGACACGCCGGTTTTCAGGGCAATGATCGGGATGCCCTTCTCCAGCGCCTTGTGCGCGGCGCGGGCAAAACCCGGGACGTTCTTCAGGCCTTCCAGGTGCAGGCCGATGGCGGTGACCCGCGGTTCGTCGAGCAACACGTCCATCAATTCAGCCACGCCCAGTTGCGCCTGATTGCCCACCGACGCCATGTAGGCCACCGGCAACGAGCGGTCGCTCATGGACAGGTTGTAGGCGAAGTTGCCGCTCTGGGTCAGCACCGCCACGCCCTTCTCCACCGCTTTGCCGCCATGGGCCACCGGCCACAGCGCGGAGCTGTGCAGGTAGTCGAGCAGGCCGTAGCAGTTAGGGCCGAGCAGCGCCATGTCGCCAGCGGCCTGGAGCAGTTGCTGTT
>Ga0209676_1001424_pt1 | contig 22702 bp, 13 predicted proteins | sample AraplaCvi_mLB_r2_FD_184282 | JGI IMG/M metagenome (GOLD analysis project Ga0209676, IMG submission 184282) | Arabidopsis root microbial communities from North Carolina, USA - plate scrape MF_Cvi_mLB_r2 (SPAdes) (version 2) | ecosystem: Host-associated > Plants > Roots > Endosphere | place: USA... | reverse complement strand
CATCCCGAACTCAGCAGTGAAACGATGCATCGCCGATGGTAGTGTGGGGTTTCCCCATGTGAGAGTAGGTCATCGTCAAGATTAAATTCCGAAACCCCAATTGCGAAAGCAGTTGGGGTTTTGTTTTAGTAGAAGTTCCTGTTTTTGCTGGCCTGTTACCGTGTTGACGGGCCAGATAAAGAATTTCTTGACGACCATAGAACATTGGAACCACCTGATCCCATCCCGAACTCAGCAGTGAAACGATGTATCGCCGATGGTAGTGTGGGGTTTCCCCATGTGAGAGTAGGTCATCGTCAAGATTGAATTCCGAAACCCCTGTCTGCTAACGCAGACAGGGGTTTTGTCATTTAAGCGTGTACAAAAGATCAGGCTGTTTTACGGGTCTTGCTGCTGCGTCTTGCCTGCCACTTGCGCCACCAGATATAAACCCCCGTCCCTGACAACCCCGCAATCAACACACCCAATACTGCGATCATTATCTGCCCTGTTACCCCGATGATCCGTCCCCCATGTATCGGCAACTGGAGTCGGAAGAACTGCTCCCCAAGCGTGCCCTGTCCTGCTATTTCCTGTCCTAATAATCGGCCATCGGTACCGTGAAAGAACAACCAGGATTTACCGTGGGAATCCGTATCGTGCTGCCCAAATCCGGCGCCGTAGAAGTTGTACTCAAAGCTGTAATACAACTCGCCGATTGCCGCCGTCAGTCCTAATCGCTTCCCCTCCTGCAATGCCCTTTCGTACGCCTGTTGATAGCTCAACTGTGTCGTCCCCAGTTCATCGACTGGCATTCGCCCTCTGGCTTCATAAACGCTCGGCTCTATTGGGGAAAATAGCGAAACAACAGGCTTGAACACCTGACTAGGCAAGTTCATGGCCACGCTGCTGACGGCGATCGGCAACAGCAGCAGCCATAGCCATAATACTCCGGCGCGGTGCAGGTCGAAGTTCAAGCGGTAGGCATGCCCGCCTTTCACCTTCCACGCAGTAGCCCATTTCTTCCAGAATGGCTTGCCACGCGGGAAGGTCAGCCACGATGCGACAAAACAGTCGATCACCCACGCGATGGCCACCAGGCCCATCAACAGCAATCCCCAGTTACCCGGCAATGTCAGGTTGTAGTGAAACTCCAGAATGAACGGGATCAGGTTCTCCCGCTGAAAACAGCATTCACCCCAGTAGCGCGCGCCTTTTTGCGCCGTACTGACCGGGTCCAGATAGAACACTTGATTGCGTTCATCAAACGGCTGGCCCGTCGCAGGATCGTTGCGTGGAACTGCCGCGAGCAGCGCGGTATGCCCCGCCTCATGGGGATACTCCATGTACCAGACCTGCAGTTTCGGATGTGCAGTCTGCACCGCATCCACCAACACGCCCGGCGACAAGCGCTCACCGACTGACGTCGCCTCATAGAACTGCGGATTCAGCCATTCATCCAGTTCGTGATTGAACGCCAGCACACTGCCGGTCAGCCCGGCCAACAATAGAAACACCGAAATGGCCAAGCCAATGTAACGATGCAACAAAACCAGAAACGCACGCATGCAAGACACCCCGAAGAAACGACAAAGCCAGCCCCTGAGATCAGGGGCTGGCTTTTTTATACGCAGGACAATGCTTTAGAACTGATAGCTGACGGTCGCCGCTACGTTGCGTTCTTCGCCCATGTAGCAGAAGTTCAGACTGGCGCAGGACGCGACATAGGATTCGTTGGTCAGGTTGTTCGCATTGAGCCGTACATCCACGCCTTTCAAGCCGACCTTACCCAAGTCGTAACCAATCGACGCGTCGAACAACGTATAGGAGGGCACCTTCATGGTGTTCTCGGCATCGGCCCAGCTGTAGCCTACGTAACGCACACCACCACCCAGGCGCAGACCATCAAGTGCGGCACTGTCGAATCTGTAGTCAGCCCACAGCGAGGCCATGTGTCGCGGCGCTTGAGTGGGTGAGTTGCCCTTGTTCTCGATTACGTCGGTCGGTGTACTCAAAGTGCTGATCATCGATTTGGAATACTCGATGTCAGTGAAGGTGTAACTGCCGAGTACTTTCAAGTTGTCGGTCAGTTGCATGTGCGCTTCGAGCTCCAGACCTTGCGAGCGCACAGCGCCGACCGCGCGATAGAAGTTCTCCTGGGGCAGTTTGGTCGCGAGGTTTTCCTGATCGATGCGGAACAGCGAGGCGGTGAACAAGTTGTCGGTGCCTGGTGGCTGATACTTCAATCCGACTTCCCACTGCGTGCCATCGGTGGGGGCCAGCGGGTTGCCGGCGCTGTCGGCATAGGAGTTCGGATTGAACGACTCGGAGTAGCTGATGTAGGGCGCCAGACCGTTATCGAACAGGTATAACGCGCCGGCGCGGCCAGTGAGTTTCGTGCGTCGATCATTAATCTCTGTACCAACAGGACGCGCCGCTTCAGCAATGCGGTTTTCATCGGAGGTCTCCACCCAGTCCTGACGCAGACCCAGCGAGAAGCGCCATTTGTCCATCTCGATCAGGTCTTGCAGATACACACCGGTCTGTTCGAGGCGACGCAGATAGCTGGTCTCGCCGTACATCTCGATCGCCGAGTCGCCGTACACCGGATTGAACGCATTGATCGGTGCCAGTCCACCGCTGGTCCAGTCGACCACCGTTTTACGCCGCTGATAATCCGCGCCCATCAGCACCGTATGCTTGGTCGCGCCGGTAAAGAATTCCGCCTGCAGCATGTTGTCGACGATGAACGCATGCAGGCGCTCATCACCGCCGGTGTAATAGCGGTTCAGTTGGTTGCTGGTCGGGGTGGTCCAGCCATAGGCGTAGACCTGATCCATATTCACTTTGGAGTCGAGATAGCGGAAGTTCTGCCGGGCGGTGAAGACGTCGTTGAATCGGTGTTCGAACTGGTAACCGAACGATTGCTGGTCACGGGAGTAATCGTCGATCCCCGGCTCGCCCTCGAAGAAGCGCGGCGATATACGGCCGCCATTACGCTGATGGATCGTGCCGTCCGCCGGAACGCCGCCGTGGTAGCCGCCGTCCGGATCATGCTGTAGATAGGCCTGCAGGGTCAGCGAGGTATCTTCAGTGAAATCGATGCTCAACGTCGGGGCGAGAGCGAAGCGTTTTTCCTTGTTGTGGTCGAATTGCGTGTCGGACTGATCGCTCAATCCGGTCAGACGATAAGCAATGCGCTTGTCGTCATCGACCGGGCCACTGAAGTCAAAACCAACCCCACGCTGGCCTTGTGTCCAACGGTGGCCTGCACCTGGTGGTACGCCTCGTACAACGGGTTTTTGCTGGTGAGTGCGACCAGACCGCCGGGTGAGCTGCGGCCGTACAGCACGGACGACGGGCCTTTGAGAATATCCACGCGTTCGAGGAAATACGGATCGACCTGCATGGTGCTGTAGGTGCCGCTGTCGCCCATCGACTTGAGGCCGTCGAGGTAGATGTTGTCCACCGAGCCGTCGTTGAAACCGCGCATCGCCAGGTAGTCATACCGATGCGTGGCGCCGTACGGGTTGGTCAGCACGCCCGGGGTGTAGCGCATCGCTTGCGAGACGGTTTGCGAGCCCTGGTCATCCATTTGCTCGCGCGTGACCACGGACACGCTTTGCGAGGTTTCCAGCAATGCGGTACTGGTCTTGGTGGCAATCTGGCTGTGCGTGGCGTTGTAGCCGGCCATGCTGCCCAGTGCGTTGCCGAGGGCAAAACCTTTGATGTCGGTAGTCGGCAAGGCCAGTGCTTCGCTTTCGGCGAGCGCGCGCAGGATGTAGCTGCTGCCGTCCTGGCTGACGGCTTCCAGTCCCGAGCCGCCGAGCAAGTGGCTCAAGGCCTGATCGGTCGAATATTCACCCTGCACGCCCGGGGATTGCTGACCTTGGGTCTGTTGTGGCGTCATCGACAAGGTGATGCCGGCCTGCCGGGCAAATTGATTCAACGCCTCGCCCAGTGGCCCGGCAGCAATGTTGTAGCGGTGGCTGACCTCGGTGCCGGCAGGGTTGGCGGCCAGACTCAGGCTTGGTAATACGCTGATGCCCAGCGCGGTGGACAGCAGGGCTGCCCGCACCGCATGGCGCAGCAGTGTCGACTCTGCAGTGAAATTCAGAGGGTTCTTACAAGTAGCGCGGACAGTCATCATGGATTTCCGTAGGCAGTCGCGAGGGCTGAGTTGAAGTGCTTACTGACTAAGCCGGACTGCCTGAAAAAACCCGCCAAAAAAATTTCACACCGCGCGCTCGAGGGTCACCCACCAACGGGTGCGGTAGCGCAGTTGCACCGGCAGCGTTTGCGGCAGGACAGCCAGCAGCCTGTCGGTGTCCTCCAGACGGAACACACCGGACAAGCGCAGCTCAGCAATATCCGCCGCGCAACTCAGAAACCCCGGGCGGTAACGGGCGACTTCAGCAATAAAGTCGCCCAGCCGCATATTGCGCGTGACAATCAAGCCATCGAGCCAGGCGCCCGCATCCATATCCAGCGTCGGTGCCGCGCGCAAACCGCCTTGATCGACCAGAAAGCTCTGCCCGGCGAGGGCTTCGAGCGAATGACCGCCAGCGCGAACCACCACTCGGCCACGGGTAACGCTGAGCCGCGTGCACTGATCTTCCTGACGCAAAATGAAACGCGCAGCGAACGGCTCATAACTCCCGTGGCGATTCTGTACGCGCAGCGGTCGGTCCGTCGCCGCGCCTTCGTCAGAGCCGCCGCAGGTAACAATGATTTCGCCGCGGGTCAGTTTGATCAGGCGCTGCCGGGCGGTGTAATCCAGATCCACGGCGCTGGCGGTGTTGAGCTCGATCCGCGTGCCGTCGGGCAACTGGAAGCCGCGCCGTTCGCCGGTCGCCGTCGCGTAGTCGGCGCTCCATTGCTGCCAAGCGGCGCTGTCCTTGGCCAGCCACGCGGCAGATCCCATCAACAGCGCACCGGACAGCAACTTCAAAGCCTGGCGTCGGCCCAGCTCCTGCGCACTGTTTTCCAGGGTGTTGAACGCGACCTGCGCGCCGGGCACGGCACGCAGGCTGGAACTCAATTCGGCGTGCAGTGACTGCACCCGTTGCCAGGCGATTTCGTGCTCGTGGTGCTCGGCGCGCCACTGCTCGCATTGGCGAGTCAGGCGGGAATTGCCGTGGTTGTTGCGCAGCCGCAGCAGCCAGTGAATCGCTTGTTTAACCACCTGTTGCCGAGGTTCAACGCGGCGACCGAGCGAGAGGTTATCCACAGGCATCAGCGCTCGTACCGCAACACATAGCAGTGAAACAACGCATCGGCGACGTAGCGTTCCACCGAGCGAACCGACACGCCCAGCTGCTCGGCGATCTGTTTGTGGGTTAGACCTTCACACTGCGCCAGCAGAAACGCCTGACGCACTTTCGGCTTCAGTCCTTCAAGCATGCGCGCAATGCTCTCCAGCAGTTCAAGCACCAATGCTCGGGATTCCGTGTCGGGTGCTTCGCCTTCAGGCAGATGAGCAATGGTTTCCAGATAAGCGCGCTCGATTTCCTCGCGGCGCCAATGGTCGATCACCAGACCGCGGGCAATGGTCCGCAAAAAGGCTCGGGGCGCTTTCAATTCGAGGCGCTCGGTGCGCTGGAGCAGACGCAGGAAAGTGTCCTGAGCCAGATCGGCGGCATCCGCCGCATTGCCCAGCCGCGCGCGCAGCCAAGCGTTCAGCCAGCCGTGATGACTACCGTAAAGCGCCTGTACGACCAACTCAGGTGAAGACATGACCACGCCAGCCCGAACGTCACAAATGATAATTAGTCGCATTGTCATCAAGGGTTAACGATTTTGCAACTGTCGTCCTGAGGACAGTGAAAAAAATTTCACCTCAGCCGCTCTGGCACGCCGTTCGGCGGGAATCAGTCACGAATCTCATCCATTTCCTACTCGACCCTAAGATTTATCGCCGACTGGCCGACAGACTGGTGAGAAATGCGTGCACCAAAGTAGAGCGGCCAGAAGAATGCTGCCTGCGCTGTACATGGAATGTTGCATCCGGAACGCATACCCACTTTTGGCATAAGAAGTCCTCTGAAATGAATCTCAAGTTCAGCCATAAAATCCTCCTGGCCGCGTCGGGCGTCGTCGTCCTGGCGTTCGCCTTGTTCACGCTCTACAACGATTACTTGCAGCGAAACACCATTCGCCAGAATCTGCAGTCCTCCGTGCAGCAGGCCGGTGACCTGACCGCCAGCAGCGTGCAGAACTGGATGAGCGGGCGCATTCTGGTGCTGGAAAACCTCGCGCAGAACGTGGCTCATCAAGGCAAGAATGCCGACTTCCCCGGACTGGTCGATCAACCAGCCTTCACGTCGAACTTCCAGTTCACCTATGTCGGGCAGGCCAACGGTGTCTTCACCCAACGTCCCGATGCGAAGATGCCGGACGGTTACGATCCGCGTCAGCGCCCCTGGTACAAGCAGGCAGTGGTCGCTGACAAAACCATGCTGACTCCGCCCTACATGGCGGCAGTCGGTGGCCTGGTGGTGACCATCGCCATGCCGGTGAAGAAGGACGGCGAACTGCTCGGTGTGGTCGGCGGTGACCTGAGTCTGGAAACGCTGGTGAAGATCATCAATTCGGTGGATTTCGGTGGCCTCGGCCATGCGTTTCTGGTCAGCGGTGACGGCCAGGTGATCGTCAGCCCGGACAAGGATCAGGTGATGAAAAACCTCAAGGACATCTACCCGAACACCAACGTGCGCATCGAGAAGGGCAACCAGAACGTTGTGCTCAACGGCCAGGAACGCATTCTGTCGTTCACCCCGGTCAGCGATCTGCCGAATGCGCAGTGGTACATCGGTCTGTCGATCGATCGCGACAAGGCCTACGCCGCACTCAGCCAATTCCGCACCTCGGCGCTGATCGCCATGTTTGTCGCGGTCGCGGCGATTGCGTTGCTGCTGAGCCTGTTGATCAACGTGTTGATGCGTCCGCTGATCACCATGGGCCGCGCGATGAAAGATATCGCTCAAGGCGAGGGCGATCTGACCCGGCGTCTGGTGGTTGAAAGCAAAGACGAATTCGGTGAGTTGGGCAGCGCTTTCAACCAGTTCGTTGAACGGATTCACGCGTCGATTTCCGAAGTATCTTCCGCCACCCGCCATGTGCATGATCTGTCGCAACGTGTGATGGCGTCGTCCAACGCGTCGATCATCGGTTCCGACGAGCAAAGTGCACGCACCAACAGCGTCGCTGCCGCGATCAACGAATTGGGCGCGGCCACTCAGGAAATCGCCCGCAACGCGGCGGATGCGTCGCAGCACGCCAGCGGTGCTTCCGAGCAAGCCGATGACGGGCGTCAGGTGGTTGAGCAGACGATTCAGGCGATGACCGAGTTGTCGCAGAAGATCAGCCTGTCGTGCACGCAGATCGAAACCTTGAACGCCAGCACCGACAACATCGGCCACATTCTCGATGTGATCAAAGGCATCTCGCAGCAGACCAACCTGCTGGCGCTCAACGCGGCCATCGAAGCCGCGCGTGCCGGTGAAGCCGGGCGCGGTTTTGCCGTGGTCGCTGATGAGGTGCGCAACCTTGCGCATCGCACCCAGGAGTCGGCAGAAGAGATCCACAAGATGATCACCTCGCTGCAGGTGGGGTCGCGTGAAGCGGTGAGCACGATGAACGCCAGTCAGGCGTCCAGCGAGCAGAGCGTGGAAGTGGCGAATCAGGCCGGTTTGCGCCTGGTCAGCGTGACCCAGCGCATCGGCGAAATCGACGGCATGAACCAGTCGGTGGCAGCTGCGACCGAAGAGCAGACTGCGGTGGTGGAAACCCTCAACGTCGACGTCAACCAGATCAACCTGTTGAATCAGCAGAGCGTGGCCAACCTCAACGAAACGTTGAAGGATTGTGATGCGTTGTCGCAACAGGCGAACCGGTTGAAGCAGTTGGTCGACAGCTTCAAGATCTGACCGCGTTATCGTTCTTCGCGAGCAGGCTCGCTCCCACAGGGTGACCGCATTCCTATAGAAGGAATGCAATCGAAATGTGGGAGCGAGCCTGCTCGCGAAAGCGGTGTGACATCCACCGCAAATCCGAAGCCTTAAACAAACAGCTTCAAGACATTGCCCATTGCATCATCGGCAAACCCCTGCACGAAATCCTTGAATCCCGGCAACGCTTCATCCCCACCCGCAGCCGGCTCGGCGATGATCGTCCAGGTCGCTCGCGACTTCCCTTCGCTCAGCGATTCCACCTGCATCGCCGCCCACAGATTCGCCACCCCCAAGGTGTTGTAAATCGTCGTCCAGGTCATGCGCCGCGCCTGTTCATCGCGGGCGTTGAGTTGTTCGACCACGATGTTGCCGTCCTTGAAGATTTTCTTGCGCAGCGAAGACACGCCTTCGCCGGTCATTTCGGTGTGCGACAGCGCCGGAATGAATCGATCGAAGCCGGCGAAATCGCCCACTACGGCCCAGACTTCTGCCGCGTCCGCCGGCACTTCCACCGACGACACAACATGGCAGCCTTGCGGATTTTTGATCAGGGTGTCGGGTTGCAGATTGCTCATGGTGTTGCTCCTTGTTGATGAGTCAGAGAAAGTTGATTTCTTTCAGGTAGTCGCAACCGCGACGCAACAGCGCCGGGGATTTCTGCGGGTAGTGCGCGCCCATCTGCTGCACGCCGGCCTCGGCGTTGGCGTGGCCGATCAGCGAGATATCGCCGATGTCTTCTTCGAAACCGTTGAGGTAGAAACCGAGCACGCCGAACAGCGCGTTGTCGGCGTCGACCCGGTTCAGTTGCTGCTGCCAATCGGCAACGCTGACCAGCGAGAACTCGCTGCCGGTTTCGCGGAACGAAGCGACGTAGGCATCCCAGCTCAGCGGCTCGGGGTTGTGCAGATTGAACACTGCGCGCTCCGCTGAATAACGGCTGGCATGGAAGGCGATGAAGCGGGCGAGAAAGTCCACCGGCATCAGGTCGAAATTCAGCGCAAAGGCCGGCACCTGACCGAGCTGGATCGAGCCTTTGAGCATCAGCATCAAGCGGTTTTTGTGCGGCTGACAAACGCCGCTCAGGCTGTTGAAACTGATATTGCCGGGACGATACAGATTGACCCGCACACCGCGCTCGCGCGCTCGTTCAAGGATGCGTTCGCCGACCCACTTCGACAGGTTGTAGCCGTTGCGAATGTAGATCGGTGGCGTCGCGGCGGCGGGCAACTCGAGCACTCGACCGGCGTCATCCACGGTGCTGGAGGCCGACAGGGTCGAGACGAAATTGAAGACCTTTTTGCTCCGCCCTTCGCACAGCTTCAGCAAGGCAAAGATCGGCTCGACGTTGTCCGCTGCCAGCGACTCGTAATCGAGTACGTGGTTGACGTTGGCGGCGTTGTGCACCAGCGCGCCGAACTCGCGGTCCAGGCGCTGATAATCGTCATCGCCCAGGCCCAGCTGCGGGCGACTCATATCCGCTGCATAAACCCGCACACGGCTCAGATCGAGATGCTCCAGACGGTTTTCGCGCAGGGCCTGAGCGAAGCGTTGTGCTGCCGTTTGCCCGGCGCCGTCGCGCACCAGACAGGCGACCTCGCTGGCGCCCCAACCGAGCAGCGCTTCGACGATGTGCACACCGACAAAACTGTTGGCGCCGGTGACGATGACCTTGTGCACATCGCCCATGCGGCTGATCGGCAGCGGATCGATATCCAGCGTGCGCTCGGCGTCGGCCATGGCCTGAGCGCTGAGTACCGAGCTGTCGTCGGTGCCGCGCACCAGCGTCGCCAGTTTGCTGATCGTCGGCAGTTCGATGAAGCGATTGATCGAAATGCTTCGGCCGAATTCCTCGCGCAAGCGCAGCAACATCCGCGACAGCAGAATCGAATGGCCGCCGAGATTGAAGAAGCTTTCGTCGGTGGAAATGTCGCTGGTCGGCAGTTCCAGCAACTCGGCCCAGATCTCCAGCAACAGCGCTTCGTCGGCGTTCGCCGGCAGGCATTTCGCAGCGCTGTCCTGAACGCTCACCGGCAATCCCAACAGCGCCCTGCGATCGACCTTACCGTTGCTGGCGAACGGCATCTGCGGCAGTTCGGTCCATGCCACGGGTTGCATGTAGTCCGGCAGAAACTGCCGGGCATGGGCTTTCAGTTCGTCCCGGGCAGTCTCGGTCTGTGGCTGGGTGAGGAACGCCAGAATGCGTCGTTGACTGTCGATGACCACGGCAATCTGCCGATACAAGCGACTCTCGCGCAGGCAGCGTTCGATCTCTTCCGGCTCGACGCGAAAGCCACGGATTTTCACTTGATTGTCGCGCCGCCCGCACAGCTCGATACCGTGCTCGCCCCACTTGGCCATGTCGCCGCTGCGGTAGGCGCGCAAGGTCTCGCCGCCGGGCAGTGACAGGGTCAGATAGCGCTCGGCGGTCTGCTGCGGGTTGTTCAGGTAACCGAGGCAGACACCCGGGCCGACAATGAACAGTTCACCGACGGTTTGATTGGGCACCGGTTGCAGATCGTCGTCGAGAATCAGCACCTGACTGTTGGCGATCGGCGCTCCCAGCGTGCGGTTGCTGTCGCCCGGTTTCAGCTGGCGTGCGGTGATCAGCACGGTGGCTTCGGTCGGGCCGTACAGGTTGTGCAGGGTACCTTGCCGGGTCAGTTGTTCAATGACGAACGGCTCGCAGACATCGCCGCCGGTCATCACCTGCAGGCCTTCGAGTGGTTGCAGCGGCAGGATGCTCAACAGCGCCGGCGGCAGGAAGGCGTGGGTCAGTTGCCGGCGGCGAATCAGCGCAACCAGTTGCAAAGGATCGCGACGCTGGGTGTCGTCCGGCACCACCAGCTCCGCGCCGACGAGCAGGCTCGGAAAGATGTCGATCAGCGACGAATCAAAGCTCAGCGACGAGAACTGCAATACCCGACTCTCGGCGCGCAATCGCACATGGTCGGCGTACCACGCAGTGAAGTGAGCGAGATTGGCCTGGCTGAGCAGCACGCCTTTCGGATGCCCGGTGGTGCCCGAGGTGTAGAGCGCCATGCACGGCGCATCGAGCTCGGGCGGGTGCCGCATCAGCGGCCGATCGAGATCGGCGTCGGTCGCCTCGATGCCACTGACATCCAGCCCCGTTATCGATTCGCTGAGCGTCTGCTGCCCATCGTGGAGCAACAAAACAGCGCCGGCGTTTTCCAGGATGTATTGCTGGCGCTGCAGCGGATGACTCGGCTCCAGCGGCAAGTACACCGCGCCGCTGCCGAGAATCGCCAGGATCGAAGCGAACAACGCCGGGTTCTTGCCTTGGCAGACTCCGACCACCCACGGCTGCGGATGTTGCTTGAGCAGGGGCAGCAGTCGCTGTTGAATCGCGCGGCTGTGGGCGTGCAACTGACGATAGCTGATGGTCTGTCCGCGGAGGTACAGCGCCGGCCGTTCGGCATGCTCGATCAGGCTCTGTTGCAGACGCTCGATCAGCGGGGTCTGCGCTTGCTGCAGCAGTGCAGGGTTCGCCGTATTGTTGAGGCGGTGGACGTACGCCAGTTTGTCGAGAAACAGCAGATCTTCCAGCCGTTCGAAATCCGGCGCGCTCAGCGCAGGCGCATGGCGAAAATAATCGGCATCGCGGGAAAAACGGCTGACCAGCAACGCCACTTCGTCGACCACATGGACGAGCGCTCGCTGGCGTAAGGACTGACCATTGCCGGACGGCTCATCGCCGATCGGCACACGGCTGATCAGCGACGAGCCGAGGAAGCACAGCAAGTCGAGGGTCGGCAGGCCGCCGTCAGCTTGTGCCGCGACACCCAGGCGCAGGTGCAGATGCGGGATCGCGCAGAAGTCGCCGGCGCCGATAAAGCCATCGTCGATGATCAGATCCACCGCCGCGGGTGTCGCGCCGCTGCGCGTCACTGCATGGCCATGCTGTTCGAGTTCCCGGGCCAGATCGGTCATGGCCTGGCTGGCGCCGGTGAGCAAAATGTCGAGACGTTTCATGTCGGCCTCCTCAAACCAGATAGTCGCGCAGGGCGTGCTGCACACACGGTGTGTCGAGCAGCGAGCTGTTGTGGAAAAACTTGACGATGTTGCCCACCAACGGGTGGTGGCGGTTGATCGGGAAGGCCAATCCAGCGATTTCCTCGCGCAGTGAACGCCGGGTGATTTCGCTGACCGGCAGTGCATCGATCAGGCGCAGGTCGAAGGACTTCTGGATGTCATTGGTCAGGTAATGGCCGATGAATACCGGCAGAATCTGCGCGATGGTTTCGCGGTCCGCATCGCTGGCGGTGTGCCAATAGATGCGCACCATCCGCGCCCAGAAACTGGAATGGCGACCCTCGTCGAGCAAATGGTCGGCCATCAGGCCCTTGATCGACGGCTTGACCGAATCGTCGCGGGCGAACGCGGCGACGTCGCCGGTCACGGTGTTTTCGGCGATCGCCACGCAAATCAATTCCACCGCGCTGCGCAGGTGCTCCGGCGCCAGTGCCACGGCGGCGGGAATCGCCCGGCTCAGTTCGATTTCGTCGGGCAACTGAATCGGTTCGATACCGGTCAGCGCCACCGTTTGCTGCATGAAATCCATGGCTACCAGCGCGTGGTAATCCTCATCGACCACCACGGTCATCGCGTCGTAACGACAGGCGAACGGGAACGCCACGGCGAAGCGATTCTTGGCAATGCTGCGGGCGGTCTTGTCGACGATTTCGGTCTCGAAAATCACTACGTCATTGATGAATTTGTACAACGTCTGCACCAGCGCGAAATCACGCTGTTGCGGGCATTCACGCAGGAAGGTTTCGCTGAGCACCAGCGGCTGGCGGCTAAGCGGGTAGATCAGGCGCTGATCGTCTTCGAGCACCCGTCGCGGACGGGTACGAATAGTCGCGCGGGTTTCCCAGGCCTCGGCGAAGGATTGATAGTCGGCGGCGTTCATTGGGCCACCTCGACAACTTCTGCGCCCATGCTCAGGCGCAGCCCGTCCCACAGGGCGATGCGGCTTTCCACGGCGGCGATGGCGCTGGCATAGACTTCCGCTGCGCGCTGCGGATCGCCATCGACCAGACGTTCCAGCAACTGCTCGGCGGCGGGGCCGTGGTCCTCGGAATCGACTTCGATGTGCCGTTGCAGGTAATACCGGAAAGTCGGCGCCTGTTCGATGCCGATGCCCCAGTCATCGAGGATGCGCTGGAACATGGTCGGGATAACGCTCTCGCGACCATGCAGGAATGCGGCGGCGACGCTGTGTCCCGGCGCTTGCAGGGCAATCTGCAAAGTATCGCGGACAAACTGCGCCGCCGCCGGCTCGACATCGACGCTTTGCAACGCAACGTCATAACTCACGCCTTCCTGCTGCAACGCGACGAAGCGCTCCACTGCTGTGGTGCTCGCGCCGATTTCGCGCATCGCATCCAGGTACAACTCGAAGTGGCTGTAATGGCCGGCATCGAGGCGATCGTCCGATTCCTCCCCCAGCACAATCTCGTTGATCAACCGTGCCGCGTGGGGATCGCGCGGCGGCAGCCAGGGCAAGCGTGTGCAAGTCAGTTCCTGTTGCAGGCGCTTGGTCAGCGACATGAAGTCCCATACGGCAAATACATGGGTTTCCATGAAACGGCGTAGTACCGATAACGAAGTAATCTCGGAGAAGATCGGGTGAATACTCAGTTCGGCTTTCTTCAGGGCGAGTTGCTGCTTAGTGGGCATCATGATGTCCTTTATCAGTGATATGAGGTGCACAGTTCTTTTCAGTTGCTGTAAGCGATGGAGAAAGTTGGATAGAAAGTTATCCAGGCACTTTCAAGATCGCGCTCTGACGCCGTTGCGGGGCCACGGTTGCTGCGTTTGGTACGTGAGGTATGCCGGGGTGAACAACAAAGTTCAAACCTAGCGAGAGAAAGCTAATACAGGGCAAAAGCAATTAACAAGTTTATTTTCAATTATTTTAAGTTGGCTGTTTTTCAAGTATGAAAGTTGCCGATAAAACTTTCATGGCAAGTTTTATTTGGGCGAAGTTGCTCCTTTCGGCTAATTGGGGCCAAAATTGATAAAAAGAGTGAATGCCTCACTCAAAGCAACTTTTAACTAAGGAGATTGATTGAATTGATGGGGGCGAAAGTTGGCCGGGACCGGCGCCATGACTTCCTGTTTCCCGTGACAAGGCTCCTTCCGTAGGTTCCTGTTGCGGAGACTGTGCCGTCAGGGCGGCGTGTCCCCGTTCTATAGGGTTGGCGCTGGAAGAGTGCGGGTAAATTGCCGTCACGGCTATTACCGATTGGTCATTGGCATAGAGCGACAAAGCGCTGGTCCGGGCGCGGCGGGCAGCCGCGCACGCGCCGATCCGCTGCCAGAGCTGGCAGCAGAGCGGTCGCGAAGATTTGTAAGGGGATTATTCGGCGGGCGAGATATCAGCGTGCGGTATGGCGCTTCTGCGCGGCGGGGGTCGCCAGGTAGCGGGTGATGACCTCAACGCCACGGTTGAGGTGCTGCTCCAGCAGTTCGAGTGAACGCGGGATGTCTCGCTCGATCACGGCGTGAAGCATGGCGCGGTGGTCGTCCTGAGACAGCTTGCCCAGGCCCATGGCTTCCAGGTTGAAACGCAGGAAACGTTCTTCCTCGTTGAGGCCGTCCTCCACCAGGCGCAGCAGGCGCTGATTGGGCGCCTTGCTGTACAGGGCCATGTGGAACAGACGGTTGAGGCGGCCAATTTCGTTGTAGTCGTGCTGGGCTTCCAGTTCGTCGATGTAGCCAGCGGCGAGTTGATGCTCGGCGTCAGTCAGCAGCGGAATCGACTGCCGCAATGCCTCGGATTCGAGCAGAATGCGCAACTCGTAGGTTTCGGTGGCATCGCCCTGGATCAGCGGCGCAACCACGGCGCCTTTATGCGTGGTGACGCTGAGCAGCTCTTGCGCTTCCAATTGGCGCAAGGCCTCGCGCACCGGCATACGGCTGACTCCGAACAGGTCGGCCAGATCCTGTTGGCGCAACGCTGTGCCACAGGGCAGACGGCCATCTAGAATGGCCGAGCGCAGGGTTTCTTCAATTACCGACCGGGCCAGATGCGCAGGAATCGGTCCTTCGACTTTGATGCTGTGCAGCGGTTTGGGCTTCTGAGTCACGACAACACACCCTGTAGGTCGTAATATTTGGATCCAAATGACACTAGTGATTGCTCTACAGGTTGTCAAACCTTGTAAAACATAACGCTGCCATCTCAAGTCTAGCGCGTCTTTCGATGATCTCACGGTGCCATTGTTTTTTGCCGGGCTAAGCTTCACCATCAAACGCTTCCTTTCTGTTCTCTGGAAACCTGCTGTGGCGGTACGTTTCGCGATCCCTCGGACCTTGCGCTGGCTTGGCTGCGCATTGCTGCTGGCCGGCGTCATGCTGGGCGGTCTGCACGCCGATTGGGATTTTTCCGCGATCAGCCGCAAGGCCACTGCTCTTTATGGGCCACTGGGTGCCGGGCAGCAGCGCATCGACGCCTGGCAGAATCTGCTGGCGACGCAGAAGCAGGTCAGTGAGATGGACAAGCTCAAGGTGGTGAACCTGTTCTTCAACAAGCAGGTACGCTACGTCGAGGACATCGATCTCTGGCGCGAGGTGGATTATTGGGAAACCCCGATCGAAGCGCTGTGGAAGGGCGCTGGCGACTGCGAAGACTACGCGATCGCCAAGTATTTCAGCCTGCGCCATCTCGGGGTTTCCAGTGACAAGCTGCGCATCACCTACGTCAAGGCGCTGCGGCAGAACCGCGCGCACATGGTGTTGACGTACTATGCGACCCCCGACGCCATGCCGCTGGTGCTCGACAGTCTGATCGATCCGATCCAGCCGGCGTCGCAGCGGACCGATTTGCTGCCGGTCTACTCTTTCAATGCCGAAGGTCTGTATCTGCCGGGCGCCAAGGGCAATAAAAAGGTCGGCGACACCAAACGCCTGTCGCGCTGGCAGGATGTGCTGAAAAAAATGCAGGCCGAAGGTTTTCCGGTCGAGACGACTAACTAGGAGCACGCGCTCAGATGTCTTTGTTCAAACAGCTGTTGATCGCTATCTGTCTGTTCCTGGTCGTGGCCTTCACCGGCAGCTTCATGGTCAGCCTGGAGAGCTCGCGCACCCAGTACGTCAATCAGTTGCGCTCCCACGCGCAGGACGCCGCGACGGCGCTGGCGTTGTCGCTGACGCCGAATATCGACGACCCGGCGATGGTCGAGCTGCTGGTCAGTTCGATTTTCGATAGCGGCTATTACGCGAGCATTCGCGTGGTCGACGTGAAGACCGAGCAGACCATTGTCGAGCGCAGCGGCACTCCGGCGGTGAGCAATGTGCCGGACTGGTTCGTCAGACTGATCGGCCTCGAGCCGGCCGGTGGCGATGCGCTGGTCAGCCGCGGCTGGGAGCAGGCGGCACGGGTCGAGGTGGTCAGCCATCCGATGTTCGCCGTGGCCAAGCTGTGGCAGAGCGCGCTGGGCAGCCTCGGCTGGTTGTTGATCTGCGGTGCGCTGAGCGCGGTACTCGGCGCACTGCTGCTGCGTCGGCAGTTGAAGCCGCTTGATTACATGGTCCAGCAGTCCCATGCCATCGCCCGCCGCGAGTTTCTCAGCCTGCCGGATCTGCCGCGCACGCCTGAATTGCGCAGGGTGGTGCAGGCGATGAATCAGATGGTCGAGAAGCTCAAGACGCTGTTTCAGGAGCAGGCCGAGCGCAGCGAAAAACTGCGCACAGAGTCCTATCAGGACAACCTCACAGGCCTTGCCAACCGCCGCTATTTCGAGATGCAACTGAACAACCGGGTTAGCAATCCGGAGCAGGCCAGTTCCGGTTATCTGCTGCTGTTGCGGGTCAAGGATCTGGCCGGGCTCAACCAGCGTCTCGGCGGCCAGCGCACCGACCAGTTGCTCAAAGCCGTCGGTGAGCAACTGACCCGCGAGTGCGCCAGATATCCACAGACTCAAGACTTGGTAACGCGTATTCGCGGCGGTGAATTCGCCGTGCTGGCGCCGGGACTGGTGCGTGAGGAAGCGCTGCAACTGGCGCAGAATCTCGACAATGCCTTGAGCAGCCTGCATGCCACCGGCGCGACCGATGTGCCGGCGGTGGCTTCGATCGGGCTGGCGCCGTTCGCCCATGGTGATTCGCCGCAAGCAGTGCTGACCCTGGGCGATCAGGCATTGGCGCAGGCCGAAGGCCAGGGCGAGCAGAATTGGGCGTGCATCGATCAGAGTCTGGTAGCGGAGGTTGGCGACGATCATCACGCTTGGCATCGACTGCTGGATCAGGCCTTGAGTCAGCAGCGTTTCGAGTTGTATTTCCAGCCGGTGGTCGCCGCGCAGGACACGCAACTGGTGCTGCATTACAAAGTGCTGTCGCGCTTGCTCGACGAGCAGGGCCAGACTATTCCCGCCGGGCGCTTCCTGCCGTGGCTGGAGCGCTTCGGCTGGACCGCGCGGCTCGATCGGCTGATGCTCGAACGCGTGCTCGAGCAGATGAAAGCGCACGAAGATTCGCTGGCGCTGAACCTGTCCTCGGCGACGCTGGCCGATCCGCAGGCGTTGAACAAAGTGTTCGAGATTCTGCGCGCACACTCCAACCTCGGCGCGCGTCTGACTCTGGAAATCGGTGAGGAGCAGTTGCCTGAACAGGCGGTGCTGGAACAGTTGACCCGACGCCTGCGCGAGCTGGGTTTCTCGCTGAGCCTGCAACGTTTTGGCGGACGCTTCAGCATGATCGGCAACCTGGCGCGGTTAGGTCTGGCGTATCTGAAGATCGATGGCAGCTACATTCGGGCGATCGATCAGGAAAGCGACAAGCGTCTGTTCATCGAAGCAATCCAGCGCGCGGCGCACAGCATCGATCTGCCGTTGATTGCCGAACGGGTCGAGACCGAAGGTGAGTTGTCGGTGATTCGCGAGATGGGCCTTTATGGCGTGCAGGGGCAGTTGCTCGGCGAGCCGAAGCCCTGGAAGTAAATCTTGGAGAGCGTTGATTTCAGTGATGCCGCCTTCGCGAGCAGGCTCGCTCCCACATTTGCAATGCATTCCAGTGTGGGAGCGAGCCTGCTCGCGAAAGGGCCAGTCCAGTCGGTGAAGATCCAGGATCAGATCAACCCGCCCTCATCCTCATCGATCAACTGGCTCAACCCGCCCAGCGCTTCACGCGCCTGGGTGCGGTCCATCAGTTTGGCCTGGGCCGCCGCCGGCAGGTCGGTGACGCGGATCACGCCTTTCTGGGTCAGCACCTGAATCAGGTCGTCGAGCACCCGAATCATTTCAAAGTCGCTCTGCTTGAGCTGTCTGAGGCTGTTTTCCACGGCTTCGTTGGCGTACCACGCCTGAATCTCATGGTTGTCGGCGGGCAGCGTTTCCGTGGCCTCGGCGTACGCCGCAGCTTCCACGCGAATCAACTGGCCTTGCGCATCGCGTTGCACGTAGAACATTGAGCATCCCTCACAAATGAACAGCGTCATGCTGTCAGCAGCATAGCCAACTGCGCGCCAGTATGCGGGGCGACGATGCAATCGTCACCGCTGCATTGCCTGAAAACGCGACGGCCGCCTCAGCGGAGGCGGCCGTTTTTGTTTCAGCCTCAGCTGTTGTTGTGATCGACCTTGATGGTCGGGTCGCTGCCGGCAATCAGGTTGTGCAGGTTGGCGCTCGCCCAGTTGTTGCCTTCCAGTTTGATCGTCACGTCCGGCGTCGCCGCAGCGGCATCGCCCGAGTTGAATTTGCCCGCCGAGCTGACTTGCAGCGACGACGTGCCATCGACCGTGGTGATTTTCAGGAAGTTGTCGATCGTGCTGCCAGTCTCGCCCTGCAACAGGTCGCGCAGGTCGATGCGGTCGCCTTCACTGGCTTTGAAATCCTTGATCACATCGTTACCGGTGTCGCCCGATTTCCAGACGAAGGTGTCACCACCGGAACCGCCGATGAGGATGTCGTTGCCCTGACCGCCGATCAGCGTGTCTTTGCCGCTGCCACCGAGCAGGATGTCATTGCCTTTGCCGCCGTCGAGCAGGTCGTTGCCGCCCGAGCCGAACAGGATGTCATTGCCTGCGCCACCGAGCAGCGTGTCGTTGCCGTCATGTGCGCCGGACACATCGAACGCCTGGTAGTGTTCGGTGATGTACTGGTGCACGTTGCTGGTGCTGACTTTGCTGACCTCGACGCCGGTTTCCTTGGCGACGAACGCCTGCATCGCCTGGTAACCCTCGCCGGCAATGCCGTTGAAGCTGACCAGATCGCCGAACAGGATGTCATTGCCTTCGCCGCCGTTGACGGTGTCGTTACCCGGCATCGTGGCTTCGGTATGACCGATGATCGAGTTGGCCAGGTCTTTCGGATCAATGTTGGTCTGCGGCGTTTTATCCGAATCGTACGGTTTCAGGTCATCCAGGGTGACGCCGCTGTTAAGACCGATCGCTTCGACGTTCGACAGCCCGCTGAGCAAGGCGAAGCCGCTGGCCGAGTTGCTGGTCGTCGACGAGTTGGTGCTGTTGCCGGTACCGGCCAGGTTCGACAGCTCGTAAGTGCCGTCGCCCTGAGCGTGGATGGTGCCCAGGTTGCTGCTGCTCCAGCCCCACCATGAGCTGTAGGTTTGCAGAGTCACGGTGCCGGCACTGTTGATCGTCAACGCATGGGTGTTGTCGATGTAGGTGCTGAAGGTGTCGCCCGGCTTGTAGTTGCTGGTTTTCACCACGTCATCGAGCTTCACGTTGCCGTACAGCGTCGGATTGGCTTGCTCGCCGGTCTGGTAATAGGTCGGCTGGCCGTCGGTGATGAAGTACGTGAGGTTCTTCGCCCCGGTGTTGGCCACGGCATCGGCACTCTGGAACCAGTTGGCCGTGGTCTTGAACACGTCTTCGTAGTTGGTGCCGCCGCCGGAGCCCATCGAGTCCAGCACGGCTTTGAGTTGCGCCAGCGCATTCGGGTCGTTGAGGTTCACCGACACCGACTTGTTGACCTGGGTATCGAAGTCCACCAGGAAGATGTTCACCGTGCCGGAGTTGCTGCCGCCCAGGCTCTGCTTGAGGCTGTTGAACACCGAAGTCAGCGAGTCTTTCGCAGCGTTCAGCGACGACGTGCTCATGCTGCCCGAGCTGTCGACCATGAACGCGATGTTGTAGTTGGTCCCCGGGACCACGGTCAGGCCGCCGATGTCAGCGACGATGATGTCGTTGGCGTCGGTGCCGGTGACGGTGTCGTCACCCGAGGTGGCGGTGACCGCGTTGTACACCGCAGGCACTACCGTTACCGGAATGGTCGCGGTGCTGCTCGCCGAGCCGCCGACCTGTTCGGTGGAGGTCGAGGTCACGGTCAGGTTGAACTGACCGTTGTAGTAGGTCGGCGGGGTCACTGTCAGAGAGCCGAGGTTCCAGCCGGTGACGTTGGCTTCGCCATTGCTCGCGGTAACGGTGAACGTATGCCCTGCGCCATCGCTGAGCACCGAACCGACCGGTGCACCGCTGATCTTCACGCTCAGGGTTTCCGAGCCGTCGGTGTCGGTCAGCGCGGTGCTGATCGCCGACAGCTTCACCGTGGTGCCCTCGGCGCCGGTGTTGAGCTTGTAGCCGTCGTAGTAACCTTCGCCGTTGGTGCCGTGCAGATCGGACACCGTCACGCCCGAGTTGATCAGGTCCTGCACACCGGTGTAGATCGGCACGCCAGCGTTGCTCAGGTCGATCGGTGTGCTGCCGTTGACCGACAGATTGACGTCGTAGCTGCCCGGGCCGCTCTGGTTGTGGTGGTAGATGTCGAGGGTGTAGTAGCCGCTGGTGGTCGGGGTGAACGAACCATTGATCGCACCGCCCGCGCCCCAGGTACCCGAAGCCACGTTCTTGCCGCCGATGGTGATGAGCAGGCTGTCATCGGCGACGCCGCTGAAGCTGTAGGTCTTGCCGGCTTCCAGGTAGATCAGGCCAGAGGTCTTCGACGCCGTACCGGCAGCGACGCTGCCGTCGGACTGCACGTTGGTGACGTTGCCGCTGGAGTTCGGTTTGCCGGCCGCGTCGATCACGCTTTTCAGGGTGGTCGAGTTCGCGCCGCTGCCGTCAGTGCCCAGACCCGAGAGGCCGGTCCAGACTTCTTTGATCAGGCCAGTGGACTTAACGCTGTTGTCAGCCACGGCCACGGTCGGCGCATCCGCCACTGGCGTGATGTCGATCTTCACCGTGCCGGTATTCCCCAGCAGTTGACCGTCGGTAGGCTGGAACTTGATCTGCGCGTAGTCCGCCTGATTGTTGCCCAGACCGGTGCCGCCGTAACCGTTGGTGCCCGACTCGTTGGCATCCGGCAGGAAGCGCAACTTGCCAGCGTCGATGTCGGCCTTGCTGAAGGTCTGATTGTTGGCAACGTCTTTCCAGGTCGAGCCTTCCAGATACTGCAGTTTGCCCTCGCCCGGCAGCTGAGTGATCTTGATCCCGAGGCTGGTTGCAGGGCTGTCGACATCGCTGACGCCAAAGGTCGACCAGCCGAGGACCAGCGGCGTGTCTTCGCTGCCGGTGACATTGCTCGGCGCAGCGACCGGTGCATCGTTGACCGCCACCACGTTGACCGTGGTGGTCGCGGTGTTCGAGTAGTTGCTGCCATCAGTCACCGTCACGGTGATGATCCGAGGCACGGTGCTCGGGTTTTCGCTGCTGTTGGTGAAGCTGATGTTCTTGATGACCTGCATGTAGTCGGCCAGCGTCGCGTTACCCGACAGCGTGAGGGTCACCGTGCCGTTGGTGCTGTTGGCATTGATGGTGATGCCGTTGACGCTGTTGCCCAGATTCAGTGCATCGCCGTCCTGACGGTTGGTCAGAACCACGGTGGCGCCGGTGAGCATCGTGCTGTCCGGGTCGGTGATGCTGATGTCGGTATCAGCGATCGACACGCCGGCGCCCGGGGTGTTCTCGGTGAACGTGACTTTGTAATCGGCACCGGTCGCGCCGCTGGAGTTGTTGGCGTCCAGATCGAGCACCGGTGGCGCATCGTTGTCGATGATCGAAGTACTGACGCTGCCATTGGTGCTGCTGACCGCGAGGTTCTCGAAGTTGCCGCCGGTAGCCGAATCGATCTTGACCACGAAGTTCTCGGTGCCTTCGGTGATCTTTTCATCGAGGGTGGCGACGTTGAACTGCGCGCTGCTGGCGCCCGCCGGGATCTTCACGGTGTACACACCGGTGAAGTCCGAACCGTCGGCAGCGGTGCCGCTGTAGACGATTTTCAGGGTCACTTCGGTCTGCGCCGGGTGATTGAGGCTGACGGTGTAGCTGGCGGTCTGGCCCTCGGTCACCGAGCTGCTGCCACTGATGCTGACGGTAGTGGTGTCGACAGTGTCGGTGACGCTGGTCACTGCTGGCGTGGTGCTCGGTACCAGATTTTCGAAGTTGCCACCGGTGGCGCTGGTGATCGTCGCCTGCACCGAGCCGGCGTCTTTGTAGACGTCGTCGGCGGGTGCTGGAACGTTCACGGTGCCGATGGTTTCGCCTGCTTTGATGGTGATGACCGCGCCGTTGCTCAGGGTCACGGTGACCGGCGAGCCCGCCGGGTTGGTGAGCGTGGCGGTGTAAGTGATCTGGCCACCTTCGGCTACCGAGCCGGTCGCCGACAGCGACAGGTTGGTGGTGTCGACGGTATCGGTCACGGTGGTGCTGACCGGGGTTTTGTCGGCGACCAGATTTTCGAAATTACCGCCGCTGACGTTGGTGATCGCATTGGTGATCGGCGCGTGGCCGGTCAGCGCGTCGTTAGAAGCGACAGCGGTTGCAGTGCCGGTAGTTTGACCGACGCCGATGGTGA
>Ga0209676_1001422_pt1 | contig 22714 bp, 19 predicted proteins | sample AraplaCvi_mLB_r2_FD_184282 | JGI IMG/M metagenome (GOLD analysis project Ga0209676, IMG submission 184282) | Arabidopsis root microbial communities from North Carolina, USA - plate scrape MF_Cvi_mLB_r2 (SPAdes) (version 2) | ecosystem: Host-associated > Plants > Roots > Endosphere | place: USA... | reverse complement strand
TGCCCGACGGACGTATCGTCCGGTACAAGCGCATCCGCTTCCTCCCCACGCCCGCTGGGCAGTCCCGCTATACCGTCATCGACGGCGACCGGCCCGATGTCGCCGCGTGGCGCATCGCGCAGGATCCCGAAAGCTTCTGGCGGCTCTGCGATGCAAATGTCGTTTCCCGCCCCGCCGATCTCACCGCGACCGCAGGCACGCAATTCGTCATCCCCGATCCGACCGGAGCGGCGGGGCGATGAGCCTTCTTCCCTCCTTCTTCATCGTTCAACTGGCGTTCGCGCCGCTGCCGCCCTTCGTCGCCAGCGCGCTTTCCGAGATCGAGGTCGAAACCTCGATCGAGGGGGCCAGCATGTTCCGCCTCCACTTCGATCTCAGCCGCACCGCCATCGGCGATTTTGACGCGCTGGTATTCGATCTTTTCCGCCCGCTCGTGCCGATCCGGATCAGCCTGTCCTTTGGACTGGGGCTGCCGATGACGCTCATCAACGGCTTCGTCCGCGATGTGCAGATGACCGTCGGCAACGATCCCGGGAGTTCGCGAATGGAAATCGTCGGGGCGGATGCGCTCGGCACCATCATGGGTCATGTGCAAATCCCGTTCACCTGGCCGAACCTGCCCGACAATGTCATCGTGTCGGCGATCTTCGGCAAATATGCGATCATCCCGGCGGCGGTCCCGACGCCGCCAATGCGGACAATCCTCGATACCACCACAACCCAGCAGGCGCGGGACTCGGCGTTTCTCCAACAGATCGCGTCGTTCCACAGCTACAATCTCTTCATCCGTCCCGATCCGCTGGCGGGATTCGACGTCGGTTATTTCGTCCCCTTGCCGATGATGACCGCCCTTCCGCCGCAAGGCGTCCTGTCGATCGATTTCGGCAGCCAGACCAACCTCAACAGCTTCCAGCTCACCAACCAGCAACTGAAACCGACGACGGTGGTCAGCGTCTTCCCCGAATCGAACACGCGCGTGCCCGTGCCCGTCGTCGCGCCCGTCGCGACCGAAGTCCCCATGGGATTGGAGCCATCGCTCTTCCGCGTCATCCCGCCCGCGGTCGAGGTCGAAATCAGCAATGAGGCGGCAAGCGTCGCCGAAAAATATTGGCAGGCCTTCGCCAAAGTCACCGAGTCCGCGCGCACCGTCCGCGCGAGCGGCGAAGTCGATGGCCTGAAATATTCGCGCCCCCTGATGCCCGGCCTGCCGGTCGCCATTCGCGGCGCGGGACGGCAGCATTCGGGAAATTATCTCGTCACCGCCGTCACGCACCGCATTTCGCGCGACGGCTACGCCCAGAATTTTCAGGCAATGCGCAACGCGGTCGGGCTCTCGGGTGCAGAGCTTTTCATCGACCCTCTGGCGCCGGTCACATGAGGGGGATGCGCCGTGGCCGACTATGACAGCGCGGAAGAAAGCGGCGGACGCGCCCGGCAGCGCGTCTACGGCATGTATCGCGGCACCGTCATGAACAATCTCGATCCGCTGAGCATGGGGCGGGTCCAGGCTTTTGTCCCCGAGGTGCTGCAGGGCATCCCCACCGGCTGGGCAACACCATGCGCCCCCGTCGCGGGATTGAAGGCCGGCTTCTTCTCGGTTCCCGCGATCGGTTCGGGCGTCTGGATCGAATTCGAGGCGGGGGACGTGTCGCGCCCGATCTGGGTCGGCGGTTATTGGGGCGCGCCCGAGGCGCCCAACGAGCCGCCCTCGCCCGCTCCGCCGCTTCCCACGCAGAAGATATGGCGATCCGATTTCGGGCTGACCGTCGCGATGGACGATGTCCTCCAGACCGTCGTCATTACCGATGCGCTCGGCACCAACAAGGTGACGGTCGACGTCAAGACGGGGACGGTGACGCTGTCGGGCCTCGCCCGTGTCGTGCTCGACGCCCCGATCGTCCAGGAAGGGAGCGGCACTGCCTTCCATCCCGGCGTGCTTGGGGACCAGTTGCTCACCTATCTCGCGCAGATGGTGACGGCGTTCAACACGCACGTCCACCCCGGCGAACTGGCCCTCGGCTTCATGCCGGTCACGCCCGCGCCGCCCGTCGCACCGATGACGCCACCGACGCCGGCGCTCGTCTCCACCAAAGTGTTTCTGGAGTAGTCTATGGCGATCAGACCCGGCACGCTCGACACCTTCAACGGCTCGATGGCACATGCGATCGAGAATGAGCTGGCACCTTTGCTCGACACGGCGCTGCCGGCGCTCGGCACCCCCGAACGCCGCGACACCCGCCGCCTTTTCGTCGCGATTGCGCGCGGAGTCGTCTCGCATCTGCGAGCGCATCAGGCGAGCCTCGATGTCGATTATTTCGCCGATGGCGTGAACAGGTCGACGTCGGTCGACCTTGTGGTCGATTGGACCTAGACCGATGACCGCACATCTCGACCTGCCCTTCGGCTTCGACGCCAACGGCCGCACCGCCGTCACCGAAGACCCCGATCATATCCGCGATATGATCAAGGCGGTGCTCTTCACCGCGCCGGGCGAGCGGGTCAATCGCCCCGATTTCGGCTGCGGCATCCGGCAACTCGTCTTCGCGCCGCTGAGCGATACGCTCACCGCGACGACGCAGCATCTTGTCCAGGGATCGCTCCTGCGCTGGCTCGGCGACGTTATCCTCGTCGAAAGCGTCGAGGTCGAGGCCGTCGAGTCGACGCTCACCATCACCGTCACCTATTCCGTGCGGGCGACGTCCGAACGGCAGAGCGCGGTCTTCGAACGGGCGATTGCATCATGATCTCGCGCGAGGAACCCCTGTGGTGCGATGACGAGCGGCGCAATGCCGTCATCGCCGCCCCGACCCATCCTTTGAACGGCATCGATTTCGTTGAATATGTGCGCGACACGGCCTTTCCCGATACCGACCCGCGTCGGCATCGCGTCGAGGTCACCTTTCTCAAGGCGCCGCCCGCCGCGCTGATAGGGGCGCCGGGTTCCTTCTCGATCGAAGGCGGCATCCGCATCGTCGGCGTCACGCCCGTCGACGTCATCGCGACCGCCGATCCCGACCGGCTGGCGGTGCTCGTCGACCGCGAAGGGGATCTTTCGACCTATTGGCTCCACGTCGACCATCCGCAGATCGACGACGAACGGTCCGAAGCGGGATTCGGCTTCAAGGCGGGCTGCCCGACCGAGTTCGATTGCCGCCCGCGCCACGATTGTGAGCCGCAGGTCTTCATCGAACCGGCGCTCGATTATCTCGCCAAGGACTATCAGAGCTTCCGCCGCCTGCTCATGGACCTGGCGCCCCAGCTCAACCCCGATTTCACCGAAACCAACGCCGCCGACCTCACCGTCACCCTGATCGAGCTTTTTGCCTACGCCGGCGATTACCTCAGCTATTATCAGGACTGGGCGGCTACCGAGGCCTTCTTCGACAGTTGCCGCGACCGCATTTCGGCCGCGCGGCATACGAGCCTTATCGATTACCGGATGCATCAGGGGCGCAACGCGCACGGCTTCATCCAGTTCGACGGAGCACGCGGCGCCGGCGGAACGGTCCTCGCCGGCACAAAGCTCCTCACACGCGTCACGCAGCCGCTGCGCGGCCAGTCCGCCACACCCTCGCTCAATATCGCAGCCGGGACGGCCGATTTCGACACCGATCCCGCGCTTTCCCGCACCACGATATTCGAAACCGCCGCGCCGGTTCGCGTGATCGGCGCCCGCAACAGCCTGCGCATTCATGATTGGGGCGATGCTGCCTGCTGTCTGGCGAAGGGTGCGCGCGAGGCGTGGCTCTATGCGGTCAGAGATGCCGCTGGCGGAAATCTGACAGCGCTTCGTCCCGACTTCCTTCCCGGCGAATATCTTCTTTTCGAAGAGGTGCTCGGCCCGTCCACCGGACTCGCCGCCGATGCCGATCCGCGCCACCGTCAGGTCGTGCGCATCGAGTTCGTCGAGGACGCGACCGACGCGGTCTTCCATGCGACGCTCACCGGCGGCCAGCTCACCCCCGCGGGCGCGGGCGACCCGACGCTCCCGCTGCTCCACGTCCGCTGGCGCGAGGTCGATGCGACGACCATGCCTTTCTGCTTGTCCGCGAGGAAGCCCGACACCAACGCGATCATCCCGCTCGTCACGATCGCGCGCGGAAACGTCACCCCGATCGATCACGGTCGCACCGTCATTCGCGAGCTTCCCACGCCGCTCGCACCGCTCGGCACCTTCCCCGCGGTCGAGTCCGGGAGCGGGCGCTGGCCGATCGATATCCAGCCGCTTGCCGATGGTCCGCTTACCTTCCAGACCATGCCCGCCGATCCGACCTATGTCGCCGACGGCCGGCTCGCGACCGGGCGGCACGATCTCGACAAGCCCGCCAGCGCCGCGATGCCCGCGATCAGCGTGAGCTATGGCTGGGACAGCGGCACGCCCGAGCTTTTCCGCCCGGTCCGCACGCTGATCGGCAGCGAGTCTTCGGACCCGCATTTCGTCGCCGAAGTCGGCAATGGCGGCACCACCCGCCTGCGCTTTGGCGACGATCAATATGGCCGCCGGGTCGGCACCCCGATATCCGCCCGCGCGCGCTATCGCATCGGGAACGGCCGCACCGGGAACATCGGCGCGGGGGCGCTGTTCCACGTCGTCGAACCCGACGTCGCTGACCTCACCGATCCGGCCAACCCGAGTGCGGGCGCGCTTCCCTTCCCCGTCATCGAGGCGATCCGCCAGCCGCTGCCCGCTCGCGGCGGCACAGATCCAGAAACCATCGAGGAAGCCCGCCAGCTCGCGCCCGAAGCCTTTCGCGCCGAAACCTTCCGCGCCGTTACCGAACAGGATTATGAGGCCGCAGCGATGAAGCTTGGCGGGGTTGCCGCCGCCAAAGCCCGCTTCGTCTGGACGGGCAGCTGGCATACCGTCTTCGTCGCCCTCCACCCCTCCGACCCCGCGCAGCTCGACCGTTTGCCGGGCGGCGGCGCGTTGTTGAAACCCGGCTTTGCCGCGCGAGCGCGGGCCTGGCTCAACCGGTACAGGCTGGCGGGCTACGACCTTGCCGTCCGCGCGGCCATCTATGTGCCGATCGAGCTGGAAATCCGGCTCTGCATCGCGCGCGGTCATTTTGCGGGCGAGGTGCTGGAGGCGGTGTCCGAAGCCTTGTCAAACCGGCGCCTGCCCGGCGGCCGCACGGGCTTTTTCCATCCGAGCAATTTCAGCTTCGGATCGCCCGTTTATTCCAGCCGCATCTATGCGCTGCTGCAGGCCATCGACGGCGTCGAATCGGCGACCATCCAAGTCATGAAGCGCTATTGGGACCTGCCGAATGGCGAGCTGGAGCGCGGCATGGTCCCGATGGGGCCCGACGAGGTCGCGCGGCTCGACAATGATCGCAACCAGCCCGAATTCGGCGTGCTGCGCCTGAGCGCGGTGGGAGGGCTCTGAGATGACGCAAATCCCCTCCCCGGACTTTTGCGCCTGCTGCGAGAGCGCGGCCTCGCCCGCCCCCGCGCTGATCGACAATCGCCCCGGTCTCGCCCAGATCCGCTGGCGGACGGGCAGCTACGCGACCTTCCGCCAGGCGATGATCGAGGCGATGGCGGCGGGCCCGCGCGATCCGTCCGATCCCGACGATCCCAAATGGCCGACCGAGGTCCGCGCCGCGCTCGCCGGGCTCACCACGCGGGACGATGCCGATTATGGCATGATGCTCGTCGATCTGTTCGCCGCCGTATCGGACGTGCTGTCCTTTTACAGCGAACGCTATGCCAACGAGATGTTCCTGCGCACCGCGCGCGAGCGGGATTCGCTGCTCCGCCTCGTCCGGCTGATCGGCTACCGCCTGTCGCCGGGCGTCGCCGCCACGACCGCGCTTTCGTTCACGCTCGATGCCGGGGCCACGCTCAACCTCGCGGCGGGGGTCAAGGTGATGAGCGTCCCGGGGCAGGACGAAAGGCCCCAAATGTTCGAAACCATCGCCGCGCTGCGCGCCGACGCGCGGCTCAACGATCTCGCGGTGTTTGGCGCGCCGCAAAATGTCGCGCCCTTCGCGCAAGGCACGCGCCGTTTCCCCATATTGGTCCGGCCGGACCCGCTGCTGCGCGGCGATACCGTCGCGATCGTCGGCGGCGGTGCGCTGGAGCTCAACGAGGTGCGCCGCATCGATACGATGCCCGATGGCGACTATCTGGAACTGACCAAGTTCATCGGCATCACCGGCGCTTCGTCGGTCGGGTTCAAGGTCAAGCGGCAGCTCAACCTGTTCGGCCATAATGTGCCGCCAAGCTACTCGTTCTACGATCCTGCCCAGCCGCCGGCACTGCGCTGGAAGGTCAAAAATATCGGTGTCGATTATGCGAAGGACATCGCCGCCTCGCGGTCGCGATATTCGCTCGATCGCAAGATCGACGACCTGAAGCAGGACACGGTCGTCCTCATCGATTGCGGGCCCGGCGCGCCTACGCGCTTCGCTTTCGGCTTCATCAACGCCGTCGAAATCGACACCGATACCCTGGGTCCGATGACCGATACGGTCACGCGGATCGGCGTCCAGCCCGTGTCGGTTCTGGTGGGCGCGGAAGGCTTCCTGCTGCTGGTCGGGCAAGGCTTCCCCTTCATCCCCGATATCCGCAAGACGCGCCTGTTCGAGCTGGAAAGCCGCGCGATCGTCCCCCGTCGCTATATTTACCCGAACGCGCTTTCGGGTCAGACGCTCCACGTCCGGTCCGACCATTTCGACGACGCCACGCTGATCGAGAAAAAGCGCCGCATCATCGTGTCGCGCGGCGCCCGCCGCCACCTCGCCCAGGTGACGAGCGTTACCGAACTCCCGCCGAACGGCGATGGCATCAAGCATCTCGCGATCGGCTTCACCCCCGGCCTCGGCACGCCGATGGCGACGGCACGGATGAACGGCAATGTCGCCCCTGCCAGCCACGGCGAAACCCAGCCCGACGAAACGCTCGGGCATGGCGATGCGTCCAAGCCGTTCCAGCGCTTCCGCCTCCAGCGCAGCCCGATCACACGCCTGCCCGGAAAGACCGGCATTGAACCGTCGACCGAGCTCGCCATCCGCGTCAATGGCGAGCTTTGGACCGAAGTGCCGTCGCTCTATGGCCGCGGCCCGACCGAGCGCGTTTATACCGTGCGCGACGGCGATGACGCCGTCACGACCGTCGGTTTCGGCGATGGCAAAACCGGCGCGCGGTTGCCGAGCGGGGCAAGCAATATCGTCGCGCGCGCGCGCACCGGGCTCGGCGCGGGCGGGCGGTTGAAGGCCGACCAGTTGACCACCGTCCTCACCCGCCCGCCGGGGCTGCGCGCCGCGACCAACCCGCTCGCCACCGACGGCGGCATCGACCCCGAGACGCTCGATACCGCCCGCGACGTTGCCCCCGCGACGGTGCGGACGTTCGGACGCGCCATCGCGCTGCTGGATTTCGAGGATGTCGCAAGACAGACGGGGCTCGTGTCCCGCGCGCGCGCCAGCTGGGCGTGGATCGGGCTCGAGCGCGCGATCCAGCTGACCGTCGCGGGAGTCGAGGGCGCGCGGCTGTCGTCCGACGCCATGGCGTCGCTGATCGCCGCGCTGCGGACCGTGCGCGATCCCAATCACCCGCTGATCGTCGGCAATCTCTGGCGCGTGCCGGTGGTGCTCACCGCACGGCTGCTGCGCGATCCGGCCTATGAAGCCGACATGGTGGAGGCGAACGCCCGCGCCGCGCTCCTCGCCTTTTTCGATTTCGACGCCCAGCCGCTCGCGCGCGCGCTGCATCTCAGCCAGATCGTCGCCGCGTTGCAGGAGGCCAAGGGCGTCGTCGCCGTCGATGCCGACCGCTTCCGCATCAAGGGCATCGAAGCCTGGACCCCGGCGCAAATCGCCCGGCGCGGCGCGACCGCCGCGCTCGTCCAGCCGCATATCCGTATCTTCGATGCACGCCCGCGCTTGCCCGCGGCCCAACTCGATCCGCTCGCCCTCGCCGGGCTGGCGCTCGATCCCGATGCGCTCGCCCTGCCTGCCGAACAGGCTTTCGTCGCGCAGCCCAATGTCGACCTCGTGCTCAACGTGGTGGAGGCGTTATGAGCAGCTATTCGACCGCGCTTCGCGACAAGCTCTTCGAGCTGCTTCCGGCGTACATCCGCGAGCTCGACGGGCCCGACCGGCTGGCGGCGAACGATCCGCCGGGACCGCTTCAGGCGCTTCTTCGCGTCATCGAGGAACAGGCCGACGCGATCGACGGCGATATCACTCAGCTGTTCAACGACGCCTTCATCGAAACCTGCGAGCCGTGGGCGATCCCCTATATCGGCGATCTGGTCGGAACGACGCCGCTGTTCGACGAAAGCCGGATTCGCGGCGGAGAGACCGCGAAGGAGTTGTTCGGCAATCTGAACGGCCCGTCCTTCCGCCCGCAGATCGGCCTCGGCAACCGCGCCGATGTCGCCAAGACCATCTATTTCCGCCGCCGCAAGGGCACGCTGCCGATGCTCGAGGAGTTGGCGCGCGATGTGACCGGATGGCCCGCGCACGCGGTCGAATTCTTCCAGCGACTGCAATGGAACCAGCGCGTCAAAAACCATCTTCGGATGCACGCCCTGCAAACCCCCGACCTCCGTTCGGTGGCGGCGCTCGACCGGCTGGAGGGCGCCTTCGATACGACCTGCCGGACAGTCGACGTCCGCCCGATCGGTGAGGACGAGGGCTGGTACGGCATCCGCAAGATCGGCTTCTTCCTCTGGCGGTTGATCGCGCACCGCTTCGAAGCGGTCGATGCGCGCAGGCAGGGCGGCGCGGGCGATTTCCGCTGGCGGTTCAGCCCGCTGGGGCAGGATGCACCGCTATTTTCGGCGCGGCGGCGCGAGGATGACGAAACCGGACTTACCGAACGGCGCCACGTGCCGCAGGCGATCTCGCGGCCCGAATTCCATGACGATATGCGCAGCGCGCTGCTCCAACCCGCCGTCCCCGATTTCTCGGAATATTATGGGCTGTTCGACCCCTTCCCCGGCATCATTCTGGCCGACGAACGGGCGATGATGATCTTCATCAACGGCGCGCCAGTGCCGCTGTCGCGCATCCGCTGCCGCAACCTCGACCTCTGGGGCCAGCCCTCGGGCAATCAGGTGGCGATCGATGTCGCAACCGGACGGATCGCACTCGGCCCCCTCGCCGCCACCGCCGCCGCCGCAGGCGGTGTCTCGGTCTATTTCCACCACGGCTTCCCCGGCAATCTGGGCGGCGGCTTGTACCGGCGGCGCGCATGGCTGATCGAGCCTGCCGGCGGCGTCCTGATCCTTGAGGTCAACGACAGCGGCGCCCCCGGCACCTTCGCGACGATCGCGGCGGCCGTCGCGCATTGGACCGGCCTGCCCGTCCAGCCCGACTGCATCATCCGCGTCGGCGACAGCCGGACCTATACCGACGCGCTCACCATCGAGCCCGCCGACGGACGCTATATCGCCATCGAGGCGGCGGACGGTTGCCGCCCGCACCTGCTTTTGCCCGGGCCGCTGAGGATCACCGGGAACCACGATACTTCCAGCGTGACCCTAGGAGGCCTGCTGGTCGAAGGACGGATCGAGATAGCCGGGTCCCTCCGGCAGTTGCGCCTCATTCACACGACCCTCGTGCCCGGCGGGTCGATTGCCGCGCCCGATCCTGCCTTGCCGCCGTCACCGCCTGCCCCCGTCCAACCCAGCATTTCAGCCGCGGAAGCGCTGCCAGATGGCAGTCTCGCCAACGCCCAATTGCGGATCGAAGCCGCCTTCTCGATCATCGGACGGCTGCGAATTCCCGATCATGCCGAGTTGATCGCGCTGCTCGATTGCGCGGTGGATGGCACCGGCGGCACCGCGATCGCCGGCCCCGCCGCCAACAGCTCCGGCCCGGCCTGCCATATCGAGCGCAGCACGATCCGGGGGCAGGTCCGCGTGCGGCAGGTCGATCTTGCCACCGACAGCATTTTCGATGGCCTCGTCATCGTCCAGCGGCAGCAGACCGGATGCGTCCGCTTCAGCTATGTCCCGGCAAATTCAGTCACACCGCGGCGTTATCGCTGCCAGCCCGACCTCGCCATCCGCCGCGCGCTCGAAGCAGCCGCCCCGCTGACCCCGGCGCAGGCCGCGGCACTGCGCACGGAAACCGCGCTGCGCGTCCAGCCCGAATATACCAGCGAAGCCTATGGCCAGCCCGCCTGGCTTCAACTCGCCCGCTCCGCGCCGTCCGAAATCACAACAGGGTCCGAGGATGGCGCCGACATGGGCGTCTGGTGTCATCTGAAGCAGCCGCAGCGCGCGGCCAATCTGAAGCTCCGGCTCGAGGAATATCTCCCCTTCGGCCTCGAGCCCGCGCTGATCCGTGTCACATGAAATGCGTTTCCTGAAAGGCGATTGAGCGATGTCTGGCGATTACACCCGGTTCACCTTCGATCCCCGCAAGCGGTTCGCGGGCGTGCAAATGCAGCAGGGCCGCGTCCAGCTCGATTCGGACTGGAACGAGCAGGGCGACGTGCTGCGCGAACGCACGCGGCTCCTCACCCTCGACGCCGGCGGCGAAGCCTGGGTCGCGTGGCTGACGACGCCCGACGCGTTCCTGATCGGCGCGATCGCCGGGTCGCCGCCCGATCTCTCGATCGGCATGGGGCGCATCTATGTCGACGGGCGCCTCGCCGAGGTGTTCGACGGCGAAGGCGTGACCTATCTGAACCAACCCTTCCTCCCCACGCCACCGCCGCTCAATCCCGGCGTCGATACGCTGGTCTATCTCGATCTTTGGGAACGCGAGGTCACCTGGGCGGAGGACACCGAGCTTCTCGATGTTGCGCTCGGCGGGGTCGATACCACCACCCGCGTCCAGCAGGTCTGGCAGGTCAAGCTGTATGAGCAGCGCGGAACGCCTGCCGAATGCGGGGTCGATCTCGACGCGCTGTTTCCGCCGTCCGCGGGACGTCTGACAACCTCGGCGGTCGCGCCGCCCGCCCCCGACGACCCGTGCATCCTTCCACCCAATGCCGGCTATCGCGGGATCGAAAACCGGCTTTATCGCGTCGAGGTTCAGGTCGGCGGCGCGCTGGGCACGGCGCGTTTCAAATGGTCGCGCGACAATGGCTCGATCGTCTCGCGCGCCAGCGCGATTGCGGTGGCGGGCGGGCAGAGCCGCATCACCGTCAACCGCATCGGACGCGACGAAATATTGCGTTTCCGCATCGGCGATTGGGTCACGCTCACCGACGACCACCGCGAACTCAATGGCGAAGCGGGGCAGATGGCGCGCGTCATCGATATCGACGAGGCGGCGCGGGTTGTCGTCCTCGACCGCGCGGTGCCGACCGCCGGCCGCGCTTTCGGCGCCACCGCTGCCGAGATCGCCGACCGCAACACGCGCCTCCAGCGCTGGGACCAGCGCGCGCCCGGCAATGTACTCGACGGCGACGGCCTGATCGCCACCGCCGCCGGGCCGATCGATCTCGAAGACGGCGTTCAGGTCAGCTTCTCGGTCGCACCCGCAGGCGGCGTTTTCCATGTCGGCGATTATTGGGTCTTCGCCGCACGCACCGCCGATGCGTCGGTCGAGGAACTGACGCAGGCGCCGCCGCGCGGCATCGACCACCAATATCTCCAGCTCGCCGCGATCCCGGCGGGCGGCGCCCCCGCCGATTGCCGCCCCCCGCCACCGCGCGACGAGGGCTGCTGCACCTTCGTCGTGCGCCCCGGCGGCGACATCCAGGCCGCGATCGATGCCCTGCCGCCCGCCGGCGGCTGCGTCTGCCTCAAGGCCGGACTGCACCTTATCGACGCACCGCTGGTGATCCAGCGCGACAATGTGACGCTCCACGGCGAAAGCATGGGTGCCATCGTCTTCAACCGGCGCGGAACCGGGCTGCTCGTAATCCGCGGGGCCGAGCATGACCGTGTGTACAACATCGTCTTCCGCCAGGGCGAAGCGGGTGCCGAACCGGTCATCTATCTCGAGCGCGCCAACGACTGCGACATCGCCGATTGCCGCATCGAGGTGGTCGCCCGCGCCGATACGATCGGCATATTCGCGGTCGCGTCGGAAGCCGTTTCGATTTCGGCAACCGGCTTCGCATCGCCGGCGATCGGGGTATGGTTCGAAAAGGGCTGCCAAAAGGTCATGGTCAGCGATTGCGCGTTCGAGATGGCCGAAACCGGCCCCAATATGCCGAGCAATGTCGCGGTTCTGGCGCGCGCAATGCGCGGCTTTGCAACGATCGAAAACAACATCATCGAACGGGCGGTCAATGGCGTGCTGATCAACGACGCCACCTCCGGCCAACCCTTCTCGCGCGCGCTCCTGTCGCGCGTGTCGGGCAACCGGATCGCGCTGGCGGAAAATCCGAACCCCGCGATCCCGGCCTATGGCATCGACGCGGCCGCCGCGGGCTCGATCGTCGAGGCCAATCATATCGTCCATAACGGCGGACGCATGGCGGCGATCCGGCTGTGCGGCAGCGGCTCGCGGGCAACCGGCAACCTGATCGTCTCGACCGCCCGAGACGCCGCGGCCACCGTCGCGATCATGGTGGGTCACGAGGAAAACGACATCTTCGCGCCCGTCTCGCGCATATCCGTCACCGGGAATATTATCGAAGGCCCGCAGAACGGGATCGGGATGGCGGGCGTGTCGTTCGGCGAGATAACTGGCAATATCCTCGGGCGCGAGGGCGAACCCATCGTCCTTGCCATTGCGCTCAACACGGCCAGCGATTGCATCGTCGCCGACAACGAACTGATCCGCCCGGCCTTCGGCATTTTCGCCTCGCAAGGCGCGCGCAACACAATCGCGAACAACCGCATAGAGGGCGGCAACGTCGGTGTGGCGATCACGACCGAACAGGCGCCCACCGTCAGCGGATGCCGCCTGACCGGGCTCGAGCTATACGGTATCATTGTGCTCGGCATCACGCAGCGCTGCGACATGACGGGCAACCGCGTCATCCGCTGCGGCTCGCGCGCAGCGACCGCGACGGCCATCGGCGCATTCGGCATTTTCGGCGAATGGCATGTCGAATCGAACGAAATCATGGACACCGGCCTGCCGCCCGATGCGGGCGGACCGGTCGCCGCGCTCGCCTATGGCATTTCGGGCGATTATATTCTCGAAGCGCGGGTGGAGAGCAATCTCGTCACCTATTCGGCGATGGACAGCCGGAACGTCACCAACGAAGATCGCGCTTTAAGAATACGCGGCTACCTCGAAATGCGCATCCCGCTTGCCGGCGAACAGATTATTTTCGGTTTTCCGATCCAGATCGCGAACAACAAATTCATCGGGCCGGGTGCGACGGCGCTCGTCGAATTGCGCGAGGATCAGATCAACGACACGATTTTCGTGCGCTTCGAGCGCGTGCTCTATTCGGGCAACTACTGCTCGCATTTCTCGACCCCCGCCAATGACGACAGGGCGACCGTGCATCTGCGCGGCCGCGCGCTGACGGTTTCGGCCAATCATGTGAAGGCGCTGACGCGCGGATTCTTTTCGTATCAGCTGAACGGCGTACCGGGGACGTTCCTCGGAAACGTCTCTCACGGACCGACGCTGGGCCGCGCGGTCGCCGTCATCCCCGACCCCGAAGCGGCATTTAATTCGATCATCTGACAAGGAGCGAGCCATGAATATCGAACAGTTGGTCAAGCGCCAGGATGCGCTGGTCGCGGACATGACCAAAAGCCTGAAAGCACGCGGTTTCGATACGGCGGTGATCGCGAGGCCGATCGAAATACAGAAGAGCCGCGTGGCTTCGATCAAAAGCCGCATCGAGGCTCTTGAGAACTTCAAACGCCAGCAGGGTGAAGCGATCGACAAGGAGATAGCCGAGTTGAAGGCGGAGCTCGAGCTGGTCGGCAAGGCGCTGGAGAAGGATCGCGAATTTCTGGCCCCGGCGACCAAAGCCGGCAAGCCGAAAGCCAAGGCAACGAAAGCGACGCCGGCCAAGGCAAAAGGCACCGCAAGGTAGCAGCCGCTGACAATTTTGCGCACCCGCCGCCGAACGCGCGGCAGGGCATCGCCGGCATGCCCGACTGCGCGCCACGCCGCGAAACCTTGATTTGAGCCCGATTGAAGATTTATGTTAATGTACGTTGTGGGTTCGACCCTACGGATATCTTCAATCGGGTAGACTGAGCGCGATGGCGTCGCAAAACAACCAAGCCTATGACTTCGCCTTCCTGACGGCAAAGCAGGCGGCAGTCCTCGACCTTCTCGCGAACCACCGGACCAGCAAGGAGATGGCGCACACGCTGGGCATTTCCGAAACGGCGGTCAATCGGCGGATCGAATCGGTGCGCCAACGCCTCGGCGGGATATCGAGACCTGAACTCGCGCGCCGTTATTCGGACTGGACAGCGATCCCCGATCCATCGCGGACCTCGGCTAAGTCATTGGAACACGCCGATACGCCATGTGTAGAAAATAGGACCAACATTCTCCCGCTGGCCGATCTCGCTGCAGACGGGAATGCCCCATCGCGGGACAGCGAGGAAACTGCCACCACCTTTCACGACCCGGTCGCCATGTCGATCGACGCACCTTGGAAGGAATGGCAAGAGCCCCGCATTGTCCCCAGGGTGCTCGACGGCGAAAATGCCACGCTCGCCCGCGGTACGGCGATTGCGATCCTTCTGGTCGCCATCATTGCCAGCCTCGTCCTTGCCCTTGCGGCGGCGCAGGCACTCGCGGACGCAGTCAGCTAAGCCGCCCCTGCCGGTATGCAATCGAGTCCGCGGGATACGAGCTCCGCGGTTCGGGGAACTATGGGGATATTATCATGACCAACGAAGCGACCGCACCCGTGCCGGCCTATATGGCGCGTATCCGCAACCAGATCCGCCAGGCAGAAAGCAAGGCGGACGAGAGTTTGCTGGCCAAGCTCGATGTTCTGAGTTCGATCCTGCGCGCACGTCAGGTCGAGGATATTCCTGCTCCGCACACCGGCCAGGATGCGATCATTCGCCTTGGCCGAGCGATCCAGTCGGACATCAGCTCGGCGAATGATGTGTTCCGGTCGCACAATGCCCTCATCGACGCCAAGGTCCAGATTACCGGCGGCCCCGGACACGACGACACGCTTGCCTTTGTCGAACAAAAGGAAGGTGGCCGGGCGGCTGCCTGACGCTTGACGAGGTTGCCAACGGCGCCCACAGATTTGGGGTGGGCCCGATCATGATCACAAACTTCGTATCAGTCAGCCTCCTCAGCGTAGCGGCACTGCGCTGGGGCGGCCCTCCCGAACGGATTTGTGTGGCAACGCTCTTCACGGTGACCTTTGGCGATCCCGTGTATCACCTCCTGGTGGAGCGCGGTCCGGTCTATGGATCGGTCGATATCGGTCATCTTGTGATGGACGTGGGCGTCGCAGCGATTTTCATCGCGGTCGCGCTCCGGGCAAACAGGGTTTATCCGTTATGGCTCGCGGCCTTCCAACTGGTCTCGGTACTCGCGCACTTCGCACGCGAACTGACCGACTCCTTTCCAAAGCTCGCCTATGGACTGATGAGCTACGGACCTTTTTACCTGATCCTCCTGATCATGGCGGGCGGGCTCGCCTTTCACGCGAGGCGGATCCGCCACCTCGGGCGATATCCGTCGTGGCGCAGCTCCTCGAGCCGTTCGCCGGGAACCGGGCAGAGAGTGCGGCCCACCGGCTGATTACCCATTTCGGCGGGTTGGGCCGGGCCCTCAGCGCGACGCCTGCCCAGCTCGAGCGAGCCTTGGCCGACGACCGGGAACTAGCGGCTAAGATCCTCGCGGCACGAAGTTTGTTCGAAGCGGCGCTGCACGAGAAACTCAGTCATTCGACCGTCTCGGCCGCCGACCCGGATTATCGGCGTTACCTGCGCCTCACAATCGGCAAATCCCCGGTCGAATGCCTGCACGCGACTTATGTCACCTCGCAATGGGGCTATCTCGCCGATGACCGGATCGCGACGGGAACCCCGGCGCAGGTCGAACTGAACCTTCGGTTTTTTCTCGGCCGCGCCTTTGACGTGGGCGCGCATGGCGTTCTGCTCGCCCACAACCATCCATCGGGCTCGGCCGAACCGAGCGCCGCCGACATCGCAATAACCCAGCGGATCGCGCGTCTCACCCAATCGGTCGGCGTCCTGTTGCTCGACCATCTGATCATCGGCGCCGACGCGATCGTCAGCATGAAAGAAAGAAAATTGTTATGAGGAGCCCATCCAGAAAATGGGCCGTCTCGCCGGACTTCGTACCGATCGCGAACGGCTTTGAAACAATCAGCGCGACCTGCGTGCCACCTCCGGGGCAGACGCGACCGGCGAAATCCGATCCCTCCGGGACCGATGACGCCAACGACGCCGACCGCCTCGCCGCGATAGCACAGGCCGAATATACAAGCCGTCGACGCCGCGAAGCCCTGTTCACCAAATCGCTTTTCGCCGATCCCGCATGGGATATGCTCCTCGACCTTTACGTCCAGCGCCATGCAGGACGGCCCATCAGCATCCACAGCCTGTGCGTCGCCTCGTCGGTGCCGCAGACGACGGCGGTACGATGGATAGGGCGGCTTGAAGAGTGCGGCATGGTGGCGCGAAGCCCCTGCTCGAAGGATCATCGCGTCATCCATGTCACACTGACCGACAATGCCGTGCGGACTATGCAAGCCTATCTGCGCGGGCAGCGTTGAGGACCCGGAGCGCCGCCGACCGCAGACCAAAATGCCCCTGACACTCGCTCGCGGGTCGCCCACGAGCGAGTGTCCACCATCGAAATAGCGCGCCGCATCCTTTCACGCCGCTCCTCGTTGATCGACTATCGAGACGAGGAGACAATGGTTTGAAACTCGCATATTATTTCATGGCGGCCGCCTTGCTTTCGGGATGCAACGCCTCACCCGATCGCGAAACAGAAAACCGGTCGGCGACCGCCGATCGCCCGTCGCGTCCGGACCTCGACTTCGACGATGCCAAGACCGAATCCTCGGTGATTTCCGAGACTCCGGCTCTCCGGGCGCAGGTGATACTCGATCATCTCGGCTTCTCGTCCGGCGTGATCGACGGCAGAGAGGGAGCCTCCTACGCTGCCGCGCTCCGCGGCTTTCAAACCGCGAACGATCTTCCCGATACCGGAAAGCTGGATACCGCGACGCTCGCGCGTCTCGATCGGTGGAAAGACATACCCGCGACGCGCGTCGTCATCATTCCGGAAGGCTTCGCCGCAGGGCCGTTCATTCCCGATTTTCCGAAGGACGCCGCCGATCAGGCTGAATTGCCGACGCTCGGATACCGAAACCTCATGGAGGCGCTCGCCGAGCGCTTCCACACCACGCCCGAGTTCATCGTCGCGCTGAACACGCCCGAAACGCCCGTCGGCGCGGGCAAGCCGATCCGCGTCCCCAATATCCCCAACGCGCCTCTGCTCCCCGCCGATCGCGACGAACGCGGCTGGGGCTCGACCCTACAGCGGCTGGGGATCGCGCCCGACCAAGTCAAAGCCGAACGGGTGGTGGTCGATAAATCGGAAGGCGTGCTCAAAGTCTACGGCACGAACGATCAGCTGATCGCGCAATTTCCGGCGACGATGGGAAGCAGCAAGGATCCGCTGCCGATCGGGGACTGGAAGATTCAGGGCGTTAGCCGAAATCCCGATTTCCATTACAACCCGAAGCTCTTCTGGGACGTCAGCGACAGCAAGGACAGCCAGATCCTGAAACCGGGGCCCAACAGCCCCGTCGGCGTTGCCTGGCTCGACCTCAGCAAGCCACACTATGGCATCCACGGAACGAGCGAGCCCGCAACCATCGGCCGTGCGGAAAGCCATGGCTGTATCCGTCTGACCAACTGGGACGCGGCGAGGCTCGCACAGATGGTGAAGCCCGGGACAGCCGCAAAACTCCAACCGTAACGCGCAGCGCGAGGAAGGCGGAACGTTGCGCGGAGCGGCGGATTGTTAGGCCATGGATATGCGCACAGGTCCGATGTCCGCAGCGGCCTCCGGTTCCCCGCGATGGTTTCATCGACCTGCGCGCTGGGCACGCACGAGCTGGACGCCGGCGTGGCTGGGAAAACGTCCCCGTCCCGTCCGCATCGCGGTCCGCACAATCGCCATTATCCTGCTGACGCTCTTCGCAATCTGGTTGATCCTGTTCGTCACCAAGGGCCGCTTTCTAAAGGGACCGTTCGAGCGCATCGCGACCTCGCAACTCGAGCGCCAGGTCGATGTCGGCGGCGATTTCCAGCTCTATTTCGCGCCCTTCAACATCAAATTCTATGCCGAGAATCTGCGTATCGCGAACCCGGACTGGGCCCGCGAAAAGCAGTTCTTTGTCGCAAAGAAGATCGACACGCGGATCGCGACATTGCCGCTGATTTTCGGCAAGCGGATCGTCCGCTTCGCCGATCTCGATGGCGCGAAGGTCGCGCTCGAATGGGATGCGGGCAACAAGCGTAACAGCTGGACCTTCGGTGATCCGGACCGCCCGCCGCAGCCGCTCGATCTCCCCGTGATCCGCCGCGCGGCGATCATCAACAGCGGACTTTCCTATCGCGATCCCGGCCTCCGCCTGTTTGCCGACATCGACTTCGACACGGTGAAGTCGCGAAACACCAGCATCCAGGATGCCATCCGTTTCTCCGGCGGCGGGACGATGCGCGGCCAGCCTTTCACCCTGTCGGGCGGCCTCGGTTCGCCCAACGAGACGATCGCCGGCGGCAAAAACGCCTTGACGCTACACGCCACAGGCCTTGGCAACACGCTCGACGTCTCCGGCACCTTGCCCGGTCCGACCGATATCGAGGGCGCCGATCTTCAGCTCAAGGCGCGCGGCGCCAACCTCTCGCGCATCTTCGACTTTCTCGGTGTCGCCATCCCCGACACGCGCGCCTATCGCCTCACTTCGGCGCTGACCTACGAGGACGAGGTCTGGAAGCTTACTGGGATGAAGGGCCTGTTCGGCGACAGCGATCTTGCAGGTTCGCTCGCGATCAGCCAGCCGGAGGGCCGCCTGTATCTGAAGGCCGATCTCAGGACCAATTCGCTCAACATCATCGATGCGGGGCCGTTCGTCGGCTACGATCCGCAGCGCCTCGACAAGATGGGATCATCGGGCACCGTGACAAGCGAGGGCGGCCGCCCGCGCATCCTTCCCGACGCGCCGCTGCGCGTCGAGGCGATCAAGCGCTTCGATGCCGACATACGCTACCGGGTCGCCAAGGTGCGTGCCGAGAGCTTCCCGATCAGTAACGTCGATCTGACCGTCGCGCTCAAAAAGGGGCTTATGGAACTGAAGCCCTTCAACTTCGCGGTCGGCGGCGGCACCGTCAAAAGCGATATCTCGATCGACAGCCGCCCCGCGATCGTGCGAACCGAATATGACATTCGCCTCTCGCCGACGAAGCTCGGCACGCTGCTCGCACGCTTCGGTACCGAAGAGTCCGGAACCACCGGGACGGTCAGCGGCCGCATCCGGATGGTCGGCTTCGGCGACAGCGTCCGCGAGAGCCTTGCCACATCGGACGGCCGCATCGCCTTCGTCCTGCCGCAAGGTAGTTTCTGGACGCGCAACATCCAGCTCGCCGAGCTCGATCTCGGGACGTTCGTGCAGAAAATGTTTCAGGAAAAATTGAAGAAGCCGGTCCAGATCAATTGCGGCCTCGTCGCCTTCACCGTCCGCGGCGGGATCGCGGCGGCAGACCCGATCCTCATCGACACGCAAAAAAATGTGATGCTCGGCCGCGGCGGCTTCTCGTTCCGTAGCGAGGCGATCGACATGGCGGTGCGCGCCGACGGCAAGACCTTCAGCCTTTTCTCGGGTCAGTCGCCGGTCGGGGTCGGCGGCTATTTCGCCGCGCCAAAGATCGATCCGATCGGCGACGAACTTGTCGGCCGCGCGGGTACCGGATTGGGGCTCGGGGTTTTCGCCAGCCCCGTCGCTGCAATCATCCCGTTCATCGATCCGGGCGATGCCAAGGCGGCGCAATGCGGCCCGGTGTTGGCCGGCGCGACCGCCAAAGCGCAACGCACGAGCAAGGGCAAACCCCGCGACGATGTCGGCAAGGGCACGACCGCGAAGTCCGAGGACGGCAAACAAAGCACCGAAGGCAGGAAGGAACAGCGCAAGAAGTTCCTCGGTATTTTCTGAACGCCCGCCCCTGCCTCGTTCGACGCAACCCGTCCGATCGCCTCGCGGTCATGAACGAAGCCCCCTGAAAGGAGACATCATGCGCAACCTGTTCCTGTTCACGTCGGCCGCCTTCCTGGTTTCGGCCTGCTCCGATGCCAACGAGAAGGCCGAGGACAAGATGGAGCGCGCCGCCGAGACCAGCGCGACGGTCGCGGGCCCCATGCCGGCGGCGCTCGGCCTCAGCGAAGCCCAACTGCTCGATGCCGATATCGTCGATGCGCAGGGAAAAGAGCTCGGCGACGTAACGCAGGTTCTGCGCGGCGCCGACGGCAAGGTCGAACGCTTGCTGGTCGAACTCGACGGGATCGGCCCCGACCGCTATGTCCATGTTCCGGTGACCGGCCTCAAGACGGTCGTTCGCGGCGACGACACCGACCTGCAGACAAGCATGACGAAATCCGACCTCGAAGCGCTCCCCGAGGTCAAGCTGCCCGCTCCCTGACGGAGCCTTCTCCATCCCTTCCCGACAGGCGCGGTCACGTTCGCTTCGCAACCGAAAGCCAGTCTGTTGTCATTCGGCGCGCACCGCTGTGCGCGCCGGATAGCTTTGGCCGACTCCCGGCATGGGGTGTTCGACCGACTGGGCGGCCGCGCTTTCATCGCGGGAGAGGCTTGGTCACAGCAGCGCCATGCCGCCGTCGACGCGCAGATTGATCCCGGTGACGAAACTGCTCGCATCCGAAGCGAGGAACAGCGCGGCCTCTGCCAATTCTTCGGGGCGTCCGAACCGGCCCAGGGGAATCGCGCCGGCCATCATCGCTTCAAAGCCTTCGATATCCTCGGGGAGTACGCCGAGCTTTTCGATGATCGCCGTGTCGGTCGGTCCGGGGCTCAGCATATTGACGCGGATGCCGCGTGCCTTGAATTCGAGGGCCCAAGCCCGGGCGAACGCGCCGATCGCGGCTTTTGTCCCGGCATAGACCGGGTGGCCGTCGAGCACTTTGTCGCTGGCCAGCGATCCGAGGCAGATGATCGAACCGCCGTCACGCAGCACGGGGGCCATGCTCTGCACCCCGAAAAAGGTGCCGCGCGCATTGATCGCGAACTGCGCATCATATTCGGCCTCGGACACGTTTTGCGAGTCCGTGATCGTGATGACGCCGGCATTGGCGATATAGATATCGGCGCCGTCGAAGCGTTCGCGGACGAAATCGGCGAGCGCGCGGTGATGGGCGGGATCGGCGGAATCGCCCTGGATGCCAATCGCGCCCGCGCCTATTTCGCGCACCGCATCATCGACGACCTGCTTGCGGCGGCCCGTGATCACCACCTGCGCGCCTTCGGCGGCAAAAAGCTTCGCGGTCGCGAGGCCAATGCCGCTGTTGCCGCCGGTAATCACGGCCACCTTTCCATTCAAACGAGACATAGTCATATCCTTTTCGTTGCTGATCGACGCGATATGGCAGTTCCCAAAAGGCAAATAAGATTGGACAAGGGCACATCACCTTTGCCAAAAACTATCGAATGAAATCGCTTGAACACGCGACAGGCCTGCTGGCCTTCGTCCGCACGGTCGAAGCCGGATCCTTCAGCGCTGCGGCCCGGATGGCCGGATCGACCCCCTCCGCGATATCGAAAAGCGTCGAACGGCTCGAACGCCAGCTCGGCATAAAAATGTTCCGCAGATCGACGCGCTCCTTGTCGTTAACCGCTGACGGCGCGGCCTATTACGAGCGTATCGCGCCCCTGCTTCAGGCGCTCGAGGATGCCGACGAAGTGCTTGGAGACGCGGGCAGCGCGCGCGGCCGGCTGCGAATCAGCCTGCCCGGAATATTGGGCCCGATCCTCGTTGACGCCCTGACACGCGACTTTGTCTCGCGCTATCCGGAGATCGCATTGGAAATCAGCATTACCGATCGGCATGTCGACCTGGTCCGCGAAGGTTTCGACGTCGCGCTGCGCGTCGGCGAAGTGGCTGCGGTCGACTGGATCGCTCGGTCGCTCGGCAAGCTGTCGCTCATCCTCGTGGCGTCCCCCGCATATCTGGAACGCGCAAAGGCGCCCACTTCCCTCGAACATCTCGCCGAGTGCGCGCATATCCGCTACTTGTTGGGATCTCGCGCTTCGGCGATCGTCTTCGCCAACGGCTCAAGATTGGAAACCGGCAGCGCTCTTGATACGGATTCCGGACAGGCGATGCGGATCGCTGCGCTGAACGGGATTGGCATTGCACAGTTGCTCCGCGCCGCCGTGGCGGAAGACTTGGCGACGGGGCGGCTCATCGAGGTACTGCCTGCATTTCCCCTCGCCCCGGTTCCGGTGCAGACACTTCACGCTTTCGGCCGGTTTCCGCCATTCCGTGTCCGCCTGTTCAACGACTTCATCGCGTCCGCGCTGGAACCGCACACGACGAAGGGCTGACCGGCAAGCGCCACCTATTCGCCGTTTCGAACAAGGGTGGACCGGGCCGAATTCGACCTCGCCCGCGTCGCTTGCCGATGCGAGCCAGCGAAAAGTCGCTGGTTCGATATGCGATCTGGGAAATGGTGGCAGGGCTTGTATCGAACCTTAGATTTACTACCTGATTTATCAGTATTTTAGGTCGTCAAGAGGGCTTGATTCCCCCACATTTTCCCCCACACATTTCTTCAGCTGGCGAAAAAAATTCGAA
>Ga0209676_1001419_pt1 | contig 22820 bp, 18 predicted proteins | sample AraplaCvi_mLB_r2_FD_184282 | JGI IMG/M metagenome (GOLD analysis project Ga0209676, IMG submission 184282) | Arabidopsis root microbial communities from North Carolina, USA - plate scrape MF_Cvi_mLB_r2 (SPAdes) (version 2) | ecosystem: Host-associated > Plants > Roots > Endosphere | place: USA... | reverse complement strand
TCAGATCATGCATGCAGTAAATGCTGCGGGGCTGCTTGTCGACCTCCGTGAGGTAATACATCCGGTCGATTTTAGACATGGCGTAAATGGATAAATATTTGACTTTGCAAGATAATAAAGCCACACCAAAACGTCGCACCTTTGCTTCACAATTTAAATCACCCATAAGTCCTATCGCAATGAGATCTGCGGCCACGTTCTGGCAGTTCACACTCAGCAAAGTGCAATTCCGAACAAAACCATTCCCAAGAAGTCATTCCTCATTATCAAACCCTTACAAACCCGGATCGGTAACGGCCGGCGCAATGTTTGCGGGCGCATTGCTGCTCTCCTCCGCAGCGCAGGCGCAAACTTCCCGACGGCTGTCACTGCCCGAGGCATTGAAAATCGCGGTGGCCAATAACCGCGACATCCGCCACGCCCAGATCGAAAGGGCGGTGACCGAATCGGACATCGACGAAAAGAAGGAGCTCCGCCTCCCGGAAATTGACTTTCACGCATCCTATGCCCGCATTACCGACCTGACCGAGTACCGCCACGGCCTGGGCGACAAGGTTGTGACGCACACGATCCCCGTCATTGCCGACCTCACCGGCTCCGCGAAAATGCCGCTTTACACCGGCGGAAAGATCCGGTATGCGATCCGGAAAGCGCAGCAGCAGGAAGAGATTGCCTCGCTGGCGGTGCTAAAAACGGAAAACGACGTAAAAATGGAAGCAACGGAGCTGTTTTTCAGCGCCTATAAAATGATGGAGCTCGATAAGTTGCTGCAAGAACATATCCGCGAAGAGGAAGACCGGCTTGCCGAGGTACGGTCGTTCAAGGCGCACGGTACCGTCACCCGGAATGAAGTACTGCGGGCCGAATTGCAACTTTCCGATATGCGCCTCTCGCGCACGACCAACCGCAGCAACATCGAAATCGTGCTGCACGACCTGCACACTTTACTAGAAATGCCGGAAGAAGTCGCCCTGGAACTCGATACGGCCCGCCTGCTGGACGGCGCCCTACCGGTTGAAGACATGCATTCCTACCTCCGCGCAGCGCTCACCAAAGATGAAATGCGCATTGCTGAAAAGATGGAAGCCGTTTCCGAAACCGAGCGGCGGATCACGCGGGCTGCTTACCTGCCTAACATTCATCTCTTTGCCTCCTATGGGTTCAACTATCCCAACTACATGTTTTTTCCACCCGATCCGTATCTCTACACATTAGGGCGCGTGGGTGTGGAAGCGACTTACAGCCTTTCCAATTTGTATAAAAACAAGACACGCACGCACATCGCCCGCATGCGTACGGAAGCGCAGCAGGCGCAGACAGGCATCGTTAAAAACCGGGTAATGGACAATGTATTCAAACACTATACCGAACTGAAAGACCACCTCGAAACCATTCCCGTGAAAGAAAAGGCCGTGACCCAGGCGACCGAAAACTACCGCATTGTAAAACTCAAATACCTCCACCAGCTCGCGTTGATCACCGAAATGCTCGACGCCGACAATGCGCTCCTCCAAGCGCGTTTCGATCTGCTGACTGCCCGCATTAATACCACCGTCAAACACCGGCGGTTGTTGTACGCATCCGGTCAGCTGCCCTGAGGCCTTTTTAACCCCAACATATTCCAACACATTCTCATGAAAATCCGCAAAACCCCGGCCGAACACGGCCCGTTCCATACCGCAATAACCGTCATTGCCAGCGTGATCGCATTGGCCGGCGCTGGGCTGGGCGTATGGTTCTTTATCACTTACAGCAACTACGAAGAAACGAACGACGCGCAGGTGGACCAGTACGTAACACCTGTTGCCACCCGCATTACCGGGTACGTACAGCAGGTACGGTATGCCGAAAACCAGTTTGTACACCGCGGCGACACGCTTATCGTGATCGACAACCGCGAATACCGGGCGCATTGGGGCATGGCAGCGGCCGAAATCAGCAATGCCCGGCACCACATTTCGGCAGCACGCAAAAATGCTGCGTCGACCCAAAGCCACGTAGCGGTGGGCCAGGCGCAACTCGACGCGGCCCGGACGCTGGTTTGGAAAACAAAACTGGAATACGAGCGCTACGAAGCCCTGCTGCACGAAGAAGCGGCTACCGAGCAGCAGGTCGAGAAAGTACGGGCCGATTACGAATCCGCTCGGGCACATTACGAAGAAGTGAACAGGAACATCCGGGCGTCGGAATTGGCGACTTCGGAGGCGTTCGCGCTGGTACCCGTAGCCGAGTCGATGATGGAGGTAAGGAATGCGGCAGCCGATAATGCGGCATTGTATTTGTCGTACACGGTCATTACGGCGCCCTACGACGGCTGGGTAGGCCGGAAAACCATCCAGCCAGGGCAGCTCGTGAAGGAAGGCCAAACGCTGGTATCGGTGGTGAGCCGCGAAAAATGGATCACGGCGAATTTCAAAGAAACGCAGATCGCCGATATGGCGGTGGGGCAACCCGTTACTTTCAAAGCCGACGCCTCCCACGGCCGCACTTTCAATGGCCGGATCGAGTCGTTTTCGCCTGCAAGCGGCGCCCGGTTCTCCATCCTCCCGCCCGACAATGCCACCGGCAATTTCGTAAAAATCGAACAGCGCATTCCGGTGCGTATTGTCCTTACCGATCCCGGTTCACAGACCGCCTTTCTCCGGGCAGGTATGAACGTCACCGTTACCGCAGCCCACCAGCATTGATCCCGTGAACAAGCAACCTGTTTTCAAAAGCTGGGTACCCGATTGGCTCATCAAATCGGTGCTGATATGCTGTATGCTGCATACGATGGTGCTGCTTGGATTGTACACCAGCAATATGACCTACTCGGCCAGCTTCCTGGACGTCGAGCCCGAGGACCTGCAATTTGCGATGAGCGTCACCTACGGCACTTTCCTGGCGACGCTGCTCGTCGAGAACCGCATTTTCCGGTATTTCCCTACCCGGAATTATTTTATCGCCATTTACGCGCTCACCGCGCTCACATTCATCGCCTCCGCCTATACGCACGATTTTGTCCTGTTCCTTATGCTGAGGGCGGCCGAAGGCGTTCTGATGGCCTTGCCGTGGGTACCGCTGCGCATTCTGCTCCTTACCCGTTTCAAATCGAGGAATGCGACTATCATCGTATTCTCATTCACCTACGGGATGCTGCTGATGGCTTCTCCGTTCATCATGAACATCGCCGTGTGGCTGCTCGAAAATTACGACTGGGACTACATGGCCTACGGCTCCGCATTTTTCCAGCTTTTGTGCGTCGCATTGGTATTGCTGATCTTCAACGGGCACCGTTTCCACCGCAAAACACCGCTCTTCCAGATCGACTGGGCGAGCCTCGTGCTGGTACACGCGGCCATTCTGTGCGGGGCGTTCGTACTCGTGTACGGGGAGAAAAGATATTGGTTCGAATCGCCGCTCATTGTTGCGGCCTGTGCCGGTGCGGCCATTACCTCCGCCCTATTCATTCTGAGACAACAGCTTGTAAAGCGCCCGTGTTTCGATTTCGCGGTGTTCCGCTATGCCAACCTTCGCACGGGCCTGCTCCTGTTTCTTGTTTTCTATATTTCGAGGGCTACACTCAATCTCTGCCATCAGACCATGACAAAAGTGTGGAACTGGGAGCCCATCAGGGTCGCGCACATTCAGTATCTGAATGTGGCCGGCAATGCAATCGGAATGCTGATCGCCGCGGCTTGCATGTCGCGTTCGGTGGCTACCCGGTACATTTTCATGCTGGGCTTTTCGGTACTGGCCATTCACCACCTGTGGTTTACGTTCCTGTTTGTACCCGATGTGTCGCTGGCAGACATTGCCGTGCCTTACCTCCTGCAAGGTGTCGGTGTGGGTGTGCTATTCGTGCCGCTGGTATTGTTCACCGTTTCCTCCACGCCTTCACATCTGGCTCCGTTTTCGGGGACGGTTGGTGTTACCGGCAGGTTTTGGGGCAGCACATTGGGTTTTTGTATGATGCAAAATGCGCTGATTGTTTTGCAGCAAAAGCATTACAGTAAATTACAACAGATACTAACCCCTGAAAACGCCAAAACGCAGCATTGGCTGGCCGGCTCAACGGCCCGGTTCGTAGCAAAGGGTTTTTCCGAAGACCAGGCGACAGGCCTCGCATTCCGCCAGCTTAGCCAGCGCCTCGCCACGCAAACGACGCTGCTGGCCGAAATGGAAATTTTCACCTGCGTGGGTTACGCGCTGCTGGCTGCCGTAATGCTGCTGATGCTCAATGACCATTTGCGGCAGACATTCGATATTTTGAAAAACCGCATGTGGGGTAGCTGATAAAAACAGGCGGCCGGTCGAATGCCAGCCGCCTGATTACTATTGCTCGTCCCCGCCGCCGAGCGCCCGGTAAAGGTCCGTCACGGCATTGAATTGCTCCCGACGGATATTGATGGCTTCGAGATCATTCTGCAATGCATTGTTCTGCGCCGTGATCACTTCCAGGTACGTGGCCATTCCGCTCCGGTAGAGCACGAGGGCGTCCTGGTTGGCTTTCGTCAGCGACTCCTTCTTTTCGCCCACCAGTCGGAGCCGCGTTGCCACATGCTCCGATTTGGCCAGGGCATCCGAAACCTCTCCCACGGCCGTCAGTACCGACTGCCTGAACTGCACCGCTGCCTTTTGCTGCTCGATCTGCGCAATCTCGTGGGCCGTTTTCAATTGTTTTTTCTGGAAAAGCGGTTGCGCGATATTCACCGCCACGGCCTTCACCATCGAGCCCGGCAAATCGAACCAGGTATTAAACTTGAAAGAGTTCGCACCGATAGACGGCGTGAGGCTGATAGCCGGGTACATGGCTGCTTTTGCCAGGCCTGTCTGCGAATTGGCCGCGATTACGGCATATTCCGCGGCCTTCACATCGGGCCGGCGGCTCAGCAGGCGTGCCGGAACATCCCCGGGCAGGGTCATGCCGGAAGCCAGCGCCAGAGCTGCGCCGGAGCGCTGAACACTGTCGGGATAGCTGCCGCAAAGAATGCTCAATGCATTTTCCTGCACCGCAATATCCTGCAATGCGGCCGGTATGAGCAACTCGGCGGTTTTCTTTTGCGCCACGGCCTGCTCCAATGCCAGCGAGTTAACCTGTGCCGATGCATATTGCAGGCGGATCATATTCAACGTGCTATCGCCGAGTTCCACATTGCGCCGCGCGATTTTCAATTGTTCGTCGAGCGTTACGAGGTTGTAATATGCCTGTGCTACCTGCACCACAATGCGGGTACGCAATGCCGAAAGGTTTTCCTTCTGTGCAAAATAATTGGCCAGCGCACCTTCGCGCTGCATGCGGGTTTTACCCCAGATGTCGGCCTCCCAGCTCACGCGAATGGTCGCACTGTAATCGTCCATATAGCTCGTGCCCAGGAACTGGTCGCTGAGGGAACCGTTGAGCGAGTTGGTGGAGAGCCAGGTACGATTGGCCCCCACGCTGAGGTCGGCGGTAGGCAGCAGGCCCAGCTTCGCCTGCCGGTACGTCAGGTCGAGCTGCTGCATGTTCATCATGGCCACGGCAATGTCGTTGTTATGGACTAATGCCTTATCGATGAGCGCAACAAGGGTAGTATCCCTGAAAAACGCACGCCACGAAAGCTTCACAGAGTCGCCGGTGACCGCGATGGGCTCGGCTACCGGCGACTCGCCGGATTGCCGGTATTTCTCAGGCAGGTTCAGATCGGCCCGGCTGTACTCCTTCCCCACCCGGCAAGCCGAAAGGGACAGTGCCAGTACCAGGCCTGTTATGATATATCGATTGAATGTTCTCATTGTTGTCCGTTTACTATTTCAACTGGCCTTTTACCCGACACCTTTTCCTGTAAATACTGGAAGAGTATGTATAGCAGCGGGATCACGATCACCCCGAGCACCACGCCGCTGAGCATACCCATGGCGGCACCGGTACTGATCGACTTGTTACCCGAAGCAGAGCCGCCGGTGGCCAGCATCAGCGGTACCATTCCCACGATAAATGCCAGGGAAGTCATGATAATGGGCCGCAAACGTGCCCGCGCCGCATCCAGTGCCGATTCGACGATCGACAGCCCCGCGCGCCTGCGCTGCACGGCGAACTCCACGATCAGGATCGCGTTTTTGGCCAGCAAACCGATGAGCATGATCAGCCCGACCTGTACATATATATTGTTGTCGAGCCCGATGGACTTGATCCCCAGGAACGCCCCGATGATACCTGTCGGGATCGAGAGCAGGACGGCCAGCGGAAGCAGATAACTTTCGTATTGCGCAGCGAGCAGGAAGTACACAAACAGCAAGCTGAGCGCGAGGATAAGCATGGTTTGGTTCCCCGAAGATTTCTCTTCCAGGCTAAGCCCTGTCCATTCGTAGCTGTAATCGCCCGGCAGTTTATTCAGCACATTGGTTTCGAGGTTATCCATAATCGCCCCGCTGCTGGCGCCTGGCGCAGCCACCACATTGATCGTCAACGAATTGTAGAGATTATACCGGCTCACCGACTCAGGTCCGTACACTTTTTTGAGCGTTACCAGCGATTTGACCGGCACCATTCCGCCCTGATCGTTACGCACAAATATCTCGTTAAACGCCTCCTGGTCGGTCCGGAAAACGCCATCTGCTTTCACATTCACGCGGTAGAACTTCCCGAAGCGGGTAAAGTTGAGCGACTGGTCACCGGCAAAATAGGTCTGGATCGTCCCCAGCATACCATCCACATCCACACCCATTTGCGTAGCCTTTTCCTCGTCCACTTCCAGTTCCAGCTGCGGATAGTCGGCGCGGAACATGGTGTAGGCGTATTGCACGCCCGGCTGCTGCATAATCTGCCCCATTACGCTGTCGGCCATTGCTTTGAGCGCGGCCGGGTCACGGCCCATGCGGTCCTGCAACACAATTTCCGCACCGCTGGTGATTCCGTAACCTTCCACAGGCGGGGAGCGGAATGCCATCGCCGTACCTTCTTTCACGGTGGCGAGCTTACCTGAGATGATACCGAGGATTTCATTGATATCCTGCACCTTTCCGCGTTCTTTCTGCTCTTTTAATTTTACAAAACCGGTGGCATAGGCGGCACTCGCATTACCTCCGAGGATGTTGAATCCGGTAATGCTGGTGTTGCTTTCAATCGCTTCCACGTCGGACAGGAGCTTATCGATCTTGTTCGCGGCTTCGGTCGTGCGCGAGAGCGCGGTACCCGGAGGCATGCCAAGGCTGTACACGATAAAATTGTCGTCCTCCATCGGCACGAAGCTGCGGGGTGTGGTGGTCATGAGGTAAACCGCGAAACCGGTGATCGCCGCAACAATTCCGGCAGCCAGCCATTTTTGCCCTGCCAGGAAACGGACACCTTTGACGTACCGGCCCGTCATGCTGTTGAAACCCGAGTTGAATGCCGTAAAGAAGCGCTGACTGAAATTCATCGGCTTGCCGTGACCGCCTTCCGCGTGGGTATTTTTCAAAAGCAATGCGCAAAGCGCGGGCGTCAATGTCAATGCGTTGATCGCCGAAATGATGATCGCGATGGCAAGGGTGTAGGCAAACTGCTTGTAGAATAGCCCCGACGAGCCGGTCATGAAGCCGATTGGAATAAACACCGCCGACATCACGAGTGTAATGGAAATCACCGCGCCCGTGATCTCACCCATCGCGCTGTGCGTGGCCTCGCGCCCGCTCATATGCGAACCCTCCATCTTGCTGTGCACCGCTTCCACGACCACAATCGCGTCATCAACCACAATCCCTATCGCGAGCACCAATGCAAAGAGCGTCAGGATGTTGATCGTAAACCCGAATGCGAGCAGGAAGAAGAAAGTCCCGACAATGGCGACCGGCACCGCGATGGCCGGAATGATCGTTGACCTGAAATCCTGCAAAAAAAGGAACACGACGATAAACACGAGTATAAATGCCTCGATCAGCGTGGATTTCACCTGGCTGGTACTTTCATCGAGCCGGTCTTTGGTGCTCATCAATGTGGCGTAACTGATCCCCGGCGGAAACGAGCGGGATGCTTTTTTGATCTCGTCTTTCACACCGATCTCGATCTCGTTCGCATTGGAACCGGAAGTTTGCAGGATCGCTACGGATACGGCATTGCGGCCGTTGTCCTTGTTATTACCGCTGTAACTGATCGACCCGAACTCGACCCGCGCAACGTCTTTCAGCCGCACCAGCTCGCTACCGTTCCTTTTTACGATGATATTCTCATATTCCTCGGGTAAATTCTTCTTGCCTTTGTACCGGATCACAAATTCCAGCGCCGCGTCCGACTCCTCCCCCAGTTTGCCCGGGGCGGATTCGAGGCTCTGGCGGCCGATAGCCGACGTCACGTCCGAGGGGATCAGCCCGTAACCGGCCATTTTCTGCGGGTTCAACCACACCCGCATCGAGTAGTCCTTCGATCCGAACACCTGCGCCTGGCCCACCCCCGGCACCCGCTTGATCTGCGGGATCAGGTTGATATTCACATAGTTTTGCAAAAACAGCTCGTCGTATTTGGCATTATCTTCCGCATACACGTTGAAGATCATGATCATACTGTTCTGTTGTTTGGAAGTCGTGAGCCCCATCCGGATCACCTCCTGCGGGAGGATCGGCGTGGCTTGCTGCACGCGGTTCTGCACATTCACCGCGGCCTGATCGGGGTCTACGCCCTGCTTGAAAATCACGCGGACGGAGAATGTACCGTCGTTACTGGCCGTGGACGAAATGTATTGCATGTTCTCCACGCCGTTGATCTGCTCTTCGAGGGGTGTTACCACCGAACGGAGCACCGCCTCGCTGTTACCGCCGGGGTAGCTGCCGCTCACGAGTACCGTAGGCGGCGAAATGTCGGGAAAACGCGTAATGGGAAGCCGGCTAAGGCCGATAATCCCCAGAATGACGAACACGACGGAGATCACCGTTGCCAGTACCGGCCGGTCTATAATTGATTTTAACATGACTTGATTTCAGTTGTTGATGATGCTTTACTTGCCTGTCGCGTCCGCTACACCCGTCTTACCCGGTTCTACCGGCATGCCTTCGGTGAGGACGTCGATGCGGTTCAAAGCGATGCGGTCACCTTCTTTCAGCCCGCTTTTAATGATATAATGGTTTTTCGCCCGGCCGCTGACTTCGATGGGCCTCATCGCCACCTTGTTGCTATCGCCGAGGGCAAATACGAAATAGCGGTCCTGAATGTCTTTCACACTGGCGAGCGGCACGGTGAGCGCGTCCGTCAGGGTCCTTCTCAAAACCACCTTCCCGGTTCCGCCCGAGCGCAGCACTTTATCGGGGTTGGGGAAAACGGCTTTGAGCGGAATGCTGCCGGTTGCGCGCTCGATATTACCGCTGGCGATTTCGACGCGGCCTTTTTGCGCATACGTCGTGCCGTCGGCCATGATCAGTTCCACCGTATTCAGGCCTTGGTCGGTCTGGCGGTCTTTCATGAAAGATATGAAGTCGGATTCGCTGAGGGAGAAATACACGAACACGTTGTTAATCTCCGAAAGCGTGGTCAGCGGCGCGGCGTCGGCCGGTGTTACCAGGTTGCCGATCCGGTTGGGGATACGGCCAATGTAGCCGCTCACCGGCGCCTTAATGAGGCTGAATGCCGCATTGATCTGCGACGAGCCCAATGCCGCTTTCGCTTGGGCAACCTGTGCTTTCGCGGATGCGTAGTTCGACTCGACCGTTTGCAGCTGCACCGGCGACATCACCTTGCCCTGAACGAGCGGCCTCATTTTTTCCAGTTCTATCCTCGCACTTTCTTCGGCAGCCAGTGCGGCTTTCAACGCGGCGTCGGCGTTGTTGACCTGCTCCTGGAACACATCGCCCTTGATGCGGAACAGCGGCTTGCCTTTTTGCACGTATTCACCTTCGCGCACGTAAATTTCATCGAGGTAGCCCGATACCTGCGCTTTGATATCGACATTCACCGAACCCTCGATCGAGCCCGGGTATTTCTTTTCCACCTGCGCCTCCGATTGCCGGATCTCCTGGAAATCGACGCTCACGGGCGCATTCTGCATAGGCGGCTGCTCCTGTTTCGGTCCGCAGGACGATACCCACGCGACCAGCCCGATGAGCAGAGCCTGTCTTGTTTTTTCACGGCTTAACATGAATCCCTGTGTCATTTTTAGAAGTTGATTTTTGTGCAAAAAAATGCAGATTTCGCGCCTATGACCGGTTTAAACTGACCGAACCGTTGATTTTCGCGACCGAAACGAAGAATGGCCCTACCGAATCCGGGCGGGGAATCCGGGATGCGGCCGGCGCCGTTTCAGTCGCGTGCTCATGCGGTTCGGTACCCGATTTCCACGCATTGGATCAATTTTCGGCGGGTATCGGGCAGCGCGTTTTATTTTTGCAGTGAAATAATGCAAACTGTCCTTGGTTAAAGGCTGGAAGCGCATTTCAAATGCAAACCTGACACATGGAATGGCCCACGGAAGAGACGCCTATTTTTTGAACAATAAAGGGATACGCATCCTGGTAGCTGTGCTAGCGTTCCTCGCATCGTACCTGGTATCCTACATTCTGGACCCTTTCGCGGCCTACTGGCAACATTATTTCGAACGCGAGCCACTCGTCATTCTCGGCGACTGGCTGGTATCTTTCCTATACTGTCTTTCGATTTCCGAGATCAACATCGCCATCGGTATGCGGCTCAACAGGCTGATGTCCTGGAAAGAACACCCCGGCAAGCGGCTTATCCTCGAAACCTGCTTCAACCTGATTGCCGTGCTGCTGCTCAACCTGCTGATCAACATCGCATTCATTTACCTTTCCGACGAAAAACAGCTGCTGCTCCTCGAATCGGGGCTGACGATCGAAGAAACGCGGGGTATTATCCAGTGGATGGTGGTGAGCACGATCATCGCGATCATGATCATGGGTATCAACATCGGCAACTACCTGATCATGAACTGGCGCAATGAGGCCATTCAGGTGGCGCAGCTCAACCAGGCTGCGATGGAAGCGGAATTACAATCGCTCAAATTGCAGATCGACCCGCATTTCGTATTCAACAACCTCAGCGTGCTTTCGGAACTGATCCTTGAAGACCAGCAGCTGGGCTATGAGTATGCCGAGAATTTCTCGCGCATTTACCGCTATATGCTGGTTAACTCCAAAAAAGATGTGATCCCGCTGGAAGACGAACTGAAATTCCTCAACTCGTACATGTTCCTGATCGAGCACCGTTTCGGGGAAGGCGTATTATTTGAAATCGACGTCGACCCCGCACACCGCCATTTGCTGATGCCGCCGCTGACGCTGCAACTGCTGGTGGAAAATGCATTGAAGCACAACCGCACCAGCAAAAAAGAGCCCCTGGTCGTGCGGATTTTCAGCAACGAGGACAAGGAGCTGATCGTCGAAAACACGCTGCTGCCGCTCGAAAAGCCAATCCAGTCGTCGGGGATCGGCATAGCGAACATTGTGAGAAGGTTCAATCTCCTCTCCCATCGCCAGCCTGTCATTGAAACCGACGAGCGTACATTCAAAGTGATTATCCCATTGATAAAAATATGATTGATACTATTCTGATCGTCGAGGACGAAAAGCCCAATGCCGACCGCCTGCGCAGGCTGATCAAGGCCATCCGGCCCAAGGCCGAAATTGTGGGCGTACTCGAAAGCATTACCGAAACCGTAGAATGGCTCGACCAGAACCCAAATCCAGATCTGGTGATGATCGACGTGCGGCTCTCCGACGGCCTGAGTTTCGAAATCTTTGAAAAGGTGCGGATCGAATGCCCCGTCATTTTCACGACTGCCTACGATGAATATGCCGTGCGGGCATTCAAATACAACAGCATTGATTACCTGCTGAAACCCGTGGAGCAGGACGAACTGGAAAATGCATTCGCCGAAGCCGAAAAACTGACCCGCCGGCTCGACTTCAGTTCGCTGGAAGGGCTGCTTAATTTCGTCCAGCCGAAGGAATTCCGGAGCCGGTTTCTGCTGCCTTTCAAAGACGGGTACAAAACGGTGCTCGTGAGCGATGTGATTTATTTTCATTCCGAATTCAAGATCACACGCGCCTGTCTCGCGGATGGTTCCGAAGAAGTGTTGGTACAAACGATGGAAGAGCTTGAACAGCAGCTCAACCCGAAGGAGTTTTTCCGTGCCAACCGCCAGTTTATCATTCACATCGATGCCATCGCCCGCATTCACCATCATTTCAACGGAAAACTTAAAATCGATATCCGCAATCATCCGGAAGTAGAAGTTCTTGTAAGCCGCGAAAAGGCAAATGTGCTGAAAGCGTGGCTGGATTATTAAACGGCGGTTCAAAAAGGTGCGTACAGCAGGAAAACAAGTCTTTTACCGGTTACTAACTTTATTAGCGTCAAAATTACAATATCCAGCGTTACGGCTTTTTTTGCCCGATTTTTGATAGTACATTACTCAATTATTACCATTTGTACACCCTACTTGACGCCTTCATGCCCAAGACTTTTACTGAAATCTCCGAGTGGATCGCCGCAAACATTTCAAAACACGCGGGAATAGACCCTTCCGAAGCAGCACTCGATACCGACATTGTTAACTTTCGGTTAGATTCCCTCATTCTCGTCAACATTACAACGGAGCTGGAAGAATACATCGGAATGGAATTAAGCCCTTCCATTTTTTGGGAGATGCGCACCATTGCGGCCACCAGCCAATGGATTGCAGAAAACCAGGAAATATAAAAACCCATTTCCGTCATGCAAACCCCGCTCATGTCTGCGACGTCGATCTGGTCGTCGAAAACCGAGGTTAACCAAAATTATAACGGGCTGATCGCCGACATCCGCCAGTCGGACCCGCTTCACTTCAATATGTTCGGCGACCTGGTGGCGATGGATTACGCCAACGTGAAAAAGATCCTGTCCGATTCGGAAAACTTCAAGAACTTCGACTTTACCGAAAGGTTCAAAATCGTGTCGGCGCTCTCGAACAACGACCCCGGCCTGCTGGAATTCGGCGAAAGTTTGCGGTACTGGTTATTGTTCATGAATGGCGAAAAGCATGCAGAGCACCGCCGCTTCGTGAACCAGAAGTTTTACCAGGCCGATTACGAGAAGATCACACTCGACGCGATCCAGGAGGTTATCGCCGGACTCGACGGAAAAGAGGAAGCGGACATCGTGGAAATGGCGCGTCAATTTAGTTTTCTAATCATCAGTAAGATTATCCATCTGGAAAAATCGGATTACGATTTCATCCAGAAGTTTTCCTACGTCATTACATTTATTTTCGAGAAAACACTGTCCGTCACCGAGTTGCTGGAATGCGCAGCGATGTCGCGGGAGTTCCACGGATATCTTTCCGAGACATTCACGCGGCAGGAAACCGAGGCTACCAACAGCCTTCTGCTCGAAATGAGAGAGATCATGGGAAGCGACAGGGCCGCGCAGCTAATCGGCACCTGGGAGTTCCTGGTCAATGCCGCCACGGAAACCACTACCCTGCTGCTTACCAAAAGTATCGGGGCCTTGATCGAAAACCGTGACCAGGTGATCAACTGGAACGCCCATAATGAATGCGCCATCGCCGTGGAAGAGCTGATCCGCTACGTAAGCCCTGTGAACTGGATCCCGCGGCAGGTGGCACAGGGCATAGAATTTGAGGGATTGAAACTCAGAAAAGGCCAAACTGTGTTGTTGGGCCTCGCTTCCGCCAACCGTGACCCGTCCGTTTTTCAAAACCCGGATACGTTCATGCCTACCCGCAAGCCCAATCCGCATATCGGTTTCGGCTTTGGGATGCATCATTGCCTCGGCGCGCGGTTATCCAGGTTCGAAATGCAGAAGTTCCTGCCCCGTTTCATGGCCGCGTTCCCTGATATCCGTTTACATCCTACCCAAAGCCCTGAATGGGATTCCAAAATCTTTTTCAGGGGATACAAACGTTTACCCGTGCTCTTAAAATAAAGGGGCATGATCAAATTTACGGATTTCTCCTATTTACTTTTACTATCCCTCGTTGTTGCTGCCTACTATAAGGTGCCCGAGGCAAAAAAATGGATTTTTCTGCTGGTTGCCAGCGTATTGTTCAATCTCAGCTGGAGTGGAAAATACCTGGCCGTGTGGCTCGTCCTCGTCCTGATCTGCTACGCTTCCGGGAAGGCATTAGCCAACCAGGCCTATTCCAAGAAACACCGGAAAGCATTGCTATCGCTCTCGATCGTGATCTGCCTTTCGCCGCTTTTGTTTTTCAAATACCTGGTACCGGTTCATAATTCGATGTCGTTGGTAGCGCTCAACTGGATTGCGCCTATTGGTATTTCCTATTACACATTCCTGATCATCGGATACCTCTACGACGTTTACCGGCGGTATATTAAGCCGGAGAACCATCTGGGTTATCTGATGATCTACCTCGGTTTTTTCCCCACGTTGCTGGCGGGCCCGCTGGAACGTACGCGCCAGCTCGTTCCGCAGCTCCGGGCCCCGAAACCGTACGAGGCCGAGCATATCAAGGCCGGCATTTACTTCATTATCTGGGGATTATTCAAAAAAATCGTCCTCGCAGCCAGGCTTGCCGACATTACCAGCCCTGTTTTCGACCGCCCGGATGCCTACACCGGCATTTCCGTCACACTGGCCATTCTGCTGTTTTCCGTGCAGCTCTACTGCGATTTTTCGGGCTATTGCGACATCGCTACCGGCTCGGCGAGGTTGCTGGGGATCAGGCTTAGCAAGAATTTTTCAAACCGTTACTATTTCACCCCGTCGCGGACGGAATCGTGGAGCGCCTGGAACATCACGGTCACGTCCTGGTTCCGCGACTATATCTTTTTCAACATCAGCAAAGGGGTCACCAGCCAGAAACGGCTTGAATTCAACCGCCTGCTAACCTTCATCATTACCGGGCTTTGGCACGGCCCAAGCTGGTCGTTCGTGATCTGGGGATCGCTGCAATGGGCCTATATCAATTTTGAAATGCGTACGAAAAGTTTCTGGCAGCGGTTTTATGCCAAACTCCGATTTCCTACCGGCACGCAGGCATATTACGTATGGCGTGTGATCGTGAGGCTCCTCACCGGCACCCTCATCATGGGGTGGTTCCGTGCCGCGGAGCTGAGCAGCGGCGTGCGGCTGTACAGCAGCATGTTCGGGTTCAAATCCGGTACCACGTCCTTGCTGACGTCCAGCTTGTTGCTGACCGTCGCATTGTTTCTCGTGATGGATTTTTTCAACTACAAAATGGGCGAGAAAGAAGATATTGCTTCCTATATGCTGAAGAAAAGCGTGCTGTACCGGACATTGTCGGTACTCCTGCTGGTTCAGCTCGTGCTGATATTCGGAAGGCCGTCGGTAGGCAATTTTTATTACATCCAGTTTTGACTAACCATTACCCGACGCCGGCATCATGATCGTCAAAATTACCAAATGGCTCCTGTTGCTTGTCGCCTTCAAGGTGGTCGTGGCGCTGACCGTCGCGCAGTTTTACACCGACCCGCGGCGCGACGTCACGGCAAGGGAGCAGCTTTGCCGCGCATTCAACCCGAATACCGTTTTCATCGGCACCAGCCGCACCCAGTACGGAATCGACCCGGCGCTTTTCGACGCATTGAACCGGCAAAAAACGCGGAGTTATAATTTCGGTATTTTCAGCCTCTCGCCTTACAGTTCCATTCAAATCGCAGACGATATGCTCTCGGCGAACCCGGCCGTGAAAACCATCTACATCGAATTGAGCGCGCTCGATTACAGCACCGTGGCGTTGCCGCCGCAGCAGGTGGTTCAGGATGCCATTTTCCGGGCGCGCATCCTGGCCGACTGCCCCCACATCGGTTTGCAGGAAAAAACGGGCGGCTTCCTGGCGGGCCTCAATACGACGTTGTTCCAAATGGTGTCCATTGCCCCGCAAGTATTGTCGGCCAAAAAAGCGCTCAACCCCGGCACCGACCCGATCGAAGGCGGCGTCAACCTTCTACCGAATGGCTACCAGTCCGTTACCACAGCTCTTCCCAAAACGAGCGAGCGCATTGTGGCTAACAAAACCTCAACCGAGCAAATGCTGGCCATTCCCCCGCAAACACAGCGGAATACCTATTACATTTCCCGGATCAGCCGGCTGATAGCGCGCGGCAGGCAGCTGGGCAGGAAAGTGATTTTTTATTATCCCAACAACATGACCCGCGGTGAGCAGCTGATCCTATCGCAGGTAGCGCCTTTTCTACCGGATGAGAACCTGATCCGGTTACCGGAACGACCTCTGTTCGATGCGCTTTTTAAGCCCGAAAACTTGTTCGATGCACACCACCTGAACCGGAAAGGTGCCGCGATCTACACCCGTTTTTTGCAGGAAGAGTCCGCCAGGCGATAGAACTCTGGCAATTTTGCAACTTTTTAAGACCATGGCTGTCCAATCAGTAGCAATGGATCAGAAAGAACATCAAAAGCCGACCGACCGCGTACTGGTGGAACGGGTGCTCAGTGGCAACACCAGGGCATTCGGAACCATTATCCGGGACACCGAAGGGCTCGTCGCGCAGATCGTGTTCAAGATGATCCCCGACCGGGAGGAGCGGCGGGATATTGCCCAGGACATTTACCTGAAAGTCTTTCAAAAGCTGGATAGCTTCCGTTTTCAATCCAAACTCTCCACCTGGATTGCGAGGATCGCCTACAATACCTGCATTAACCAGCTGGAAAAGAATAAGGCCTCGCCCGTCGGAAATGAGCTTCCCGCACCAGCGGACCGGGAAGACGAATACCCGCAAGAGTATCCCGATGCGCACGACTTGGAAGAAAATTTCCTGGGCGCCGAATTGAACAGCCTGCTCGAATCGGAAATGGAAAAACTCCCCGCCTTGTACAAGCTGCTGATCACGCTCTACCATCATCAGGAGCTGAGCTATTCGGAGATCGCACAGATCGTCGCCTTGCCCGAGGGCACGATTAAGAGTTACCTGTTCAGGGCGCGGAAAATATTAAGGGAGCGAATACAAATGATTTACAACAAGGGTTTATGAACACAGCAGATCATTTATCAGACATTGAAATTCAGCAACATGCGCTGGATACGGAACACTCCGGCATTGCCGCGGCGACGCATATTGCACAATGCCCGCATTGCTCCGGGCGGGTCGCTTTCTATCAAAAAATGGCTCGCCGCATGTCCGTAATACCTGCGGAAGAGTTTGATTTCGACCTCACAAAGGCGGTACTTGCGCAGCTTCCGGCGCGAAAGCGCAGTCATGCCCCCGAGCAGGTATTCATCGTGGGCGTGTCGCTCGTGGGCGTGCTCGCGGCGATTGGTTTGTTTTGTTATCTGAATACCGGATTGCTGAATGACTTGCTCGGGAAGAGCGACGTCATTAGCTACGGTGCAGCCAGCTGCCTACTTTTTGCTTTCCTGCTGACCAACCTATGGAGCGAGTACGTCGGCAAAATTCGTCGGCTGAATGCCCCGGAAAATTTGCAACATTTCCCGGGTGCGGCGGTCTAATCCACAAACGGCTATCAAACATGAAAAAGATATTCTCAGTCATTCCCCTCGCTTCCCTGCTCACCTCCGCGAGCGCGCAGGCGATGACAAATACCTACATAGATCGCGATCAGGTGGCATTGGGCGTAACCGTATTACTGGTGGTATTAATACTGGCTTTTCTGCTGGAACTCGCCCGGCGGTATTTTCAGTACCGGCTCAGAGAAAAAGTACTGGAATCGGGTGTGAGTGAAGAACTTGCAACCCTCCTGTTGCAGCCAGACCGCCGTCAGAACTTGCAAACCTGCGTCAAATGGCTTGCCATTTTTGTGGGTATAGCAGTGGGTTCTACCATCATAGCGCTCACGGATCTCGTGCCCTGGGCGGCGCTCGCGGTACTATCACTTAGCCTTTCGGGCAGCTTTGCCGGCTATTATTTCTTCCTGAAAAAGTATAGTAACTAGCACATTCTAAATCAAACCGTTATGCAATTTCCAAAAACACCCATTCGCTGGGCGGGGATCCTTGTTGCCCTTACCATGCTACTCACCATCACCACCGCGAGCGGCCAGACTACGCCTCAAACCGATTTCAACCAGCCTTTGAACGTCTCGTTACTCCGGGAGGATTTTCAGACCTTCCGGAAAGCGCTCACGGAAAACCATCCGGATATGTATCGCTACCGATCCCGCGAGTCGCTCAACGGGCTGCTCGATAGCTGCCAGGCGGCCATCGACGCTCCGATGAACCTGATTGAGTTCGGAAATCTGGTCCGGTTTGCGGTCAGCGCGCTGGAATGCGGGCATACCAGCGGCAGCTTACCCGGCGAAATCATGGAAAGGTATGCCGCGACTGTGCCGATGTTCCCGCTGAAAATCTGGTTTTCCGGCGATCATGCATTTGTGCTTTGCACCAGGAGCGAAAATGTGCCCGCCGGAGCCGAAATTTTGTCGGTAGACGGCGCATCCATGGCGCAGATCCACCGCAGACTTATGCAATACCTCCCGTCCGACGGCAAAATCCAGACCAAAAAGAACGCGACTTTGAACAACGACGCATTCCTCTTCCTTTACAGCTTCATTTATGGACCCAAACCGGGCTACAAAGTAAAGCTGGTCACCCCGGGAGGCCAGTCACGCGAGGTTACGCTGGCGCCCGCACGCTTTGAAAACACCGGGTGCCCCGCATACAAAACCGGGAGTGACGCCAGGTCGCTCAACATCGCCTACCCGGGCCAATCACAGGCCTTGCTGACGATCCGCACATTCAGCAAGCAACGAATCATAAATGCCGGCCAGGATTTTCCTGCTTTTCTGGAAACGACATTCGACGCATTGCGGCAGAAACAGATAAAAGACCTGGTCATTGATTTACGTGGAAACGGCGGTGGTGACGATGTGTACGGTGCATTGCTGTATTCGTATCTGACCGGCGAGCCATTCCGCTATTTCTCGGCCTTGCGGTCGCTGTCCAAGCCGGAGATGACGCCCGACGACCACCCAGGCCTTGCCGTGCAGCAACCCGCCGGATTACATTTTCAGGGAAATGTGTATGTGCTGACAGACGGTCGGACATTTTCCACCGCCGCTGACTTCTGTGCCATAGCCAAAAGCCATGCGAGGGCCGTTTTCATAGGAGAAGAAACCGGCGGGGGTTACGAGGGTAACAATTCGGGTGGTACAGTGAGGGTTAATCTTCCGTACTCGGGCTTGCAGGTTGCGGTACCTACCATCCGGTATTCGAACGCCGTGAAACCTGTCCGCGAACCGGGTCGCGGCATTCTTCCCGAATATCCTGTGGTCCCGTCCATTGCGGATATCCTTGCAGAAAGAGATCCCCAGCTTCAAAAGGCGCTTGACCTGGCTGCCGGCAAATGAGCAGCGGTACGGCGGGCTGCCAACATCCCGGTGATAGTGGCAGCCGTCTCCGGCTGCGAAGGGGGCGTGGCGTATGCCGACTTTATATTGCCGAGATGGTCTATCAACAGGTAGTGCGGAATTCCCGTAATGCGGTATGCATCCGCAGCGGAAGGGCTGTCTCTGTCCGCAATCACATGAATGCCCTTCATTTTTTTCTCCCGCAGAAATTCCTTCCATTTCCGGGTATCCCTGTCGAAGGACACAAACAAGAACACAATCCCGTCGTCGTCCGCAAACTCGCGGATCAGCTTCCTGGAATGAGGGAATTGCTCGATACAGGGCCCGCACCAAGTTGCCCAGAAATCCACGTACACGACCTTTCCTTTCAACTCCGACAATAGAAACCGCTTGCCATCTTCCCTAAAACCGTAAATTTCCTTGGCAGGCTCTCCGCTACTGAGCGATTTCGATTCGGCAAACCGGCGTTTTAGCGCTGGCGCGAAGGTGGAGCGCGGGAAACGCTTTGTGAACTGGTCGTATAATTCGGCGACGGACGGCGTGACGGCAGTCTGCCGCAGGCAGTGATACAAGTTTTTCGCCAAAAGCAACTCGGAAAAAGGCTCGGGAAAGCCGGCCCTGGTGATTACCTGCGCGCAGCGTAATCCGATCGTCCCGTCGTCATAGTCAGCCCCGGATTCATCCAGGTGAAATTCAATCGGGTGCCACAGGTTTTGCAAGAGTTCCGAATTGACCAGATCAAAGTAGAAATAGCCGTCAAAAACACCTTGCGAGGCCACGGGGGTCGTTTTAAAAAAGTCCGGGGCATAGCCGTTGGCCTCATTCCCATTCTTTCGCCAATACTCGTAGGTGGCGTCGTCGGTAACCATCCCGAACGACCTGTCAAACGACCGGCTGAAATTTTGCGCACCAAAAATAAGCACTTCCTTATGCTTAGCCGTCAGTTCACGATCTGCTTTCACACGGCTTTCATAACGACTGACTGGCAAGCGGGCCTTTTCCAGAAACGGTTTGTTTTCATCTTCCGGGATCCCTTCTCCACTCGCAACATGCTGTTCCCTTACGGCGTAAAGGCTATCCACAATCAGCTTAAAATCAGATAGGTATTGATAAAAATGACTATTCGCACCTTTGAAGCGAGGGGATTTGCCTGCATAGACTATTTCGGTTTTTTTACCGGCAAAAAAATACATCGCCCGATGATCAACGCTATCAATCCGAAAAGCCAGATAGCGGTCATTAGGAATATTGAATTGAAGCGTAACCTTTCCATTTGAATCGAATTGGCCTTTTGCTATTTCGATATTTTTCGGCTCTAATAAATCGGGTGATGTTATTTCAACCGTTTTTCCAGTGCATTCACTGCATTCAATCTCGACGGACGTTATATCCGGCCGACTCCGGCAGGCACTCAGCCCCAAGAAAACGAGCGTACTAACGATCCAATACAGTTTCATGGGCTGGTTTCTATTTAATTAAGAAAAACAAATACCAGCCGTAATCTAATTTTATTTCCATAACAAAAACAAAATTTCACCGTTACATTTTAAATTCAAATTACACTGCCTGTGTTCATTAAATCTACGGTATTTCCTTTCCGCCATTCACAATTCATCCGGTACATTTCCGGGATTATGATGCTCTTTCTCATCGCTTGCGAAAAGTCGGAGGAGTACGTACCCGTCCCCACCTATTTCCCGATAACCGCCGGTTCTTACCGCATTTATGCAGTCGACGAAGCGATTTATTCCACCGGAAACAAAGAGCCCAAGACTGCCAGCTGGTTTGAAAAAGAGGAAATAACCTATTCCAAAACGGATTCGAACGGTGTTTCGGAATGCCATATCTCCTATTCAATCCGGACAAAACCAACCGATTACTGGCAAAAGACAAAAGAATACAAAGCCTTTGTTTCCATCGATAAGGTATTGCAGAATAAGGATAATGAATTGATAACCTACCTGGTATTTCCTTACAGCCCGGCCGCCAAATGGGATGCATTTCAACATTTCTCCATCAATGATGAAGATCCGCGATCTGGCCATTTGTCTTATTATGAAGACCTGGATCAGCCGATGCAAGTGGATTCCCTTTATTTCCCAACTACCTTAAAAGTTACCGAACGTGTGGACACAACCGGGGTATTACTATATCGTTTGGGATATAAGTATTACGCCGACGGCGTGGGTTTGGTAATGGATGTGCAAACCGATTACGATTACCTTCAAAACAATGGAGAACTTGTCGACTACCGGGTAATCGACAAGGGTGTGCGCAGGATTCGTAAGATTATCGGTTATGGCGTGCGGAAGTAGCAGCGATGGCTTCTTCGATCTGCTTTTTGAGCACGTCCGGATTATTTGCGGCCTGAATGGCATGAATGCGGCCGGCGGGATCAATAATATAGGTTGTCGGATACACCGTCACATGATATGATTGGATGATCGTGTGCTCGCGCAGCTTATTTTCCGTAAAAGCATGGTAACCCTTCACCCCGAATTTCGAAATTGCTCTCTTCCAGGTCATTTCATTGTCCACCGACACGGTTAAAAATACCACCCGCTCGTCATTTTCGAAGTGTTTCTTGACTGGCGCGATAGCTTTAAAAAGTGCATGGCACGGCCCACAGCTGGCAAACCAGAAATCGAGGTACACCGTCTTGCCACGGAACGAAGCAAGGTCGATTTTTTCTCCCGACAGATTTTGCACCGAAAACTCCGGTGCCTTATCCCCTGCCCTGAGCAGGCTCCTGGCGGCCAATAAATCCAGAATATGCTGTTTCCACTGACTATCGGCAAGTAGTTCGGCAGCGCGCTGCACCACGCGCTCATTCAATTCACCCGGAGCCGTTGTGATATCCCATTTGAGCGTCATGAACAGAACAGGCGTACGCAACTTCTGAGGCAACATTTCGACCAGCAGCTGGTACTTCCGCTCCTCGAAATGATCGGTAATGGGCCGAATGTTATCTTCCAAATGCATAGAAGCGAGGCTCTTGACGGCATCGACGTAGAACCTGGAATCATAAAGCGCCTCGTCGTAGTCCAGTAACTTCTTCATTTGCACTATGGACGCGTCATTCAGTTTTTCCCGATGGTTGGCCATAATGTTACTGTAAGAATCCCCGAAAACCGCAACCAGGCCACTTTGCTTCGCTTGCTGCTGAGTAGCCGCCAATGCTCCAAGTAACCGCTTATGGCTTTCAGCGCTCATCGATTTGGCAGCGAGGTCGATTCGGCGATGAACATCGTCCTTCAAACTATCGATTGCATCAAACATATCATCCACGGGATACCTGCGTCCCTTCGTGGCTGCGGCAATGGTGCGTGCAGTGCGCTTGAAATCCATCATCGAATGCACGATCTCGAACTTTTCCCTTCCTTTTCCCGTGTAAGCAACGCTGTTCGCGAAATCCAGCCGATCGTAGGTGATAACAATACTGTCGCCGGGGTCGACAAACCCGCCAAAATAGTTGGTACCGTCGCTGAAACTGAGAAATGTAGATTCTATTATATCAAACTGATAACTGAAATCCCCGTCCTTCATGGGGATGACCACTCCTACCGGATTGCTG
>Ga0209676_1001418_pt1 | contig 22820 bp, 23 predicted proteins | sample AraplaCvi_mLB_r2_FD_184282 | JGI IMG/M metagenome (GOLD analysis project Ga0209676, IMG submission 184282) | Arabidopsis root microbial communities from North Carolina, USA - plate scrape MF_Cvi_mLB_r2 (SPAdes) (version 2) | ecosystem: Host-associated > Plants > Roots > Endosphere | place: USA... | reverse complement strand
TGCTGCCGCAGTTCGCGATCCTGCCGCTGGCGGTGCTGCTGATCTGGCTGGCGCTGGTGCGCGGCATCAAGCCGCTGTCGGTGGTGGAGGCGCGCATCCGCGAGCGGCGCCCGGGCGACCTGAGCCCGCTCGACGAATCGTCGGTGCCGCAGGAAGTGGTGCCGCTGGTGTCCTCGGTCAACGAGCTGCTGGACAAGCTCAACGATTCGATCGGCACGCAGAAGCGATTCCTGGCCGACGCGGCGCATCAGTTGAAAACGCCGCTGGCGGGCCTGCGCATGCAGGCCGACCTGGCGCAGCGCGAAGGCGCCAATGCCGACGAGCTGAAGCAGTCGCTCAAGCAGATCGGCCGTGCGAGCAAGCGCGCCACGCACACCGTGAACCAGCTGCTGTCGCTGGCCCGCGCCGAGGGCAACAGCGCCAACGCGCACCGCCAGCCCTGCGACCTGGCGCGGCTCACCATCGAGGTGGTGCGCGAGGCCGTGCCGCGCGCGATCGAGAAGCGCATCGACCTGGGCTACGACGGCGCCGAGGCCGGGGCGCCGGGCGTGGTGTTCGACGGCAATGCGACGCTGCTGAAGGAGCTGGTGCGCAACCTCGTCGACAACGCGATCAACTACACGCCCTCGACGCCCGAGCGCCCGGGCCTGATCACCGTGCGCGTGCTGGCCGACCCCTTCGGCCACGTGCTGCTGCTGCAGGTGGAAGACAACGGCCCCGGCATCGCCGAGAGCGACCGCGAGCTGGTGTTCGAGCCCTTCTACCGCGTGCTCGGCAACGAGGCCGATGGTTCGGGGCTGGGGCTGCCGATCGTGCTGGAGATCGCGAACCAGCACCGCGCGCAGGTGAAGCTGGAGGATGCGCATCCCGGCAAGCAGCCGCCGGGCGCGCTGTTCACGGTGCGCTTCGAGAGCGAGACGCCCTCCTGACCCGCTGGATCAGGGCGTCGGCGCGCCGGTTCTCGCTTCCTTGCGGATCTGCAGCCATTCGGGGTGGATCTGCCGCGCCACGCGCTGCGGCTCGCGCTCGCTGAGCGCGGCGGGCGCCAGGCCGAAGCCGGCGAGATCGCCGCGCGCCCAAAGGAAATAGCCGGCGTTGGCAATCAGCAGAACGACGAGCAACAGGCGCAGCTTCATGCGGATCAGAACCCCATGCCGCGAGGGCGCACGCTGACTTCGTCGCTGGAGACCAGCTGCAGGCCGGCGTCGGTGCGCACCTGCAGCTCGCCGCCCCAGGCCACGCCTTCGCACAGCCCGGCGGTGCCGTCGCTGAGCGCCACTTCGCGCCCGCGCAGCACGTCGCGTGCGGCAAAGCGCTCGGCGAACGGCGCGAAGCCGCGGGCTTCGAAGTCGAGCACGCTGCGCACCAGCGGCTCGGCCAGTTCGTGCAGCACCTCGGGCGCGGTGGCCTCGGGGCGCCACTGGCGCAGCCAGGCCGGCGGCGTGCGCATGCCCTCGGCTTCGCGCGCACCGATGTTGATGCCGATGCCGATCACGAGGTAGCGCGACGCATCCGGCCGGCCGGTGGACGGCAGCGCGGTCTCGATGAGGATGCCGGCCAGCTTGCAGTCGCCGACCCACACGTCGTTGGGCCACTTGAGGCCGATCTTGTGCGCGCCCGAAGGGTCGAGGCTTTCGGCCACGGCAACGCCGACGGCCAGCGACAGGCCCGACCAGTCGGCCGGCGCGAGCGGCAGGCCGAGAGAGAAGGTCAGCGACGCGGGCTCTTCGTTCTGCTGCGCGCTCTGCCAGGGCCGCCCGAGGCGGCCGCGCCCCGCAGTCTGGCGCTCGGCCACGAGCAGCACGGGCTCGACGCGGCCGGCGCGCGCGCGGCGCATCAGCTCGGTGTTGGTGGAATCGATTTCGGCCACGGCCTCGACGGCGAAGCCGGGCAGCAGCGGTGCAACCGCCGCGGCGATCCGGTCTTCGAACCAGTCGGCCGTTGTGCTGCTGCTCATGGTCAGTCCTTGTCGGACTTGTCTTTCTTCGCGGACTTCTTTTCCGATTTCTTGTCGGCTTTTTTCTCGGCCTTCTTTTCAGCCTTCTTCGCTTCTTTTTTCTCGGCCTTTTTCTTTTCGGCCTTCTTGGCTTTCTTCTTCTTTTTCTTCTCGTCGTCCTTGGGCGTCAGCAGCGTGCCGCGGCACTCCTCCGAGCCGCACCAGCAGGGAAATTCGGACAGGAGTTTCGGCGTGTACGGCTCGTCGATGATCAGGCCGTAGTCGTAATTGAGTTCTTCGCCTGCAGAGATGTTTCGCAGCGCCTTGATATAAACGCGCCCATCGACTTCGTCCGCTTCGCAATTCGGTTCGCACGAGTGATTGATCCAGCGCGCATCGTTGCCCTTGACGTTGCCGTCGATCACACGCCCGTCGTCGATGTGGAAGTAGAAGGTGTGGTTCGGCTGGGCAGGGTCGTGCGGATGGCGGCGCAGCGCCTCTTTCCAGCTGATGACCTCGCCCTTGTATTCGATCAGCGTCTCGCCTTCGGCCAGATCCTGCACGGCGAAGACGCCGTTGCCGTGGACATCCGAGCGCCGCATCTGGATGCGGCGGCCGGCGGAATGTGGGGATTTGGAAGGCATCGCCGAAGTCTGTTAGTTTGAATATGCACACATGCGCGTGTGCGCGTGTGCACACGCGGGAAGCCGCAGAGTATAGAGAGCCCTTAGATGACAAAGACTTTGGTAATCGCAGAAAAACCGTCGGTGGCACAGGACATCGTCCGCGCCCTCACGCCGGTGGCAGGGAAATTCGACAAGCACGACGAGCATTTCGAGAACGAAAGCTACGTCGTGACCAGCGCCGTGGGCCACCTGGTCGAGATCCAGGCGCCCGAGGAGTTCGACGTCAAGCGGGGCAAGTGGAGCTTTGCCAACCTCCCCGTGATCCCGCCGCACTTCGACCTGAAGCCGGTCGACAAGACCAAGACGCGCCTGAACGCCGTGGTCAAGCAGGCCAAGCGCAAGGACGTGACGCAGCTCATCAACGCCTGCGACGCGGGCCGCGAGGGCGAGCTGATCTTCCGGCTGATCGAGCAGTACGCCGGCGGCAAGTCGGGCCTGCACAAGCCGGTGAAGCGGCTGTGGCTGCAGTCGATGACGCCGCAGGCGATTCGCGACGGCTTCGACGCGCTGCGCACCGAGAAGCAGATGCAGGGCCTGGCCGATGCCGCGCGCTCGCGCTCCGAGGCCGACTGGCTCGTGGGCATCAACGGCACGCGCGCCATGACGGCGTTCAATTCGCGCGACGGCGGCTTCTTCCTCACGACCGTGGGCCGCGTGCAAACGCCGACGCTCTCCGTCGTGGTGGAGCGCGAGGAGCAGATCCGCAAGTTCGTCTCGCGCGAGTACTGGGAAATCCACGGCAGCTTCGCGGCCGAGGCCGGCGACTACCCGGGCAAGTGGTTCAACCCCGACTGGAAGAAGGCCAACGCGCCGCTGCTGGCCAACGGCGAACCCGATCCCGAGCAGCGCGCCGACCGCGTGTGGAACGAGCAGGAAGCCCGCGCCATCGCCGACGCCTCGCGCGGCAAGCCCGCCACGGTGACGGAAGAGAGCAAGCCCACCACGCAAGCCTCGCCGATGCTGTTCGACCTGACCTCGCTGCAGCGCGAGGCCAACGGCCGCTTCGGCTTCAGCGCCAAGACCACGCTGGCGCTGGCGCAGAGCCTGTACGAACGCCACAAGGCGCTGACCTACCCGCGTACCGATTCGCGCGCGCTGCCGGAAGACTATCTGCCCGTCGTCAAGCAGACCATGGGCATGCTCGCCAACAGCGGCATGAAGCACCTGGCGCCGTTCGCCCAGCAGGCGGTCGACGGCAACTACGTGAAGCCGAACAAGCGCATCTTCGACAACGCCAAGGTGTCGGATCACTTCGCGATCATCCCGACCCTGCAGGCGCCCAGCGGCCTGAGCGATGCCGAGCAGAAGCTCTACGACTTCGTCGTGCGCCGCTTCATGTCGGTGTTCTTCCCGAGCGCCGAGTACCAGGTGACCACACGCATCAGCACGGTGGAGCAGGGCGGCAGGAAGTATCCGTTCCGCACCGACGGCAAGGTGCTGGTGAAGCCGGGCTGGCTCGCCATCTACGGCAAGGAAGCGCAGGACGACGAGAAGGAAGACGACAAGGACGGCAAGCGCCTCGTGCCGGTGAAGCCGGGCGAGATCGTGAAGGCCGAGTCGGTCGACACCAAGGGCCTGAAGACGCGCCCGCCGGCGCGCTACTCCGAAGCCACGCTGCTCGGCGCGATGGAAGGCGCGGGCAAGACCATCGACGACGACGAACTTCGCGAGGCCATGCAGGAAAAGGGCCTGGGCACGCCAGCCACGCGCGCGGCCACCATCGAAGGGCTGATCACCGAGAAGTACATGCTGCGCGAAGGCCGCGAGCTGATCCCCACGGCCAAGGCCTTCCAGCTCATGACGCTGCTGCGCGGCCTGGGTGTGGAAGAACTCTCCAAGGCCGAGCTGACCGGCGAGTGGGAATACAAGCTCGCGCAGATGGAAAAGGGCGCGCTGAGCCGCGATGCCTTCATGCGCGAGATCGCCGAGATGACGGAGCACATCGTCAAGAAGGCGAAGGAATACGACCGCGACACCGTGCCGGGCGACTACGCGACCCTGCAGACGCCGTGCCCCAACTGCGGCGGCGTGGTGAAGGAAAACTATCGCCGCTACGGCTGCGTCGGCAAGAGCGGCACGGGCGAGGACGCCTGCGGCTTCTCGTTCGGCAAGTCGCCGGCCGGGCGCACCTTCGAGGTGGCCGAGGCCGAGGCGCTGCTGCACGACAAGCACATCGGTCCGCTGGAAGGCTTCCGCTCCAAGGCCGGCTGGCCCTTCACCTCCGAGATCGTTCTCAAGTTCGACGAGGAGGCGAAGAACTGGAAGCTGGAATTCGACTTCGGCGACGACAAGAACGGCGACACCGGCGAGATCGTCGACTTCAGCGAGCAGGACACCGTGGGCCCGTGCCCGGTGTGCGGCGCGCCGGTGTTCGAGCACGGCAGCAACTACGTCTGCGAGAAGTCGGTGCCGACGAATGCGCAGCCGACGCCCAGCTGCACCTTCAAGACCGGCAAGATCATCCTGCAGCAGCCGGTGGAGCGCGCGCAGATGGAAAAGCTGCTCGCCACCGGCAAGACCGACCTGCTCGACAAGTTCGTGAGCATGCGCACGCGCCGCGCCTTCAAGGCCTTCCTGACCTGGAATGCCGAAGAGGGCAAGGTGACCTTCGAGTTCGCGCCGCGCGAGGGCGGCAGCAAGTTCCCGCCGCGCAAGACCTTCGGCAAGGCCGCGCCCGCGGCCAAGAAGGTGGCGGCGAAGAAGACGCCCGCCGCGAAGAAGGCCCCGGCAGCGAAGAAGGCGGCCGCGCCGCGCAAGCCCGGCGCGGGCTTGAAGCCCAGCGACTCACTGGCCGCGGTGATCGGCGCCGAACCAGTGGCGCGCACCGAGGTCATCAAGAAGCTGTGGGACTACATCAAGGCCAACGGCCTGCAGGACGCGGCCAACAAGCGCGCGATCAATGCCGACGCCAAGCTCAAGCCGGTGTTCGGCAAGGACCAGGTGACGATGTTCGAGCTCGCGGGCATCGTCGGCAAGCACCTTTCGGCGCCCTGAGCCATGCGGCGCCGACATTTGGCCGCCGGCCTGGCTGCAGCGATGCTGCTGGGCACAGCCTGCCTCGCACAAGCCGCGGCCTGGCCTGACAAGCCCGTCAAGCTGGTCGTGCCCTTCCCGCCGGGACAGGCCACCGACATCTTCGCCCGCGCGCTCGCCGAACAGCTCGGCAAGCGGCTGGGCCAGCCGGTGGTCGTCGACAACAAGGCCGGTGCCGGCAGCAACATCGGCACCGAGTTCGTGGTGCGCTCGCAGCCCGACGGCTACACGCTTGTGGTGGCCGGCAGCGCGATGGCGGTGAACCAGACGCTCTATGCCAAACCGGGCTTCGACCCGCGCAAGGACCTGGTCGGCATCTCGTTGATCGCCAAGGTGCCGCTGGTGTTCCTGGCCACGCCCGAGAGCGGCATTCGCACGCTGGCCGACCTCACCGCGCGCGCCAAGGCCGAGCCGGGGCGGCTGAGCTACGCGAGCGCCGGCATCGGCGGCACGCAGCACCTTTCGGGCGAGATGTACAAGTCGGCGGCGCACGTGTTCATCACGCACATTCCGTACCGCGGCAGCGGACCCGCGCAGTCGGACTTCCTGGGCAACCAGATTCCGCTGATGGTCGACTCGGTGACGGCCGCGCTGCCGCACATCAAGTCGGGCAGGGCAGTGGCGCTGGCCGTGACCTCGGCCACGCGCTCCTCGCAATTGCCCGACGTGCCCACCGTGCGCGAAAGCGGCGTGGCGGGCACGAAGAACTTCGAGGCCGTGGGCTGGCTCGGCCTGATGGCGCCGCGCGGCACGCCACCCGACGTCGTCGAGCGGCTCAACCGCGAAGTCACGGACATCCTGAAGAGCGAGCAGATGGCGCGCTTCATCCGCGAGCGCGGTTCCGAGCCCGCGCCCACGACGCCGGCCGAGTTCGACCGCTTCGTGGCGAGCGAGATCGGCGTCTGGGGTGCGGCGGTGAAGGCTTCGGGCGCCAAGCCGGAGTAGCAACGGAGCAAGGGCCGGGGCTGTTACAAGGCCGGCCAGGGCTGCGGCCTATAGTGGTCTGCAGTCCCACCCTTTCCTGGAGTTTTCCGTGAAGTCATTCATTGCAGCTGTGTTCGCCCTTGCGATGGGGGCCGTCCTGGCGGGCTGCGCCGGAACGGGCTCGGCCGGATCGTCGGGCTCCGCCGGTGCGTCGCCGGGCAGCGGTGTCACGGTGTTCGGCACCATCGATGCCGGCGTCAGCGGCAGCACGAACCGCTCCGACCGGCGCTAGGCTCGGCCGGCGGCCATTCTCCCGATCGCGTCAGCGCCGCAGCAGCGCCTGTCGCAGCACTCGCGCCGCGCGGTCGCGGATCTTGGCGGGGCCGGACCCCGGCGACGTCTTGGGCGCGACCCTTGCGGTCGCGCAGGCCCACAAAAAGTCATGCAGGATCGGCGTGTCGTCGACCGTCTCGGTGCTGCCGTACTTGTGGAACTCGGGATGCCACTGGGTCGCGGCGATGTAGCTGCGACCCTTGTCAGACCGGCGGCGGATGGCTTCGGGCACGCGGTCGGGCAGGCTCCAGGCCTCGATCTCGAAGCCCGGTGCGAGCCCCTTGATGCCCTGGTGGTGGATGCTGTTGACGCGCGCCTTCTGCACCTGCGGAAAGAGCTTGGAAAGCCGCGTGCCCTGCACCAGTTCGATCTCGTGGAAGTTCTGGTCGTAGGTGACCGGGTCGCGGTGGCGCAGGCCGCCCGCGTGCTGGGCCTCGATGTCCTGGTAGAGCGTGCCGCCGAAGGCCACGTTGATGAGCTGCAGCCCGCGGCACACGCCGAAGATCGGTTTGCCCGCCTGCTCGAAGGCCTCGACCAGCGCGAGGTCGTAGAGGTCGCGGATCTGGTCGCCGATCCACGCGTCCTTGAGCGGCACTTCGCCGTAGCTGCCGGGCCAGACGTCGGCACCGCCGTGCATCACGACACCGTCGAGCCACTCTGCGTAGTGTGAAAGCTTGGTGTCGCCGCGCGCGGTTTCGCCGGTGGGGCAGGGCACCATCACCACCATCGCGCCGGCGGACATGAGCCAGTGCGCGATCGATTGCTCGACGTACTGCAACGTCTTGTTGGTGAAGAGCGAGCGGGCCGGGTCGGCATGCGAAAAGCAGGCGGACAGGCCGATCTTGAGTCGAGCGGAAACAGGTTGTGTCATCGCGGGACTGTCGTCAGTGGGAACCGGACGATGGATGCGAAAAGGAAAGTCCATTTTGGCTCGTTGGCCTCTCGCACGGGGTCGGACGACACGCCAAGTATGCTTTCAACGCCGCCCCAACGAAGAAGGAAGACAAGCCGATGAAAACCATCAAGGGCCCCGCCATTTTCCTGGCCCAGTTCGCGGGAGACACCGCCCCCTTCGACACGCTCGACGGCATCGCCGGCTGGGCCGCCGGGCTGGGCTACAAGGGCGTGCAGATCCCGAGCTGGGACGCGCGCCTGTTCGACCTTCGGCGCGCCGCCGAGAGCAAGACCTACTGCGACGAGGTGAAGGGCACGCTGGCGAAGCACGGCCTGGAGATCACCGAGCTTTCGACGCACCTGCAGGGCCAGCTGGTGGCAGTGCATCCGGCCTACGACGCGGGCTTCGACGGCTTCGCGGCGCCCGAGGTGCGCGGCGACCCGGTGCGGCGGCAGCAGTGGGCGGTCGAGCAGCTGCACTTCGCAGCCAGGGCCTCGGCCAACCTGGGCCTCACGGCGCACGCGACCTTCTCGGGCGCGCTGGCATGGCCGTACCTGTATTCGTGGCCGCCGCGCCCGCCGGGCCTCATCGAGGAGGCCTTCGACGAACTCGCGCGCCGCTGGCGGCCGATCCTCGACGCCTTCGACGCCGTGGGCGTGGACGTGGGCTACGAGATCCACCCCGGCGAAGACCTGCACGACGGCGTGAGCTACGAGATGTTTTTGGAGCGCGTGAACAACCACCCGCGCGCCTGCCTGCTGTACGACCCGAGCCACTTCGTGCTGCAGCAGCTCGACTACCTGGCGTACATCGACCACTACCACGAGCGCATCAAGATCTTCCACGTGAAGGACGCCGAGTTCAACCCGACCGGCAAGCAGGGCGTGTATGGCGGTTTCCAGAGCTGGATCAACCGGGCCGGGCGCTTCCGCTCACTGGGCGATGGGCAGGTGAACTTCAAAGCCATCTTCTCGAAGATGGCGCAGTACGACTTTCCGGGCTGGGCGGTGCTGGAGTGGGAGTGCTGCATCAAGCACCCGGAAGACGGCGCGCGCGAAGGCGCGAAGTTCATCGCCGACCACATCATCCACGTGGCGGACCGGGCGTTCGACGACTTCGCGGCGGGCGGGGTGGACGTGGCGGCCAACAGGCGGATGCTCGGAATCGGCTGACCTGACCGTCAGAGCAACGTGACCAGCCGACGGATCGCGCCGTCGATCTGCGGCTCGGCGATCAGCCCGTAGCCGAAGGCGAGGCCGTTGGCCACGCCGGGCGCGTGCGGATCGAGCGCAAAACGCGAGAGCGGCGGCAGCGTGATGCCGGCCGCGGCGGCGCGCTCCACCACCGCATCGGCGCGCGTACCGCCGTGCAGCCGGGCCGACAGGTGCAGGCCGGCGTCCGAAGGAATCACTTCGAGCCGCCCCGCACCGTGGCGTGCCAGGGCCTCGAGCAATGCGGTGCGCCGCGCGCCGTAGAGCTTGCGCATCTTGCGGATGTGGCGCGCCAGGTGCCCCTCGGCGATGAAGGCGGCCAGCGCCTCCTGGCCCAGCACCGGGCCGTGCCAGTCGGCCAGTTCGCGCGCGCGCACCAGCGCCGCGCGGGCCCAGGGCGGCGCCACCACGAAGCCTAGCCGCAGCGCGGGGAACAGGCTCTTGGAAAAGGTGCCGATGTAGAAGACCGACTCGGCGCGGTCGAGGGTCTGCAGCGCATCGAGCGGGCGGCCGGCGAAGCGGAATTCGCCGTCGTAGTCGTCCTCGATGACGACCGCGTTGCGCGCCCGCGCGAAGGCCAGCAGGGCGGCACGGCGCGGCGGCGACATCGCCACGCCGGTGGGGAATTGATGCGAGGGCGTCACGCAGACCACGCGGGCCTCGGGTGGAATGCAGTCCACGCACATGCCTTCGTCGTCGGTCGGCACGGTCACCACTTTCGCGCCAGCGGCCAGCATGGCTTCGCGCAGCGAGGGATAGAACAGCTGCTCAACCGCGACCACCGTGCGCCCCGGTACGACGAGGATGCGCGCGAGCAGCCCGAAGGCCTGCTGCGCGCCGGCCGTGACCACGATGTCGCCGGCGGTGCAGCCGACGGCGCGGGTGAACGACACGTGCTTCGCGATGGCCTCGCGCAGCGCGCCCTGGCCCTGCGGGTCGGCGTAGTCGGCGGTCTGGCGTGCGATGCGGCGCAGCGCGCGGTCGCTCAGGCGGCGCCAGATGTCGAAGGGAAAGGCGCTCACGTCGGGCAGGCCGACGCGGAAGTCGTCGCGCGCTGGCAATGGCTGCAGCGTGGGTGCGAGGTCCGCGCCCGGAAGGGTGAGTGGCACCAGACGGGGGTCGCGCCGGGCTGTCGAGGCTTTGGTGGCGCGGCCGCGCCGGGAGGCCGGCAGCGTGTCGGCCACGTAGGTGCCGGCGCCGGGGCGCGCCAGCAGGTAGCCCTCGCTCAGCAGCAGGTCGTAGGCCGCGAGCATGGTGTTGCGCGACACGCCCAGCCGCTGCGCCAGCGCGCGCGTGGCGGGCAGGCGCGCGCCGGGCTGCAGCCGGCCGTCGAGGATGGCGCCGCGCAGCTGGCGGTGCACCTCGCGCAGCAGTTCGCGCGAGCCGGCGCCCGGCAGGTGGATGGCGAGTTCGAAAAGTGGCTCCATGAGCTTCGTCAATTGTGGTTCTTTTGAAGAGCCAATTGCAAACGTACTCTGGAGGCCTCGAACACAGCTTCAACGGAGTTCCTCATGAACGACACCGATCTCCCGACCTCGCGACCGCCTGAACGCCTGCCCCTGAGCCTGGGCTGGCTCGCGCTGGGCGCCTTCGCCATCGGCACCGAAAGCTTCATGGTCGCGGGGCTGCTGCCGGTGCTGGCGGCCGACCTGCAGGTCAGCGCCGCGCGGGCCGGGCAGCTGGTGCTGCTGTTCGCGCTGAGCTATGCGATCGGCTCGCCGGTGATGGCGGCGCTGCTGGCGCGCTTCGGTCGCCGGCCGCTGCTGATTGCCAGCCTCGCGGCCTTCTCGGCGCTGACGCTGGCGGCATCGATGGCGCACGGCTTTGCGCAGCTGGCATTCGCGAGGGTCGCGCTGGGGCTGGTGGCTGGCGTGTTCCTGCCGACCGCGAGCGCGGTGGCGGCCGCGATGGTGTCGCCCGCGCTGCGCGGCCGAGCGCTGGCCATCGTGACCGGCGGCGGTACGGTGGCGGTGGCACTGGGCGTGCCGCTGGGCGCGTGGATCTCCGGCTGGGGCGGCTGGCGCACGGCCTACCTGCTGATCGCGGCGGCTGCGGCGCTTGCCACCTTGGGCCTCGCCCTCGGGCTGCCGCGCCAGCTGGCGCAGGCCCCGGTGGCTGCAAAGCGCGCGCCGGCCTTTGCCGTGGCCCGCGAGCCGGGCGTGCTGCCGGCACTGCTGATCAGCATGCTGTGGGCCACGGGCGGCTTCAGCTTCTACACCTACATCGCACTGTTCCTCTCGGAAACGCTGGGCTTTGGCGCCGAAGGCGCGAGTGCGGTGTTCTTCGCCATCGGCGTGGCGGCAGCCATCGGCACCGCGGCTGGCGGCTGGGCCACCGACCGCTTCGGTGCCGATCGCATGGCACAGGGCTTCGCGCTGATGCTGGTGCTGATCCTGGGTGGGCTCTCGTTCTCGGCACAGATGCTGCCGCGCGGCTTGGCACTGCCGCTGATCGTGGGGCTGTCGGCGCTGTGGGGCTTCGCGGGCTGGGGGTTCGGCCCGGCGCAGGCGGTGCGGCTGATCCGGCTTGCGCCGGAGCGCGCGCCGATGACGCTGTCGCTCAACGCATCGGCGATCTACCTTGGCATTGCGGCCGGCTCGGCACTGGGCGGCATGGCGATCGAACTGGCCGGCGTCGGCGCGGTGGGCTGGGTGGGGGCGGCCTGCCAGTTCACGGGGCTGATGCTGCTGTGGCGCGCGCCACGCGCGGCCCGCAGCGCCTCGTCAAACTATGTTTTTGATAGCGAATAGTGCTTGAGCAACGGCCCTTCGGGGCCTTTTTGATGAGATCGTTGTTTTAAAGACAAGCAACTGTCATGCCCTGCAAGCTATAATGTCGGGTTCGTTTCGATACCACGACGAAGAATTTCGTCAATACCGCCGGCTGACCTGCACTGTCCCTTGGATTCTTCAGGCCTCTCACTTCCAAGCCGGCTTTTACAGTGTGTTGGAGCGCCAGACCGGGCGCCCATGATTGCCACCACTGCCTTCGTTCCTGTTGAAGCGAATAGCGCGTCCGCCGCGCCATTCCGGCCGGCCCACGCCCGTTTTCAATTATTTTTCAGGCACTTCGCGCTTTGCATCTGCGCGCTGTGCCAAGGCTTCATGGACATCATTCAACACAGTATCGCGGTGGGCAAGTACCTTGTTTCTCCGCTCATCCGACATCAGGACGACGGCAAGTACGCCGCTTCGGTCTCGATCCGCTCCGGCCACGGCAGCGGCATGCACGACCGCGTGATGCGCTTCACGCCGCGCTTTGCCAGCCACGCCGCCGCCGTCGGCTACGCCATCGACCAGGGCCTCGGCTGGGTGCGCGAACGCGCCCCCCAGGTTTCGAAGACGGCCCCTCTCGCGCTTCCGTGCGCGGGCTGAAACAATTACGCCCAATTCCATCTCCAACAAACATCGAACGAGTCAGAGGTAACCACATATGCCCAAGGAAGAACTGATCGAAATGAATGGCGCAGTGACCGAAGTCCTGCCCGACTCGCGCTACCGCGTCACGCTGGACAACGGCCATCAGCTGATCGCCTACAGCGGCGGCAAGATGCGCAAGCACCACATCCGCATCCTGGCGGGTGACAAGGTGTCGCTCGAACTCTCGCCCTACGACCTGACCAAGGGCCGTATCACCTTCCGTCACCTGGAACGTCGCGGCCCGCCGCCGACCACCGGCGGCAACAACTCCCCCCGCCGCTGATCCGCAACTGACGAAAGGCCTTGCGGTGCCCGCAAAGGGCGCCCGCAAGGCTTTTGTTTTTTGCGCTTCCCGGCTGCTGAACGATGACCACACCCAACCCCACAGCCGGCGGCACCCCAGCCGACAACGGCTTTGCCTCGCTGGCGCTCTCGCCCCAGATGCTGGCCAATCTCACCCAGCTCGGCTACACGCAGATGACGGCCATCCAGGCCGCCGCGCTGCCGCCGGCGCTGCTCGGCAAGGACCTGATCGCGCAGGCCAAGACCGGCAGCGGCAAGACCGCCGCCTTTGCGCTGGCGCTGCTTTCCAACCTGAACCCGCGCCGCTTCGCCATCCAGGCGATGGTGCTGTGCCCGACGCGCGAACTGGCCGACCAGGTCACGACCGAAATCCGCCGCCTGGCGCGTGCCGAAGAAAACATCAAGGTCGTCACGCTCTGCGGCGGCGTCGCCCTGCGCGGGCAGATCGCCAGCCTGGAGCACGGTGCGCACATCGTCGTGGGCACGCCGGGCCGCATCATGGACCACCTCGAGCGCGAGAACCTGAACCTCGAGGCGCTCAACACCCTGGTGCTCGACGAGGCCGACCGCATGCTGGACATGGGCTTCTTCGACGACATCGTGACGGTGGCGCGCCAGTGCCCTTCGGCCCGCCAGACGCTGCTGTTCTCGGCCACGTACCCCGAAGGTATCGCCAAGCTCGCGCAGCAGTTCATGAAGAGCCCCGAGCAGATCACGGTGCAGGCGCAGCATGAAGGCAGCAAGATCCGCCAGCGCTGGTACCAGGTGAAGGACAGCGAGCGGCTGCACACCGTGAGCCTGCTGCTCGACCATTTCCGCCCTGTCAGCACGCTGGCCTTCTGCAACACCAAGCAGCAGTGCCGCGACCTCGTCGAGGTGCTGCAGGCCCAGGGCTTCAGCGCGTTGGCGCTGTTCGGCGAGCTGGAGCAGCGCGAGCGCGACCAGGTGCTGGTGCAGTTCGCCAATCGCAGCTGCTCGGTGCTGGTTGCCACCGACGTGGCAGCGCGCGGGCTCGACATTTCGCACCTCGAAGCCGTGATCAACGTCGACGTGACGCCCGATTCCGAAATCCACATCCACCGCGTCGGCCGCACCGGCCGCGTGGGCCAGCAGGGCGGCTCGGAAGGCCTGGCGCTGAACCTGGCCAGCATGAACGAGATGGGCTTCGTCGGGAAGATCGAGCAGCTGCAGGGCCGCGAATCCGAATGGCACGAACTGGCCGAGCTCACGCCGGGCAAGGGCGAGCCGCTGAAGCCGCCGATGGCCACGCTGCAGATCGTGGGCGGGCGCAAGGAAAAGATCCGCGCCGGCGACGTCCTGGGCGCGCTGACCGGCGACTGCGGCTATGCCAAGGACCAGGTCGGCAAGATCAACGTCAACGAGTTCTCGACGTACGTGGCGGTGGACCGCGCGATCGCCGAGGAAGCCGCGCGCAAGCTGTCGGCCGGCCGCGTCAAAGGCAAGTCGGTCAAGGTGCGGCTGCTGGAGCAGTAGCCGCCGCACCGGCCTGCGGCGAGGTCGGGGCCACCGGCGCGTCGAGCGGCGGCGCCGCGGCCGCAGCGGGCGCAGCGGGCGCGGGCGCCTCCTGCCGCGCCAGCTTCGCGGCCAGCCGGAACGCCACGATCACCGCCAGCAGGCCGAAGATCGACGAGCCCACGGCCTGCCCGATCAGCACGCCTGCCGCACCGTAGTGCGAGCCCCACCACGCGAACGGAATCGTGCCCAGCGTGGCGCGCCCCCAGTTGAATGCGGTCGACAGCAGCGGATGCCCGAGGTTGTTGAACGAGGCGTTCGCCACGAACAGCCCGCCCGCGAAGAAGAAGCTCGCGGCCAGCCAGCCGCAGAAGAGCGAGATCAGCTCGGCCGCCTGCCCGTCGGCCGAGAACGCGCGGATCAGCACGCCCTGCCCGAGCGCCAGCACCAGCCACGCCACGGCCACCGACGCCACCATGAACAACAGGCTGTCGCGCAGCCCTTCCTGCACGCGGCGGAACTGCCCCGCGCCCAGGTTCTGCGCGAGGATCGGCCCGACCGCGCCGCTGAGCGCATAGACCAATCCGAAGGCCACCGGCGTCAGCCGGTCGATGGTGGCCGCGCCCGCCACCGCCGAGGGCCCGAACTGCGCGACCGAATGCGTGACGAAGGCCGCGCCCACCGGCGTGGCGAGGTTGGTCAGCACCGCCGGCGCGGCCACCTTGCCGAGCGCGCGCGCATCGCCGCCCAGCCGCGACGGCTCGAAGCGCCCGAGCATGCGGTGCCTCATCGTCACGCCGTGCAGCCCGATAGCCGCGAGCACGATGCGCGAGACCACCGCGCTGATGGCGGCGCCGTCGAGCCCCAGGCCGAAGCCGAAGATCAGGATCGGGTCGAGCACCGCCGTCACGAAGGCGCCGCCGAGCGTCACCGTCATCGAGCGACGCGCATCGCCGATGGAACGCAGCAGCGCCGAAGTCGCCATGCCGATGCCCAGCAGCGGCAGCGTGTGCACCGTCACCGAGAGGTAGCGATGCGCGAGCCGCGCCGTCTCGCCCTGGGCGCCCAGGGCCTGCAGCGCGGGATGCAGGAAGAACGCCGTGCCGGTGCCCGCCACCACCGACACCGCCGTCATCAGTACCAGGCTCGATGTGGCGATGCGGCGCGCGTCCTCGCCACGGCCGGCCCCCACGGTGCGCGAGACCACCGCCGCGATGCCGATCGTCAGCCCGATGCACAGCGACGCATGGAAGAAGCCCACCACGCCCGCAAAACCGACCGCCGCGGCAATCTCCTTCTCCCCGAGCAGCGAGATATAGAACAGGTTGATGAGGTCGACCGCGAACACCGCGATCAGCCCGATGGCCCCCGTGCCCGCCATCACGCAGACATGGCGCATCAACGACCCCGAAACGAAGCGCGCGCGCTCGACACCGCCCGCCGTTGCGGTTATTGGCATATGAAATTCCCGATGTGGCCTAATTGCAGGTTCGAACATCACTTTTACCCGAGCTTTTCATGCCCAAGACATTCCGTACCGAAGCCGAACGCGTTGCCACCCCCAAGCCGACGCCGATGCCCGGCTACACCGTGCCTCGCTCCGGTGGCGGCCAGAAGGTCAGCCTCGAACGCGGCACCGCAACGCGCAGCAAGAAGAACCCCGGCAAGCGCGCCAAGAAGGGCGGCTGATCCGGCCCCCGCTGGCTCCCCGGAGCCACGACGAACGCGCCCACGGGCGCGTTTTGTCGTTGGGGCAGCTATAAGGCAGCGATGTCCGACGACAACCAGATCTTCATTCCTCCCTCGTTCTTCGCGGTCTACACCGACGCGCGCCAGCGCCTGAGCGAGCCGATCGGCGTGGTGCGCGAGCGCTACGAGATGTGCGAAGACCTCTCCAACCATCTCGTGGGCCACGCGCAGATCCAGCACCACACCGAGGTGCCGGTCGAAAGCGAGATCCTCCGGCGCATCCACGCCGGGCTCGCCGCGCCCGAATCGGGCGTGTCGACGGCCGAGGCCACGTGGATCGTGCAGCGGCTGGCAGAGCTGCTGGGCTGGGGCACACCCGAGCCCGAGCCGGCCGACGACTGATACGGCGCCAGCATGACCAGTCGCACCACCGACCTCCTGCTCACCGCGACCGCGCCCGCCATCTGGGGCAGCACCTACATCGTCACGACCGAGCTGCTGCCGCCGAACTACCCACTGACGGTCGCCCTGCTGCGCGCGCTGCCCGCCGGCCTGCTGTTGCTGCTGATCGTGCGCAAGCTGCCCGAGCGCGCGTGGTGGGGGCGCATCCTCATCCTCGGCGCGCTGAACTTCTCGATCCTCTGGGCGATGCTGTTCCTGGCGGCATACCGGCTGCCGGGCGGCGTCGCGGCCACCATCACTTCGGTGCAGCCGCTGCTCGTGGTGTTCCTGGCCAGCGTCTTCCTGGGCTCACCGATGCGCGCGCTGTCGGTCGCGGCGGCGGTGGTCGGCATCGGCGGGGTCGCACTGCTGGTGCTCACGCCGAATGCGGCGCTCGATGCCATCGGCATTGCCGCGGCCATTGCCGCCGCGGTGTCGATGGCCTTCGGCACGGTGCTGAGTCGGCGCTGGCAGCCGCCGGTGTCGGCGCTCACCTTCACGGCGTGGCAGCTCACCGCCGGTGGCCTGCTGCTGTTGCCGGTGGCGCTGCTGCTGGAGCCACCGCTGCCCGCGCTGACGGCGCAGAACTGGATCGGCCTCGGCTGGCTCGGCCTCGTGGGCGCCGCGCTGACCTACATCGTGTGGTTCCGCGGCGTGGCGCGGCTGGAGCCCTCGGCGATCGCGCCGCTGGCTTTCCTGAGCCCCGTGACGGCGGTGATCCTGGGCTGGGCGCTGCTGGGGCAGGCGCTGTCGGCGTGGCAGGTGACGGGGATCGGCATCGTCATTGCGAGCATCTGGCTCAGCCAGCGCGGGGCGCAGCCTGTGGTGCGGGCTGTGCCGGCCGCGCGTCAGGCCGGCTGAGCCGAGGCCGAGGTCGCGCGCTTCAGCAGGCTCAGGTAGCCGGGCTGCACTTCCATGCGCGCGATGGAGCCCTGCCGCTGCAGCAGGCGATGCGCCTTCGGCAGCGCCCAGCAAGGCAGGCTGGTGAACATGTGGTGCTCGCAGTGGTAGTTGACCCAGTAGGGCGCCACCAGGATGCGTTCGAGCCAGCCGGCGTGCGTGGTGCGGGCCTGGCGCAGCGGATCGGCCTCGTTCTGCGCGACCAGCGCATGCTCGGCGATGTTGCGCACGCGGCTCACGAGCGGCAGCCAGGTGGCCATGGGCAGCAGCCACATCAGCAGCCATGCCCACCAGCAGCCGGCGAGCGCGAAGGCCAGAAATCCGAGGCCGTTGGCAATGAGAAAGCGCCTGTCTTTCGCAAGCTCCCGGCCGAGCACTTCGAGCACCGACTCACCCGGCCCGCGCTTGCGGATGCCTTCGGCGACATGCCCGAAGCGCTGCTTGTAGAACGTCTGTCCGCTCAGGTCGCGCACCACCTTGCGCCACATCGACGCGCGCGTGATGGGGAAGGGCGCCGACAGCACGAGGTCCGGGTCTTCGGTCTGCTGCACGAAGCGGTGGTGCTGCAGGTGATAGGGCCGGTAGTCGCGCAGCGTCGACGAGCACAGCCAATAGCCCACCCATTCGTTGATCTTGCGGTTGCGGTGCAGCCCTGCATGCGCAGCGTCATGCATGAGGATGAACAGCCCCAGCTGCCGCGCGCCCACTACCGGCACTACGAGGGGAAGGGTCCATGGCCACACGATGCCCACGAGCATGGCAGCGCCGATCACGGCCCAGCAATGCAGCACCAGCCACAGGCCCTTCCACGACGAACGCGCAGTGAGCGACTGCCATTCTTCGGCGGTGAAAAACTCTTCGGGTTGGGCGCGGGGAGCGGCGGCCATGCGGGCCAGTATGCGCCGCCGGCCCGGGCAAGGCACGCGGAATTCCCCGGAGTGCAGCGGTGAGTGGAGGCGAGGCCCTTCGGCCTACTTGTCGATGATCTTGCGCGCGAAGACTTCGAGGTAGTCCATCAGCCGCTCGGCGCCCGCGATGGCGGCGGCTTCGTCGCCGGTCGCGATGCCCTGCGCCAGCTCGAGGTGCGCATTGGCGCCCTCGACGATCTCCCCTTCGTGCTGGTAGGCATACCAGAAGCGCCGGCACTGCACGATCGGCGGGATCACCGCCCTCACTGCCGAGTCGTTGTGGCTCGCCTGGTGGTTGACGAGGTCGAGTGCATGGTCGGCGCGCATGTAGCCGGTGAGGTCGCCGCGTGCCGCGGCCTCGACCATGGTCCGGGCGCAGCGGACGATGTCGGTGCGCTGCTGCGCGGTGGCCCGGCGCGCCGAGCAGGCGGCGATCAGCCGTTCGAGCACGCGCCGGGTCTGGATCACGTCGAGGTGGTCGGCCAGGTCGATGGCCGACACGAGCAGCCCGCGGCGCGGTTGCTGCACGATGAGTCCGATGGACACCATGCGCATCAGCGCCTCGCGCACCGGCGTGCGGCCAAGCCCCGTGCGCTCGGCGAGTTCGGCCTCGACGACCTGGCTGCCGGGCTGCAGCTGCATGGTCGACAGCAGCGTCTCGATGGCGTCGTAGGCCAGGTCGGCGGCGCGGCGCTTGGGCGGTGGGCGGGAGGCGGTCTTCGAGGCGGGCATGGTCTTGTTCTGCGGATGCGGCCGCCTCATTGTCGGCGGTCGCCGTCGTTCACCAGGCCTGCGAGCGTCGAGATGCGGGCCGGCGACAGCGGCGGGCGCGGCGCGGGCGGCGTCCATCCGAAGAGGAAATGCGCCGCGTCGCCGCAGACGCGGCCCTGGCAGGCGCCCATGCCGCAGCGGCGGTGCAGCTTGGCGTCGGTCCAGCCGGTGCAACCTGCCAGCGCGGAGAAGGGAACGTCTTCGCAGCGGCACACGAGCGTGTCGGGCTGCGGCATCGTCTTGATATCTGGCGCCAGCGCGAAGCTGCGGTGCAGCTGCGCGGCGAAGGCGTTCCAGCGGGCGCGTTCGCCTTCGTGTGCCTTGGCTGCGCGTTCGTTGCCGACGGCCGCATGGCCTGCGATCGTGCCCTGCGCCAGTGCGCGTTCGCTGCCGCCGAAGCCGGTGCACTCGCCGGCTGCATGGATGCCGGGGACGCTGGTGGCTTGCAGGGCATCGACCCACAGGGCTTGGGCCTTCAGCGCGCAGCCGAGCAGCTGGCCGAGCTGCGTGTTGGGTGTGAGGCCGAAGCCGCAGGCGATGCGGTCGCAGGCAATCTCGATTTCGCTGCTGCCTTGGCGAAGTCGCGCCGATTCGACTTGCGTCGCGCCGTGCGCCGAGACGATGCGCGACGAAGTGCGGTACCGCGGATCGGCCAATGTCACCGCCTGCGCGGCCTTGCCGGGCCAGCGAGCGAGGCTGGCGCCGAAGCGCGCGACCGAGGCGAACGACGCCTGCTCCGCGATGCGCAGCACCTTCGCGCCGGCTGCGCGCGCAGTGGCTGCAGCGGCAAGCAGCAGCGGGCCGCTGCCCGCGATGACGATGCGTTCGCTCTCGACCGGCATGCCCGCCTTGACGAGCGCCTGCAGCCCGCCCGCGCCGGTCACGCCGGGCAGCGTCCATCCGGGGAAGGGCAGCAGAAGTTCGCGTGCACCGGTGCAGAGAACGAGCTTCTTCCACCGCATGCGCGTGGCGCCTTCGGCGTCTTCGAGCAGCAGTTCATGCGGCAAGGGCACGGCGACGACGCGCGTGCCGCTGCGCACGCGGATGTTGGCATGGTGCTCGAGCGCATCGCGCCGTTTGCGCGCCGTAGGCGGCAACGCCGCGCCGGGGCCATCGCGCCAGATCTGTCCGCCGGGCACGGGGTTGTCGTCGATCACGACGATCGATGCGCCGCTGGGCGCAGCCGCCACCGCTGCGGCCATGCCGGCCGGCCCTGCACCGACGACGAGCACGTCGCATTCTTCCTGTGCCATGCCGGTCGTCATTCCGTCGTCTCCACGCGCATGCCTTCGATGCAGACCGTCTGGCACGCGAGCCTGCGCCGGCCGTCGACCAGCACGCGGCATTCTTGGCACACGCCCATGCCGCAGAACGGCGCGCGCGGCTGGCCCGTGACCGAAGTGCGCGCCACGCCCATGCCGCTGGCCACGCGCAGCGCGGCAGCGACCGAGCTGCCCGCCTTCACGCGCACCAGATGGCCGTCGATGTTCAACAGGGTGTGGCCGCTCATGCGATCTCCCGGAGGCCGCGCGGCGCGTAGGGCGCCGCATCGAAGTCGGGGGTCGCGCCGGTCATCAACGCAGCAAGCAGATGCGCGCTGCCCGGCGCGGTGGTCACACCGAGCCCTTCATGTCCGACAGCGAGCCAGAGCTTCTCGCGCCACGGGTGCTTGCCCAGCAGCGGAAGCCCGTCGGGCGATGCCGCGCGCATGCCGGTCCACGAGCGCACCGCGTTGAGGTTCGCGAGCCCCGGCAGGTAGTCCAGCGTGCGCTGGAGCATGCGCGCGAGCATCGGCGCCTCGACCGCCGGGTCGGTCGTGTCGAACTGGCGCGACGAGCCGACCAGCAGCTGCCCCGTGGGCCGTGGCTGCACGTTGAAGGCGACCGAGTCGCCGTCGCTGTGGTGCGCGCTGGTCACGTAGCCGAGTTCGACCAGCTGGTGATGCACGGTGCCCGGGTAGCGGTCGGTGATCAGCAGATGGCCCTTCTTCGGACGGATCGGCAGTTCGGGGCACAGCGTCGTCGCCTGGATGCCGTTGGCCAGCACGACCTGCGGCGCCGTGCGGCGGCTGCCGTCGGCGAGCCGCAACGTGCCGTCGTCTTCGATGGCCTCGACCTTCGCGTGCTCGACGCTGATCGATTCCGTGTTCTGGGTGAGCAGCCAGCGCGCGGCATTCGGCGCATAGAGGATGCCGTCGCCCGGCACTTCGAGAGCGCCCGACAGACCCTTGCGCAGCGCGGGCTCCGCGCTTGCCAGTTCGCGCGCATCGAGCAGCCGGCTGCCGATGCCGTGCGCGCGCAGCCGCTGCTGCTTGCGCTCGGCCTCCACCATCTCTTCGTCGTTCGCGGCAATCCAGAGCGTGCCGCAGGCGCTGTACGCGCAGTCGTCGCTCATGCGCGGCGCCAGCTCGCGCCATTGCGCGACCGAATGGCGGCTCAGTTCGAGCTCGGCCGCGTTGTCGTCCATCACCACGAGGTGGCCCATGCCCGCGCCGGTGGCACCGCCGATGCGCGCATCGAGCACCAGCACCCTGCGCCCCGCCTGTGCAAGCGCCTGTGCGCACGCCGCGCCGACGATGCCGGCGCCGATGACGATGACATCCACGTCCATGCCGCCCGATGTCAGAGCCGGATGCCCCAGCCGAAGGGATCGTCATCTTCGATCAGGAGCGTGGCTTCGGCGCTGATGTGCGCGCGGCCTCGCAGCGTGGGAATGACCTTGCCATCCGCCATCTCGTAGCTGGCCTCGAAGCGGCTGCCGATCACGCTGGCCTGCGTCCACACTTCGCCCGGCGCGAGCTTGCCGTCCGCCGCGAGGCAGGCGATCTTGGCGCTGGTGCCGGTGCCGCAGGGCGAGCGGTCGTAGGCGTTGCCCGGGCACAGCACGAAGTTGCGGCTGTCCGCGCCTTCGTCGTCGTTGGCAAAGAGTTCGACGTGATCGATCTCCGCGCCGTCCGCGCCCGTAATCCCCTGCGCCGCCAGTGCGCGGCGCAAGGCAGAGGTGTAGCCGGTCAGCGCCGCGAGGTTGTCGCTCACCACGCGCTGGCCGTGCTCGCTCACCAGGAAGAACCAGTTGCCGCCCCAGGCCACGTCGCCGCGGACGGTGCCATGGCCCGGCAGCTCGACCGCCACCTGGTGCAGATGCCGGTAGGCCGGCACGTTGCGCACGCTCACCGAGCCGTCTTCGTGCAACGTGGTCGTGACCGTGCCGACAGGCGTCTCGATCCGGTGCTCGCCCACGCCGATGCGCCCCATGTGCGCAAGGCTCGCGACCAGCCCGATGGTGCCGTGGCCGCACATGCCGATGTAGCCGGCGTTGTTGAAGAAGACCACGCCGGCAGCCGCATCCGGCGACACGGGCTCGCAAAGCAGCGCCCCCACCACCACGTCGCTGCCGCGCGGCTCCAGCACGGCCGCCGCGCGCCACTTGTCGTGCTGGTCGGCCAGCAGCGCACGGCGCTCGGCCATGCTGCCGCCGCCCAGATCGGGAAACCCGCCGATCACAAGGCGCGTGGGCTCGCCGCCCGTGTGCGAATCGATGACCTGGATGCGTTGCATGTGGCTGGGTCCGATCAATAGCTGGCGAGGGGAACGGGCGCCGCGTTCTTGAAAGTGAAGACGGTGATGGGCGCCTGCTTCATGTTGCCCTTGTCGTCGTACGAATAGGTTGCGGCCACGCCCTTGTAGGTGGTCTTGTAGAGCTCGGCGCCCACCTTGTCGGGGTCGATGGAGTTGGCCTTCTTCATCGACTCGCCGATGAACAGCACCTGGTCGTAGTACGAAGCAGCGTACGCGTCGGGGTCGACGTTGAAGCGCTTCTTGAACTTCTCCTTGAAGGCCGGGCCGCTCTGCGCCTTCTCGAGGATGGAGCCGCCCTGCGCGCAGAACACCAGGTCGTT
>Ga0209676_1001417_pt1 | contig 22855 bp, 17 predicted proteins | sample AraplaCvi_mLB_r2_FD_184282 | JGI IMG/M metagenome (GOLD analysis project Ga0209676, IMG submission 184282) | Arabidopsis root microbial communities from North Carolina, USA - plate scrape MF_Cvi_mLB_r2 (SPAdes) (version 2) | ecosystem: Host-associated > Plants > Roots > Endosphere | place: USA... | reverse complement strand
GGCGGACGCGTCGAACCGGTCGTCACCCCACCCACCAACACCCAAGAATAAGGAATAGCATCACATGAACCTCCAGGGGAAAACCGCGCTCGTCACCGGCGGCGGCCGCGATATCGGCCGATCTGTCTCGATCGCGCTCGCGCGCGCCGGCGTCCGCGTCGCGATCAACTACAACAGCGGTCGGGAGGCCGCCGAGGAAACGCTGAAGACGATTCAGGACGCGGGCGGCGACGCCTTTCTGATCCAAGCCGACGTCACCGACAGCGGCGCGGTCAAGGCGATGCTCGAAGAGGTCGGCATCGCGTTCAGCGGCCGGCTCGACATCCTCGTCAACCTCGCGGGCGGCATGGTCGCGCGCAAGACGCTGAGCGAGATGGACGAAGAATTCTTCGACCATGTGATGACGCTCAACCTCAAATCGGCCTTCCTCGTGCTGCAGGCATCGCAGCCCTTCCTCGGCGAAGGTTCGGCGGTCGTGAACGTGTCGTCGCTCGCGGGCCGTGATGGTGGCGGTCCGGGCGCGTCAGTCTATGCGACCGCGAAGGGCGCGCTGATGACCTACACGCGTTCGATGGCAAAGGAACTCGGCCCGCAGGGCATCCGCGTCAACGCCGTCTGCCCCGGATTGATCGGCACCAGCTTCCACGACATCTTCTCGAAGCCCGAGGGCCGCGCCGCAGTCGCCGGCAACACGCCGCTGCGCCGCGAAGGCCATCCCGACGAAGTCGCCGACACGATCGTCTACCTCGCGTCGCCTGCGGCGAGCTTCCTCGCCGGCGTTTGTCTCGACATCAACGGCGGGCTGGGCTTCTCCTGATGCGCCGGCTCGCTCTGACCGCCGTGGTCGCCCTGCTCGCGGGCGGAGCACAGGCCCAGACCCGTGAGCGGACCGATGCGCCGCCGCTCGAGCCCTACAAGATCATCCTTGTCGGCGATTCGACGATGGCACCGCACAGCGGCTGGGGCGGGGCGTTTTGCTCGCGCCATGTCAAATCGTCCGTCGCCTGCCTCAACGCCGGTCGCGGCGGGCGCAGCACGCGCAGCTATCGGCAGGAAGGCGGCTGGGACATCGCGCTCGCCGAGGCAAAGGTGCCGGGCTATCGCGGCACTTGGGTGTTGATCCAGTTCGCGCATAACGACCAGTCGTCGAAGTCCGAACGCTGGACCGACGAGACGACCGAATTCCCCGCCAACCTCCGCCGCTTCGTCGAAGAGGTGCGGGCAGCCGGGGCAACGCCGGTGCTCGTCACGCCGATGACGCGCCGGGAGTTCAAGGACGGCAAGCTCAGGAACACGCTCGCGAGCTGGTCCGATCAGGTACGCGGCGTCGCGAAGGCGATGGACGTGCCGCTCGTCGATCTCAACGCACTCAGCGCCGCGCAGGCGCAGGAGATGGGCGCGGAGATGGCGACCAAGCTCGCGCAGGAGCCGCCGACCGCCGAGGAGCTCGCCGCTGCGAAGGCAGGCACGACGCTGACCGCGCGCCCGGCACCCCCCGAGCCCGCGCCCGTCACCGGCGACGGCGCGCGCGGGCAGGTGACGCGCAAGTTCGACTACACCCATCTTGGCGATGTCGGTGCCGAGGTCACTGCCAAGCTGGTGACGCAGGCGCTCGCCCACGTGGTGCCCGGCCTCAGGAGCCAGCTCGTCCGCTGACAAGGATGTGTATGGCAATTTGGACTAACCAATTTGCCATACACATAGGTTGACAAAGTGGCCGGCATGTCCGACAGCGTCGGGTAGAACAGAATCGATTTTCAGGGAGAGACGACGTGAATTCTCGCAATCCGATCCGCGCGCGCAGCCTGCGCGCCGCGTTGCTGGCTGGTGCCGGTTCGACGCTGCTGATCGCCGCAGCGCCCGCGATGGCGCAGGACGCCCCCGCACCGCAGGCTGAGTCCGAAGAGGACGCGATTGTCGTCACCGGTATTCGCGAGACGATCCAGAATTCAATCAACACGAAGCGCGAAGAGACGGCCATCGTCGACGCGCTGTCGTCAGACGACATTGGCGATATCCCGGCGATCTCGGTCGGACAGGCGATCCAGACGATCACCGGCGCGACGACGCACCGCGAAAAGGGTGACGCGTCCGAAATCGCGCTGCGCGGCCTCGGCCCGTTCCTGTCGAATGCGACGTTCAACGGGCGCGACGCGACGAACGGCAGCGGCGACCGTTCGGTGAACTTCAACCAGTTCCCCTCCGAACTCGTCAACAATATCAAGATCTACAAGACCCAGCAGGCGAGCCTCGTCGAAGGCGGTGTCGCGGGGACGATCGAAATCGGCACGTTGCGCCCGCTCGATTTCGGCAAGCGCCGCCTGCAGGGTGAGCTCAAGGCGCAGTTCAACCCCTATGGCGACCGCATCACTGGCGGGTCGGGCGGCATCGGATGGCGCGGGACGCTGAGCTATGTCGACCAGTTCGCGAACGACACGATCGGCATCGCGATCGGCGTCCAGCGCAACGATACCAACAATCCCGAAGAGACCTATGCGGCGTCGACGACGTGGACCGCGTGCCGCGCGGACAATGTCGCCACGGGCAATTGCACCGAACTCGCACGCGCGGACTATGGCGAGGACCCGTTCTTTCTCGTCCCCAACGCCTATACCTTCCGCCAGATCAGCGAGACCGATAAACGCGATGCGGTGTTCGGCGCGATCCAGTTCCGCCCGACCGACACGCTCGATATCAATCTCGACGTCCAATATTCGGATCGTACGTTCGTCGAGAGCCGTCGTGATCTCAATATCTCGGAGGGACGCAATGGCCTGACCAACGTCGTTTATGACGAAAATGGCGTCGTCCAGAGCCTCAACGGCCTTTCGGCGCTTGAATCGAACGGGTCCGAACTGTCACGCGCCGAGGAATATCTGGGTGGCGGCCTGTCGGTCGACTGGCAGGCGAGCGACCGGCTGACCATCAAGCTCGACGGCAGCTATTCGCGTACCGTCCGCACCGAGATCGAGCGCAACGTCCGCCTGCGCACCGATCCTTTCGACGTCAACGGCACGCGCAATTTCTTCAGCGTGACGGGGAACGGTTTCACGTCGAACAATATGCGCGTTCCCTATAAATACGAGATCACGCCCGGAAGCTTCGTGCCGACGATCACGATCGACCCGCGCTTCGACCTCGACAACCATAATCTCTTCTGGGACGACGCGCGCTTCCGCCGCGACGAGAGCAAGCGTCACAACGAGATTTTCGCGGGCCGCTTCGACGCGATCTACGAACTCGACGGTTTTCTGAAGACGATATCGGCGGGCGGCCGCTGGTCGCGGCTTACCTATCGTGACTATGACGTGCGCAACGGCGACTTCAACCTGAACCCCGCGATGGCCGAGGACAAGCGGATCAACAATCTGTGCCGCCAGGCCTTTCCGCAGACCGGATTCCTCTCGGCGGCAAAGGGCAACAGCATCAACAGCTGGGCGACCTTCGATGTCGACTGTCTGTTCCGCGAATATATGGGCGCCGAAGATCCGGGCAACCTCGACGACACCCGCTCGGTTGCGAACCGCGATGTCAGGGAAACCACGCTCGCGGGTTATGTGATGGCCGACTATGAAGGCGATCTCGGCAGCATGCCGGTGCGCGGCAATATCGGCGTGCGTGTCGTCAACACCCGCGTCACGTCGAAGGGGCTGCGCAGCGACCTCATCCTCGTCCCCGATCCGAGTGGCGACGGGTCGTTCGGGCTCGACGAAACCGGCGAATTCGTCACCGAGACGATCAAGAGCAGCAACACGCGCATCCTGCCGAGCGTCAACGCGATCTTCGAGGTTGCGCCCGATACGTTGCTGCGTGCCGCAGCCTATCGCGCCATGTCACGGCCCAATCCGAGCGCGCTCGGTGCCGGACGTACGATCACGCTGGAGGACAGGAATAATTTCACGTCGATCGAGGATGCGATCGACAATATCCTCGCCAACGGCAGCCCGCGACTGAAGCCGCTGATGTCGTGGAACGGCGACCTCTCGCTCGAATGGTATCCGAACAAGGACAGCCTGCTTTCGGCGACGGTCTATTACAAGCAATTCACCGGCGGCTTCCAGCCCGTCGTGTTCAACGAGGATTTCACGATCGACGGCGAGACGGTGTCGATCCCTGTGACGCAGACGCGCAACAGTCCGGACAAGTCGCGCATCTATGGTCTCGAGCTGACCGCGGCGACGCGTTTCAGCTTCCTGCCCAAGCCGCTCGACGGCCTCGGTGCGAAGGTCAGCTACAATTATGCGGATTCGAACTTCGAGACGCAGGACATCCGCCTCGGCGATCAATATATTCCGGAAACCGGAGAGGTCCGCGAAGGCCTGATCGCACCGGCCGGTCTGTCGGGATATTCGAAGCATGTGCTGTCGGCGCAGGCCTATTATGACATCGGCCCTGTGTCGCTGCAGGCGATCTACAATTACCGGTCGAAATATTTCCAGGACTTCGTCGGCGGCAACAGTCAGCTGCGTTATGTCGGGCCGAGCGAGACCGTCGATTTCCGCGCCTCGCTCAACCTGATGAAGGGCGTGTCGCTCCGCTTCGAAGCGCTCAACATCTTCAACGAGCCCAAGGCGACCTATATGCCGGTCTATGGCAGCAGCCGTCAGTATCATTATTACGGCGCGAAATATTTCATCGGCATCCGGGCACGAATTTAGAACTAACTTCGGTCATGGGCTTCAAACTTGTCCTACCGGATTGTATGGACTTCCTGACACCGACGCGGGGAGAAGATTGACCATGGCCGAACGCCGCCTTTTCGAAGATGTCGCCGATACGATCCGGCGCCTGATTCTCGACGGAACCTTTCCGCCGGGAACGCGGCTGCCGGGCGAGCGCGAGCTGTCCGAGCGGTTCGAGGTGAGCCGGGTGACGATTCGCGAGGCGGAGATCGCGCTGCAGGCGACGGGATGGATTCATATCCGCACCGGGGCAGGCGCCTATGTCGAGGCGATCCTGCCCGGCGACAATGCCGTTCTGCCCAAGGTCAGCGCCTTCGAACTCACCGAGGCGCGTTCGTTGTTCGAGGCCGAGGCGGCGGCGCTAGCTGCGCCGACGATCTCGAGCGAGACGCTCGCGAAACTCGACGATTTGCTCGAGGCGATGGCCGATGACAGCAAGAGCGAGGAGGAGATCAGCGCGATCGATCGCGAGTTTCATATGACGATAGCTGCGGCGTCGAGCAACAAGGCAATCATCCATGTGATCGAGAGCCTGTGGCGGATGCGGATGGAATTGCCCGAGGTGCGGAGCAGCCACTCGCTCGTCTGCCGCAAGGATGGGGCGGCCCGGCAAGCCGAGCACGCCGATGTCGTTTCGGCGCTGCGCAAGCGCGATGCGACCGGGGCGCGGCTCGCGATGCGGCGCCACTTCAACCGCCTGCTCGAATCGATGCTCGATGAGACCGAGGAGCGCGCGATGGTCGAACTGCGTCGCCAGTCGGCCGAAAGCCGCGAGCGCTATCTGCTGAGCGCCAAACTGGCCTGATGTCCGATCCATTGTCTTCACCGGCCGCGCCGGACACGGTTGCTGCGCTGCTCGAGGCACGTCTGTCGGGGCATGCGCTGGCCGCTTTTCCGACCCCTGTGCCCGCGACGCTCGCCGAAGCCTATGCGATCCAGCAGCATCTGACTGCCGCACTCGGCGCACCGGTGCTCGGTTGGAAGGTCGGGCGCATCCCGCCGGCGCTGATCGAAACGCTCGGCGCCGAGCGGGTCGCCGGACCGGTGCTGCGGATCGCCGCACTTGATGGCGTAACGCCGGGCGAAGCGCCGGTTTTCGCGGGCGGAGCAGGTGCGATCGAGGCGGAGGTGATGCTGCGCCTGCGTGCGGTCCCCGACCGCCTGACCGGCGCCGACGATGGTGCCACATGGGTCGACGAAATCCGCGCCGGTTTCGAGGTCGCGAGTTCGCCCGCGCCCGACGTGCACGACCATGCCCCCTACAGCATCATCGCCGACATCGGCATCAACAACGGACTCCTGCTGGGTCCCCGGCTGGACATCGACAGCTTCGCGACGCTTGCCGTCGAAACGGCGATCGAGGGCAACGCGGTCGGTAAGGGACGCCCGATCGACGTGCTCGACGGCCCGTGGGGATCGCTCGACTTCCTCGTCGACCTCCATCGGCGGGGTATTATCGAACTCAAGGCAGGCCAGTGGATTTCGGCGGGCGCGATCACCGGCGTCCATCCGATCGTCATCGGCCAGACGGCGACCGCCCGCTTCGGTTCCGACATCGATATCGCCTGTGTCGCCATCGCGGAAACCGGATTCCGGAAATGATCGCGGCCCCTCGGACCGTTGCCTGTTTCGGCGAGATCGTCATGCGCGTCTCGGTTCCGCACGGCGAACTGCCGCTGCAGTCGGCGCGTTTCGATGCGCATGTCGGCGGTGCCGAGGCGAATGTCGCCGTCGCGCTGGCGGCGCTTGGGCGCGATGCGACGATCATCAGCGTGGTGCCCGAGGGCGCGATCGGCGACGGCGTGCTCGGCGAACTGCGCCGTCACGGTGTCGACGTTGCGCCGATACTCCGCCCGGCGGGGCGCATGGGGCTCTACTATCATCTACCAGGCGGCCCGATGCGGCCCGCCGAAGTCGTCTATGACCGTGCCGGATCGGCGTTTGCCGAGACGTCGCCGGGCGACTGGGACTGGGCGCATCTGCTGGGCGCCGACTGGCTGCACGTGTCGGGCGTCACGCCGGCGCTCGGGCCGAAGAGTGCGGAAGCCGTACTCGAAGCGGTCACGCGCGCGCGCGCGGCCGGGATCGGCGTGTCGTTCGACGGCAATTGGCGCGGGCGCTTGTGGGATCGCTGGCAGTCCGATCCGGCGGCGATATTGAGACCGATCGTCGCGCGGGCGACGCTGCTGTTCGGCAACCACCGCGATGCAGCGCTGCTCCTCGGTCGCGAGTTTTCGGGGGAAGGCGACGACCGGCGGCGCGGGGCCGCGCTTGCTCTGCTCGATGCCTTTCCGTCGCTGGATCATGTCGCCTCCACCGCGCGCGAGATCGTCGGCCCCGACGCGCACCGGCTGACCGCGCGCATCGATACGCGCGATGGCTGTGGGGTGACCGACGCCGCCGTCATCGCGCCGGTAATCGACCGGGTCGGCACCGGCGATGCGTTTGCGGCCGGCGTGCTCGACGGATTATGGTCGGGGAAGAAACTCGCCGCCGCAGCCGAGCATGGCCTTGCGCTGGCCGCGCTCAAACATGGCCTTCGCGGCGACTTCGCGCCATTTCCGCGGACGGCGGTAGACGGCGCAGTTCATGGCGCCCGGGATATCGCACGCTAGCGCCGGGGCCTTCCGGGCAACTCAGGCTGTGACTTCACGGCCTCGCATTTTGGTCGGCGCCATGCCAAAGCGGCGCGCGAAGGCGCGTGTGAAGCTGGCGTTGCTCATATAGCCGCAGTTATAGCCGATGCTCGATATCGGCAGATCGCTCTGTGCGAGCAGCTGGCGCGCGCGTTGCAGGCGCCTTTCGCTCACCGCTTCGGCAACGCTGCACTGATAGAGCTCACGAAAGCCGCGTGTCAGCTTGGCCTTGCTGAGACCGCAACGCCGCGCGACGCTGCCGACGGTCAGCTTTTCCTGCCAGCGCTCGTTGACCAGCTGATGTGCTGCCGCGACGCGCGTGATGTCGCGTTCGGTGAGCGATGTCGTACCCGCGACCTCGACCATAAGTTCGGCAGCGAGCGCCGCAAAGGTCTGGCAGAGCAATTCCTGGCTACGCGCGCCGCGCAGCATGTTGTCGGCTTCGCCATTACCTTCGACCGCAACCACCGCGCGGCCGATACCGCGAAGGTCGGCGGGCAGATACCAGCGCCCGTCCGCCTTCGGCTGGTACGCGAACAGGCGATCGCACGCGATGCGGCTGATCGCGAGCACGACAAGATGATCGTCGGCAGGCCCATCGAGATCGACGGGAAGCATCATCGAAACGGCCGGCTCCCCGATATCGCCGAAGCCGAGAATCAGGGGATCGGCCGGCAGGAACGCGGGGTCGCAAGGGCCGCGGCCGACGAAGCTCGAGAACTCCGGAGAAATGCGAATGGATAGCTTGCCCGTCATCCTGTCATCCCAGCGATTCGCGGTAGCAGTGACGGCAGGGCGCCGTTTTCGCAAGATTCTTTACAGCACCGCGCGCGCCAAACTCTTTGCCGATCGTCGCAATGTTTTGGGCCAGCGCCGATCTTGTTCCGCTGCGCATCTATATGATACCGTTCACATGCGAATCCGAAATTTTCTGTGCCGACGCGGAGAATATAACCTGCGCGGTATCGACTGCCTGACCTGTGCTGTGGGCATCGTTGCCCATTGGCAAACAGAAACAGAAACGGACCAATGCGATGCAGACTCCAGAAGAATATGAGCTGTCCCGGCGCGGTGTGCTGGTTGGCGGCGCAGCCTCGGTTGCGACGGTGACGCTTGCGCCGGCAGCCGCGTCCACCGGCGCTGCGCCGGCTCCCGTGGCGCCGCCGACCGCCAGGGTGAGTTTCAAGGTCAATGGCACAGTGCGCGAACTTGAGCTCGACACGCGCGTGTCGCTGCTCGATGCGCTGCGCGAACATCTGCATCTGACGGGCACCAAGAAAGGCTGCGATCATGGGCAATGCGGTGCCTGCACCGTCATCGTCGACGGGCGGCGCATCAACAGCTGTCTGACACTCGCCGTGATGCACGAGGGCGACGAGATCGTGACGATCGAGGGGCTCGGCACGCCCGACAAGATGCATGCGATGCAGGACGCGTTCGTGACGCACGATGGCTATCAATGCGGTTATTGCACGCCGGGCCAGATTTGCTCGGCGGTTGCGGTGCTCGACGAAATCAGGGCTGGCATTCCGAGTCATGTTACCGCCGACCTGACCGTCGCACCGGCGGTCACGAACATGGAGATACGCGAGCGGATGAGCGGCAATATCTGCCGCTGCGGCGCCTATCCCAACATCGTCGCGGCTATCAGCGAAGTTGCGGGAGTGAAGGCATGAAGAGCTTCACTTACGAGCGGGTCGAGACGCCCGCCGCCGCTACCGCAGCGTTCGCGCGCACCAAGGGGGCGCGGTATATCGCCGGCGGGACCAACCTTCTCGACCTGATGAAGCTTGAGATCGAGACGCCCGCGCATCTGATCGATATCAGCCGGCTCGCGCTCGACAGGATCGAGCCGACGCCCGAAGGCGGGCTGCGCATCGGCGCGATGGTGCGCAACACCGACCTCGCCGCCGACGAGCGTGTCAGGCGTGATTACGGCCTCGTCTCGCGCGCGCTCGTCGCGGGCGCCTCGGGGCAACTCCGCAACAAGGCGACGATGGGGGGCAACATTCTCCAGCGCACGCGCTGCCCCTATTTTTACGACACCAACCAGCCGTGCAACAAGCGCCAGCCGGGCAGCGGCTGCGCTGCGATCGGCGGCTTCAACCGCATTCTGGCCGTCATCGGCGCCAGCGACGCCTGCATCGCGACGCAGCCGAGCGACGTCGGTGTGGCGCTGCGTGCGCTCGACGCCAGCGTCGAAACGGTCGATGCCGCAGGCAAGACGCGGGTCATTCCCTATGCCGATTTCTACCGCGCCCCGGGCAAGACCCCGCATCTCGAAACCGCGCTCGCGCCGGGCGAACTCATCACCGCGGTGACCTTGCCCAAGCCGATCGGCGGCACGCACATCTATCACAAGGTGCGCGATCGCGCCTCCTACGCCTTCGCGCTCATCTCGGTCGGTCTGGTCGTGCAAAAGGACGGTACAGGGCGCGTTGCGCTCGGCGGCGTTGCCTACAAGCCGTGGCGTGTCGAGGCGGCCGAGGCCGAACTGCCGCGCGGAGCCAAGGCCGTGACCGCCAAGCTGCTCGCGGGCGCGAAGGCCACCCACGAAAATGCCTACAAGCTGCCACTGGTCGAGCGCACGCTCGCCGGCGTGCTGGCGCAAGCGAAAGGCTGAGCCATGAAATTCGACACGCCCGCCACCATCAATCCGATCGACCAGCTTAAGGTCGTCGGCAAACCCACCAATCGCATCGAAGGCCCGCTCAAGACGACGGGTACAGCGCCTTACGCCTATGAGCATCAGGACTTCGCCAAGACCCAGGCTTATGGCTATGTTGTTGGATCGGCGATCGCGAAGGGCAGTATCGCGTCGATGAGCCTCGACGCGGCACAGGCCGCCCCCGGTGTGCTCGCGATCGTCACCGCCGCCAATGCCGGCAAGCTGGGCAAGGGCGATTTCAACAATGCGACGCTGCTCGGTGGCCCCGGGATCGAGCATTATCATCAGGCGGTTGCGCTCGTCGTCGCCGAGACATTCGAGCAGGCGCGTGCCGCGGCGTCGCTGATCCGCGTCGAATATACACGCGGCAAGGGCGCATATGACCTCTCCGCGACCGTCGGCACGGCGGGCAAGGCGCCTGTGCTTTATGGCAATCAACCCGACACGGCGGTGGGCGACTTCGCCTCCGCCTTTGCCGCAGCACCGGTCCAGATCGACGCTCGCTATTCGACGCCCGACCATGCGCATGCGATGATGGAACCGCACGCGTCGATCGCGTCGTGGGAAGGCGACAAGCTGACCGTCTGGACCTCGAACCAGATGATCGCCTGGTCGGCAGGCGACGTCGCCAAGACGCTTGGGCTGCCGAGGGAAAATGTCCGCCTGCTCTCGCCCTATGTCGGCGGCGGGTTCGGCGGCAAGCTCTACGTCCGCGCCGATGCGATTCTTGCGGCGTTGGGAGCTCGGGCGGCAAAGCGTCCGGTCAAGGTCGCGCTGCACCGGGCGCTGATGATGAACAACACGCCGCACCGTCCGGCGACGATCCAGCGTATCCGGCTGGGGGCGACGCCCGACGGCAAGCTGACCGCGATCGGGCACGAAAGCTGGTCGGGCGACCTCAAGGGCGCCAAGCCCGAGGGCGCCGTCGCGCAGACGCGCCTTCTCTATGCGGGTGCCAACCGCATGACGGCGATGCGCATCGCGGCGCTCGACCTGCCCGAAGGCAACGACATGCGCGCGCCCGGCGAGGCACCGGGCATGATGGCGCTTGAGGTTGCGATGGACGAGATGGCCGAAAAGCTGGGGCTCGATCCGGTCGAGTTCCGCATCCTCAACGACACCCAGGTCGATCCCGAGGTGCCGAGCCGGCCCTTCACCCAGCGCCAGCTCATCAAATGCCTGCAAACGGGCGCCGAGAAATTCGGCTGGGCCAAGCGCGGCAAGCCGGGCGCGGTGCGCGACGGCAAATGGCTGATTGGCCTCGGTGTCGCGGCGGCGTTCCGCAACAATCTCAACGCCAATTCGGCGGCGCGTGTCCGGCTTTCCGATGCGGGTGTCGTTACGGTCGAAACCGACATGACCGACATCGGCACCGGCAGCTATACGATCATCGCGCAGACAGCGGCCGAGATGATGGGCCTACCGCTCGACAAGGTCGTGGTGAAGCTGGGCGATTCCTCTTTTCCCGTCTCGTCGGGCTCGGGCGGCCAATGGGGCGCGAACAGCTCGACCGCGGGCGTTTACGCTGCCTGCGTCAAGCTCCGCGAAGCGGCAGCGCAGAAGCTCGGACTCAATCCCGCCGACGCGGTGTTTGCCGACGGCAAGGTCAAGACAGGTCGGCGCAGTTTCGCGCTCGGCGACGCGGCAAAGGACGGCGAGCTCGTCGCCGAAGATGCCATCGAATTCGGCAAGCTCGCCGAGGAGAAGCAGCAGTCGACATTCGGCGCACATTTCGTCGAGGTCGGCGTCGATATCGCGACGGGTGAAATCCGCATCCGGCGGATGCTCGCGGTGTGCGCGGCGGGGCGCATCCTCAATCCCAAGGCGGCACGTAGCCAGGTGATCGGCGGGATGACGATGGGCGCGGGCGCGGCGTTGATGGAAGAGCTGGCGGTTGACAAGCGTTTCGGCTTCTTCGTCAACCACGACCTCGCCGGATATGAGGTGCCGGTCCACGCCGACATCCCGCATCAGGAGGTGATCTTCCTCGACGAGACCGATCCGAACACCTCGCCGATGAAGGCCAAGGGCGTCGGCGAACTCGGCATCTGCGGCGTCGCGGCGGCGGTCGCGAACGCGGTCTACAATGCGACGGGCGCGCGGGTGCGCAACTATCCGATCACGCTCGACAAGTTCATCGACAAATTGCCGGAGATGACGTGATCGCGATGCGCCGCGCTCAGCGGTCGGACAGGTCGCCGGGCCGGTCGATATCCGCGAGTTCGCCCGCCGTCGCGGGAACAAGCGCCGCCCGGGCGAGCAGCGCGCGACCGCCTTGGTCGCCTTCGCCCGCCTGCAGCGCGCCGAACAGCGACCGGGCGAACAGCGCAGGCGGCATTGGCGTACCGTCGCGCGCCGACGCGACGACCGGGGCAGTCTCGGCGTCGAAGCGCGCGAGCAGCGCTCCCAGATGGGCGGTCGTCACGAAAGGCATGTCGGCAAGGCATACCAGCGCTGCCTCCGCCGTCTCCGCTGCGGCGATTCCTCGCGCCAGCGACCGGGACAGTCCCTGTTCGGGATGCGGGTTCGCTGCGATCTCGTATCCCAGCGGCGCCAGCCGCCCGGCGAGCGGGCCGTCGGCGCGTTCGCAAACAGCGATGCGCCGGCCGGGCGCCAATGCGGCGATTGTACGCGCCGCGTGCAGCGCGAGCGGCTCGCCATCGAGCGGCGCCATAAGCTTGTCGTCATTCCCGAATCGCTCGGAGCGGCCTGCGGCAAGCAGGATGGCGGCGATGTTCCGGGCGGCGATCATGGCCGGGAATTTCAGGACAAAATGCGCATGATTGCAACCACGCCGGCCGATATATTGCGGTTTATACTGGCCCGGAACGATGAAGGGCAGGGGACGGTGCTCGTTACGCTGACGGCGATCGAAGGATCGTCGCCGCGCGCGATCGGCGCCCAGATGGCCGTTGCGCAAGACGGTCGATATGCGGGGTCCTTGTCGGGCGGTTGTATCGAGGCGGCGGTGGTGGCCGAGGCAACAGGCGCACTTGCCGACGGGCGGGTACGGCTTGTGCGTTTCGGGACTGGCTCGCCCTATCTCGACATCCGCCTTCCTTGCGGCGGCGGCATCGACCTTCTGTTTAACCCGCGCCCCGATCCGGTCGCGATAGCAGATGCCTTGTCCCGGCATGATCGCCGCGAGGTGGCGGCACTCCGGTTGGCCGATGACGGCGTACATTCGGCAGATGCCACCCGAGAAGATGTCCCTGCCGGCTGGCACGCGGGCGGCTTTCACCTTTGCTATTCGCCCGGACTTCGCATCGTTGCGATCGGGCAGGGCGAAGAGCTTCTCGCGCTCGCGCGGCTCGGCGGCGCATTTGGCGCCGAGATCAGCATCCTGTCCCCTGACGAACGGGCTTTGACCGAGCTCGACGCCGCCGGCTTCCACACGATCCGGCTGCTCACGCGGACGACGCTGCCGCGGATCGTTACCGATCCGTGGACGGCTATTCTTTCCCTCTTTCACGATCGCGACTGGGAGGAAGAACTGCTGCCTCGCGTGCTGCACCTCCCGGCCTTCTACATTGGCGCGATCGGAAGCCGGCGAACGCAGGAATTCCGGCGCAACGGATTGCGCGATGCCGGCGTGCCCGAGGCTTTGCGCCGCAAGCTTCGCACATCGGTCGGCCTGATCCCGGCGACGCGCGACCCGGCGACACTTGCGCTTTCGGCGTTGTCGGAGATCGTGCAGGAATATTCCCGGATCGGAGAGGTGGCGGCTGACGAGGATGGCGAAGGCGGCTGTCCGACGGGAAGCGCCGGCTTCATGCAGGGCAAAGAACTGACTGGCCTCGCCTAGTCGCGCTCCCGCTGCCGCACAGCCTGATATCGGGCATCGAGGTTGATCGCGCGCTGTTCGTCAATGTTGGCGCGCCGGGTTTCGCCCTGTTTCCGTAGCAGAAGGCTGCGGTTGTAATAGGCGCGCGCCGACTGCGGGGCGTGCCGGACGGCGCGGTCGAGATCGGCCATCGCGCGTTCGTCGTCGCCCTGGCGATCATAGGCGAGGCCGCGATTGAGATAGGCCACCGAAAGATCGGGTGCAGCGGCTATCGCCTGATCGAACGCACTGATCGCGCCGTCGAAATCGCCCTTCCATGCCTGTTTCAACCCATCGGACAAATGGGCATCGGCTTCGGCGCGGGCGGCTTTCGCGCCCTTGTCGGCGAGCTTCCTGCACCGTGACACCGTCCGGCTCGGGTCATTGACCGTGCAGGCATTCCAGTCGCCGCGTCTCGGCGCATCGCGCGATACGATACGGCTTCCGGTGACGACGACCGAATCCCCGGCCGCATCGTCCGACGAGATCACCGTAACGGCGCTGGGCGAATCCAGGACGGGACGCGCCACGCGCTGCGCGGCAACGACGATCGGCGTGCTTTGTTCGGCCTTTGCGGCAGGCGCGGCTGTTTCGGTCTGCGTGGAGCCGACCTGCCTTGTGGATGGCGAGGCGACCGCGGGGGAGGGCGCGGGAGCGCGGGCATCGGCACCCACGGCTTCCGTGTCGGGCGGCGCAGCGACTGCGACCGGCGCGGCCGCCTCGCCTGCGTCGCGCGCGACTATTCGCGCATCCGTACCTGTAGGGCGTGAAGCGCGTTCGTCCGCAGCGGGTACTGCGGGGTCGAGTGTCGTCCACGCAAAGGGCAGGCTGATCGTGGCGACGAGCGCGGCGGTTGCCAGCAGCCCCGCCTGCGGTCGGCGAAGATTTGCCCACCGCGGCGCCCTTGCCGGTCGAGGCTCCCCTCGCGGCGCGGGCGCGCCGTCGAAACGGGTGAGCGCTTCGGCAATCGCCACCTCACGCCGTTTGGGTGCCGGCGGCGGCCCTTCGGGCAGAATCGATTTCAGATCGTTATCGCCCTTCATCGCAGGCGCGTGCCCGACAGGGCCTCACGCGAAATCGACGGATGTCGAGACAGCGGACGCGAGAAAAGGGGCATGGGCATCGTCTTGCCTTATACGCACAATTGTACGGCGGTCGAACATCCCGTTTGCGGCGCGGGAAAGTGCAACGGAGACGCGGCGGCGATTTCGCTGAACCGCCGCCGCTCCGGTTCAGCGATCGAGCCGTGCCATCGATCCCGCCGTTTTGGCCGCGCGCACCATCTGGACCAGTTCCATGCGATATCCGAAATCGTCGGTGCCACGGGCTGCCCCCACGATCTGCAACACGTCGTCGTAGGTCAGCGATCCGGTGTAGCGCCCGCCGCGAAGCAGTTCGGCAAATGCTGCGACGCCAGTCGCGAAGCGGGCATCCTGCGGCGCGTCGGCAAATCGTGCCACCTCGACGCGGCGGTCGATGGGCGTCGAGATCAGCTGGCTGCGATCCGATTTCGGCAGTTTGTAGCGGATTTTCACAAAGCCATATTCGCTCGATGCCACTGCAGCGGGGCGCGGCGCGGGCTTGCTGTAACGCAGGTCGACCATCGTACGCGGCCCGCCGACGGGAACGATCTCGTAGAGCGCGGTGACTGTCTGCCCCGATCCGACGTCGCCCGCGTCGACCCGATCATTGTCGAAATCGTCGCGATTGAGCATCCGCGTCTCGTAGCCGATCAACCGATATTCGGCGACGATTGCCGGGTTGAATTCGACCTGGATCTTTACGTCCTTTGCGATCGGGAACAGTGTCGAGGTCGCTTCGTCGACGAGCGTCTTGCGCGCTTCGCCGAGCGTGTCGATGTAAGCGGCGGCACCATTTCCGTTCTGGGCGAGCGTTTGCATCAGTGCGTCATTGTAATTGCCCATGCCAAAACCGAGGACGGAGAGAAAAATACCCTTGCCGCGTTCGCGCTCGACATAGCCTTTCAACTCCTCGCGATCGGTGATGCCGACATTGAAGTCACCGTCGGTTGCAAGGATGACGCGATTGACGCCGTTCGGGTCACGGTTACGCTCGGCCAGCGCATAGGCTTGCCGGATGCCTTCGGCGCCCGCGGTGCTCCCGCCTGCGCCGAGCTGATCGATCACTGCGAGAATCCTTTCTTTCTGGCTTGCTGCGGTCGGTTCGAGCGCGGTGCCCGCGCTGCCGGCATAGGTCACGATCGATACGCTGTCGTTGCGATCGAACTGGTCGAGCAGCAATCCGAGCGACTTCTTGACGAGCGGCAGCTTGTTTGGTGCGTTCATCGATCCTGACGTGTCGATCAGGAAGACGAGGTTCGCGTGCGGCCGGGTCGCGTGCTCGATTTCATAACCCTTGATGCCGATGCGGACGAGCTTCCGTCCCGCCGTGAACGGGCTCGGGAAGACCGCGACATTCGAGGAGAAGGGCTGCTGCGCGGTACGCGGCGAGGCATAATCATAAGGGAAATAATTGATCATTTCCTCGGTTCGGACCGCGGCCGGCTGCGGCAGGGCATTGCCGTTCAGCGATGCGCGGACAAAGGAATAGGAGGCGGTGTCGACATCGATCGAAAAGGTGGACACCGGCTCGTCGAGGGCGATCCTGAACGCATTTTCCGGGGTCGAGGTGAATTTGTCGCGGCCGATATCCTGATACCAAGGCGTCATTCGATCGGGATGCGGACCGCGAATGGCGCTGCCGGTCACGACCATTTGGCGGGCCTGCGGCGGTGGCGGTGCCGACGCGATGTATTCCGAACCGACCACCGAGATCGCTACCGGCGCGTCCATGACGGGCCGGGACATCCGCTGCCCCGTGACCACGATGGCCGACGCATCCTCTTCAAGCTCGGCCTTCGGTGCCGGGGCGGTAGCCCCGGACGAGGGCGATGCGATGTCGGGTTCGTTCGATTGCGAGCAGGCGGCGGCGAGCGTGATCGACAGGCCCGCGGTAAGCGTCAGACAGAAACGGGACATGACTTGTCTCCCTGGCAACAGCGGCGCACAATCGCCCGCATGTCACTGGGACGCCTCGGTTCGGGAAATCCTTGGCAGCCGCGCGTTTTTTTTCGGAGGTTTTTGCGATCAGTCGTCGGGCGCGGAATTCGGCGCGAGCTGGCGCCGGATTTCGTGCATCCTCCACGACACGGTCGGCTCGGCGACTCCCAGAATCTGTGCGGCTTCGGCGTGGGTCAGTTGCTGGCCAACGATCAGGATCGCGGTTGCGCGCAGGTCGGGTTTCAATCGCGCGATCGCACTTTTGACCCATATCGCATCATACAGGTCGCGGCCGTCTGGCGCCGGCGCGAGTCGGGCCATCACACCCAGCCGCGCGGTGAAGCGCGTGAATGCAGACCGGCGGCGGTGAAAATCGCGACAGGCGTTGTAAACGATACTGCACAGCCAGGTCGTGAACCTGGCGTCGCCCCGAAAGGCAGAGAGCTTTTCGGCTAGGATGCAGCAGACGTCCTGCGCGATATCGTCGGCGTCGGCGCGCGAGCCCGTCAGCTGCCACGCGAGACCGTGGATGCGGTCATAGTGTCGCCGCAACAACGCTTCGAAGGCATCGCGATCGCCGGCGATCGCCGCCGCGAGGATATCCGGTTCATCGGCGTCGGCCATGAATCAGGACCACGGGCGACGGGCGCGGTGGCAGTGTGGGGCCCCCGAATCGGGCCATCCGGCGGGTGTTCCATCCCGCACCTGCCAAATTGATCCCCCATATCCTGCCATCGCAGGACTTGTGCCTCATCCTTTGCGCAAAGGCTATCGCGGACTTGGGGAGCTGGCTTGTGGTCCTGCGCCTTCGGCAGCGCGTCAATGTTCGGCAAGGCGAGTGGGAGGTTTCTCTCGAAACGGATCGCCGGCGGGGCGGCCGAAATAATAGCCTTGCGCCTGCGGGCAACCCTCGTCGAGCAGCATCTGTCGCTGCTCCTCGGTTTCGACCCCTTCGGCGACGATCGGCATGTTGAAGCTTCGACCGAGGCCGACGATCGCGCGGACGATCGATCGTGCCGCCTCGTCGTCCGATATCGAGGCGACGAAGCTCTTGTCGATCTTGATCTTGTCGAAGGGAAAGGCCTTGAGGTTGCTCAACGACGAGTATCCGGTCCCGAAATCGTCCATCGCGATTCGCACGCCGAGCGCCCGTATCGCATGCAGCGCCTTCAGCGCGCTGTGCCGGTTGCGCAGGAAGGCGGTTTCGGTGATTTCGAGCTCCAGCCGGTGTGCCTCGAGCCCCGATTGCGACAGAGCGTCGCGTACGACGGCAGGCAGGTTGGGAACCTGGAACTGGATCGTCGACACGTTGACGGCGACCGAGACATTCTTCGGCCAGTCCGCGGCCGCCTTGCATGCCTCGCGCAGCACCCATTCGCCGATCGGCACGATAGCGCCGATTTCCTCGGCGACGGGGATGAAATAGTCGGGCGCGACCTCGCCGCGTTCGGGGTGATCCCAGCGAAGCAGCGCCTCATAGCCGACGACAGAGGCGAAGGCTGTCGCGACAAGCGGCTGATAGACGAGCCGGAGCTGGTCGCGGGCGATCGCGTGCCGAAGATCGTGTTCGAGCGCACGGCGTTCCTGCGCCAGTTCATCCATTTCCTGGTCGAAGAAGGCGGCATGACCCCGACCGTTGTTCTTGGCGCGATAGAGGGCGGTGTCGGCGTTGCGCTGCAGCGTTTCGGCGTCGGTGCCGTCCTGCGGAAACAGCGCGACGCCGATGCTGACCCCGACGGCCATCGGATCGCGCGCCACGTCCATTTCGATTGCCAGCGTCTCGAGGATGCGCGCGGCCAGCCGCCGCGCGTCGTCGGGTTCCGAAATCGCAGTCTGGATGATCAGGAACTCGTCACCGCCGACGCGGGCCACGATATCATCGGCGCGCACGGCGGCGCGCAATATGTCGGCGATGCGACACAGGATTTCATCGCCGGCGCCATGGCCGAAAACGTCGTTTACCGCCTTGAACCGGTCGAGGTCGAGTGCGAGCAATGCGAACGGCTTTTTCGCGTCGATCGCGATGTCGAGCGCGCGCGCAAAATGCGCGCGATTCGAAAGGTCGGTCAGCGCGTCGTGCGACGCCAGATGTTCGATCGCGCGCTGCGCGCGCTTGCGATCGGACAGGTCGCGGATCGCTAGCACCTGGCAGCTGCGGCCACGATATTCGATCGTCTGCGTTGCGATCTCCAGAATATGGTCTTCGTCGCTGCTGCTGCGGATGCGGGCCTCGGCCGAATGACCGATGGGTGGTGCAAAGGCGCTGCCGTCTGCGGCGACGAACCAGTCCGATGGCGTACTGCCGACGATCGCGCCGCCGCTGACGCCAAGCAGTGAGCAAAGCCGCGCGTTGACCTCGACAATGCGATCGTCGTGCGTGATCGCGAGCGCCTCAAGCGTCGCGTCGGCAAGGCCGTTGGCATCGGTGAGCCATCGGTCGACGAGCGAGCCGGTGAGCGCGAGCGCGACCAGGAGGAGGTTGGCGAGGACGATTGCAGGCACGAGCCAGCCATGACTGGCCGCTTCCGTGAGCGCGCCGCCGCGCGTCGGGTCGGGGACGAGCGTGGTAGCCGACATGGCGGTGAAATGCAGCGCGACGATTGCGAGCACGGCAAAGGTGGCGGGCAGCACGATCCGCGTCCAGCCCGACGTCTTCGCGAAGAACAGGAAGGCGGCGAAGAAGCACAATCCTGAAAACCCTGACGAAACGATGATCGGGAACAGGTCGTAGGTGACCCGCGCGGGGGCTATGATCGACGCCATGCCCGTAAAGTGCATCGCCGCGACACCGATCGCGGCAATGGCTCCGGCAGCGGCGCTATGCTTCGTGTCGGGTGCTTTGCCCAGCAAGCGGAAACTGCACCAGAAAAAGCCTATCGCGATCGCGACCGACAATATGGTCAGGCCGATGTCGAACTGGATCGGCATCGCTCCCCGATAGGCCAGCATTGCCACGAAGTGCGTCGCCCATACCCCGACGCCTTCGGCGATAGCTGCCACGACGAGCCAATGCCGCCGCCGAACCTCGACGCAGTGCGTCGACCGGTTGAGTACGGCAAACAGACATATATTCCCGAGGATACAGACGAGCGCTGCAAGCAGCACAAATCGCAGGTCATGCTCATAGACCATGCATTCGAGGACGCTGAACATAATGCTCTCCCCCTGGTCCCCGCCGCCCTTTCTGGCGCGTAATCCTAAATATTGCCTTAGCCTGTCATCGGCTGGAGTACCAATCTTCGCTTGTCGCCTCCGGCGGCCTTGCTCGAACCGTTTCCGTGCGATATGCTTAGTATTCTAAGTAAGATGCGATGGGCGGTGACTGTGACGATACGGGACGCGAGCGAAAATCCTGTGAAGGACGGGACCGGCAAGCAGGCGCGGTCGGCGTCATGACGGATTTTGGCATGCGTTTTTCGATATTGATGGAGCGCCTTTGTGGATCTGGCGCGTTGTCTGGTTTGTCGCGTCTTTCGGGCGGGGCGAACATGGAGAGCTGGTCGTATGACTGGACGGGGGATGGTGGTTTGTCGGGTTATGTTCTGCGCCGTGCGCCGTCGGCGGCGTATATGGCGGACCGTCCGTTCGGGCATGGCGACGAGGCGGCGCTGGTGCGGGCGGCGTTCGATGTGGGGGTGAAGGCACCCGAGGTTGTCGGGGTGCTGGAGGATGGCGACGGGCTGGGGACGGGTTATGTGATGCGGCGGGTGGCGGGCGAGGTGTCGCCGGCGAAGATCCTGGCCGATCCGCCGGTGTCGCTGCTTGGCGATCTGGGGCGTGAACTGGCGCGCATCCACGGCGTGCCGCTGGAGCGGGTGCCGGGGGCGATCCCGTTGATGGACACGGGCACGGCGCTGGCGGAACTCAAGGCGCGCTTCCTGTCGTACGGCGGCGACCGCCCGGCGATCGCGCTGGCGATAAGGTGGTGCGAGGATCATCTGCCCGAACCCGCGGCGCCGGTGCTGGTGCATGGCGATTACCGGATGGGCAATGTGATGGTCGATGGCGACGGTCTGGCCGCGGTGCTCGACTGGGAACTGGCGCACCGGGGCGATGCGCATGAGGATCTGGCGTTCGGCTGCATGAGCGTGTGGCGCTTCGGGCATCTGGACAAGCCGGCGTTCGGGCTGGGGAGCCTTGCGGATTACTTTGCGGCCTATGAGGCGGCGGGGGGCGCGAAGGTCGATCCGGCGCGCTTCCGCTTCTGGCTCGTTTACAGGACGCTCTGGTGGGCGCTCGGCTGCCTGCAGATGGGGCAGGCGTGGCGGAGCGGGGCGGACCGGACGGTCGAGCGTGTCGTGATCGGGCGGCGCACCGCCGAGCAGGAGCTCGATCTGGTGCGGCTGCTCGAAGAGGAGGCGCCCGAGAGCGAGCGGGCGCGGGACTTGCCGGCGCCGGCGGATACGGCCCCCGCGCCAGCGGGCGAGCCGACGAATGGCGAGATCGTGCAGGCGGTACGCGACTGGATCGAGGGATCGATCAAGCCCGCGGCCGGGGGCCATGCGAAGTTCGAGGCGGTGGTGGCGATGAACGCGCTGGGGATCGTGCTGCGCGACCTCGAGGCCGGGGTGCGCGCCGAGGACAGGGTGTTGTCGGAGGCTTTGCTGTCGGGCGAGCGGACGCTCGCCGAGCCCGGGCTGCTCGCGAAGCTGCGGCGCGATGTGCTGGCGAAGTGCGCGGTCGACAGCCCCAAATATGCGCCGCTTGGCGCGGCGCGCGCCGCGTGGCGCGGATAGCGATAACAGGGAGAGAGACATGGACTTTGCGATGCCCGCCGATCTTGCGGCGTACCTGGGCGAGCTCGACGCGTTCATCGACGCCGAGATCCGGCCGCTCGAACTGGCGGACGACAATATCCGCTTCTTCGACCATCGGCGCGAGCATGCGCGCACCGACTGGGACAATCAGGGGCTGCCGCGCCACGAGTGGGAGCAGCTTCTGAAGCAAGCCACCCGCAAGGCCGATGCGGCGGGGCACTGGCGCTTCTCGGCGCCGAAGAAATATGGCGGCAAGGACGGCAGCAACCTCTGGATGGCGGTGATCCGCGAGCATCTCGCGGCGAAGGGGCTCGGCCTCCACAACGATCTGCAGAACGAGCACAGCATCGTCGGCAACTTCCCCTTCGTCGAGATGTTCGAGCAGTTCGGCACCAGCGACGAACAGAAGCAGGAATTTATCCTCGGCGGGTTCGAGGGCAAGCGCCGCACCGCGTTCGGGCTCACCGAGCCCGATCATGGCAGCGACGCGACGTTCATGGAGACGCGTGGCGTGAAGGAGACGCGGGGCGGCGTCGACGGCTGGCGTATCGACGGGCGCAAGATGTGGATCACCGGCATGCATGTCGCAACGCACTGCGCGACCTTCTGCCGCACCGGCGGCGAGGACGGCGATGCGAAGGGCATCACCTGCCTGCTCGTGCCGACGGGGACCCCCGGCATGAGCGTCGACGAATATATGTGGACGTTCAACATGCCGACCGACCATCCGCGCATGACGTTCAGCGATGTGTGGGTGCCCGACAGCGCGCGGCTCGGCCCCGAGGGCGGCGGGCTCGCGATCGCGCAGAGCTTCGTCCACCAGAACCGCATCCGCCAGGCGGCAAGCTCATTGGGCGCGGCGGTCTACTGCATCGAGGAGAGCGTGAAATATGCACGGGCGCGCAAGCCGTTCGGCGAGGCGCTCGCGAAGAACCAGGCGATCCAGTTCCCGCTCGTCGAGCTCGCGACGCAGGCTGAGATGCTCCGCCTGCTCATCCGAAAGACCGCGTGGGACATGGACAACATGGAGCACAAACAGATCGAGCGCACCCTCTCCGACAAGGTCAGCATGTGCAACTACTGGGCCAACCGCCTCGTCTGCGAAGCCGCCGACCGCGCCATGCAGGTCCATGGCGGCATCGGTTACTCGCGCCACAAACCCTTCGAACATATCTACCGACACCACAGAAGATACCGCATCACCGAAGGCGCCGAGGAAATACAAATCCGTAAAGTCGCAGCCTTCCTCTTCGGATATATAGGGCCGAG
>Ga0209676_1001416_pt1 | contig 22909 bp, 23 predicted proteins | sample AraplaCvi_mLB_r2_FD_184282 | JGI IMG/M metagenome (GOLD analysis project Ga0209676, IMG submission 184282) | Arabidopsis root microbial communities from North Carolina, USA - plate scrape MF_Cvi_mLB_r2 (SPAdes) (version 2) | ecosystem: Host-associated > Plants > Roots > Endosphere | place: USA... | reverse complement strand
AGTTTCCTGGGGGGGCGTCCGATGAGCCACTTCACTCGCGATGCTCGCTCCAGGGTCTTGGACCAACAGATGTTTTTTGCGCGAAAGCGTAGTGTCAACGAAGCGGCTGTAACAACAGCTCGATGTTGGTCATGAAGGCGTTATAACAGGATGTGATACTTTTAGCCACCGTTCCTTTATCGCTGATCCCCAAGGATTCGCCCAGGATTACACTCCAATCAACCACTTCTCAAAGTAAGTATTTTCCGGTATCACACTATACAATGATCTTCAGCAATATTAAGTCAGTAGGAAACTCTTCAGATGTTATAATGTCGGCGGTGTCTTCCGTTAAGGTTTCTAATACTAGTAATACTTCACTCCGATAACTATCCAACTGATGAAATAGAATTTGATGACGTGGCTTCATTTAAATTCTCCTTAGCTCTTTTTTAAATAATATTAGATCAAATTACCTAAATTCCTCTTTAAAGAAATAAAAAAGAGAGAACACGTTTATAATCGTGTTCTCCCTAAGAAACTATTATCTACTTTGAGTTTGAAGTGCTAATTTAACGCCGAGTCCTATATAAACGAAACCAACAGCTTTTTCAAGCCAACGTGAACCATTATTTGTTGTTTTCGTAAAGATTTTTTCACCAATAAAGCTTGTAATAATAGCTAACAAAATAGTATACAAAGCGCTCATCACAACAAAAGTAATGCCTAAAATCAATAATTGTACAGTGATGGATTGGCCATTATGTTGAACAAACTGTGGTAAAAAAGCTAAGAAAAATAATGCAGTTTTTGGATTTAAAATCTCTGCTAAAAAACCTTGTCGGAATGAAGTACTTGCCGGGCTTTGTTCAACAGTTGGTTTTTCTATTTTTTGTGGTTTTGTTAGTAGCATTTGAATACCTAAATAAACAAGATAGGCTACACCAATATATTTCACTACTTCAAACGCAGTGGCAGATTTCATTAAAATGGCAGATAACCCTAAGACAGCTGCTAACGTATGGACTAAGTCACCTAATCCAATGCCTAATGCAGTGAAAATACCGTTCTTTTTACCACCTTTTAGCGTTTGCGTAATGGTAATAATAACAGCAGGGCCAGGAATTAAAAATAAGAGAAGAACTATTGCAATAAAAGATAACATATTAACCCATCCTATTCTAATAAACTAAACATTCAAGTAAGACAATAATAAGATTCATTTAATGAATGCAAAAAATATTATATGCTATCTTCTATATAACTGTCGATAAAAAAAGAAGTGAACTAACTATTTATAAAAATCAGAAAATAATCAGTAGTATTTGTATAATGATATATATTATTGAATTATAGTGAAGCGAGCAATAGACTAAATCATTTTTTCAAAACGAAACCTACATTCAAACCAATAGGGAGATATTATTTATGCGGATACACGAGGAGCAGTCTCAAATTATTTGAGAAACTTCCCATATGAAAATGTCCCTGCTCATACTTAGTCACTCAATAAGGAAAACTACTAATACAAAATAGTGCAGTCACATGTATATTAGGATGTGGCTTTTATTTTGAAATTCAAACAAAAAAATAGTACCAACTACTAATAATTAATGCTAGAATTAGATGATAAAATTATTGGAGGTTTTTTGATGCTAAATATTCAACAAATACAAGAGGTTTTACTACATCGTTATCCTTTTTTGTTAGTAGATAGAGTATTAGAATTAGAAGAGGGGAAGAGAGCAGTAGCCATTAAAAACGTCACGATAAATGAAGAGTTCTTTAATGGCCATTTTCCTAATTACCCAGTAATGCCAGGTGTATTAATTGTTGAAGCATTAGCGCAAGTGAGCGCAATTATTATGCTTACAAAAGAAGGGAACCAAGGAAGACTTGGATTACTGGCAGGTATTGATAACTGTCGCTTTAAAAAACAAGTGAAACCTGGTGATCAATTGCGTCTTGAAGTGGAAATTACACGCTTAAAGGGTGCCATTGGTAAAGGACGCGGGGTTGCAACAGTAGACGGAGAAATAGCTTGTGAAACAGAGCTTATTTTCGCATTCGGAAACTAAGTCTAAGTCAATTCGATTAATAAAAGTGCTGCAAAAATCATTGCAGTGCTTTTTTTGTGTGTGCTGTGTCAAAAGTGTATTTAAAATTATATTGAATAATATAGTAAATGAATGACTTTTAAATGCAGGTGGTTACATGAACTATCCAGTAGCTCATTATATAGCCAATTGTATTAAGCAATTGATCATCCTCACAAATATTACTCTTTTCATCTCAAGCAGAATAAAGAGAAGCTCTAGTGACTAGCACAACATCCAACTATCCAAAGTCACTGAACGAGGTAGTTGGCCTTTCTTTAGAAATATGGCAAAGCGGCGCGATTTAACAATTTCAGAAACAAGGTCTGCAAAGTAGAAGCTTGCTTGTTCTTTTAAGTTGAATATCGCATGTAGTATTTAAAGAGGAACTTAATTCATTCAGCTACAAAATAGACATAAAAATCCAAAAATTAAATATTTAAGGGGAAAGGATAATTGTATACTTAAATTAAAATAATGAGAACTAATTATGAAGGGGAGATTTTATATGTCGTTAAGTACACCATTTATAAAAGATGTTCCTGATGAAAATGTGAAATTTTCTGTAATCATACCTGCTCATAATGAAGAAAAATATATCGGTGAGTGTTTAGAGTCTATTGCAAAGTCTGCACAACCTTATAAAGATCAAGTTGAAGTTATCGTAGTGCTAAATCGTTGTACGGATAAAACGAAAGAAATTGCACAGTCCTACAATTGCGTGACATTGGAAAATAACGATAAAAACTTAGCCAAAATTAGAAATGCTGGGGCTGCGTTAGCAAAAGGCGAAATTCTGATTACAATTGATGCTGATACTCGAATGACAGAACACTTATTATCTGAAGTTGAAAAGCATTTAGCTTCTAATCAATACATTGGAGGAGGCGTGAATGGTAATTTTGAAAGAATGTCCTTAGGTATCGTTGTTTCCAGCATGATGATAATTGTTCCTATACTGTTCAAGTACGGAGTTATTTCTGTGGGGATCTTTTGGTGCTACAAAAAAGACTTTCAGAAAGTAAACGGTTTTAATGAAAATATGCTAATGGCGGAGGATGCTGATTTTGCTAAGCGTTTAAAAGTATGGGGCAAGAAGAACGGAAAAAAATATGGGACAATTAAAAATGGGATGATAACTTCTTGTAGACGTTTCGACCATTATGGCGACTGGATGTTACTGAAACGTCCAGATATAGTTTTGGCTTATCTTAGAGGTACGAATAAAAAGGCTGCAAATGAAGCCTATTATGATGATCAAGCAAGGTAATGATATCTCCTTAATATGTAATTTCGGCATGAAAATTTTTTAGACCACTTCGTTGTAAACGAGTGGTCTTTTTATGTGTAATTATTTAGATTTTCTTAAATAATAAGACTTTGCATGACAGTAAGTTTAACGGAATGATATGATGTTGGATGATTTAAATCAATGTTTTAAACAAAGATGAAGTTATTTGAATAAAGGTGGTTATGAGCATGGATATAAATATTCTTGTAGTTGATGATGAAAAGGAAATTGCGGATTTAATTGAGCTTTATTTAAAAAATGAGAATTTTAATGTTTATAAATTTTACGATGCTCATGAAGCGTTAGCGTGTATAGACTCGATCAAATTGGATCTTGCTATTCTTGATGTAATGATGCCTGAAATCGATGGTTTTGAAATTTGCCGAAGAATTCGGGAACAATTTCATTTTCCAGTGATAATGTTAACAGCGAAGGAAGACGAAATAGATAAAATAACGGGGCTTACATTAGGGGCTGATGACTACATAACTAAACCATTTCGTCCATTGGAGGTTATTGCAAGGGTTAAGGCTCAAATTCGCAGATCTACAAAGTACAACCATCAGGGGACAATACAAAATGATCCGATTATTGATTTTTCAGGTTTAATTTTAGAGCAAAAAACCCGAAAATGTATGTTAAATGAAAAACAGCTGTCTCTTACTCCTACAGAGTTCTCCATATTGTGGTTTTTATGTGAAAATCGAGGTCGTGTCGTTTCATCAGAAGAATTGTTTCAAGAAGTATGGGGGGAGAAATATTATAGCAGTAACAATACGGTAATGGTTCACATTAGGCATTTACGAGAAAAGATGAATGATTCCGCCGAGAACCCTAAATTCATAAAAACTGTCTGGGGAGTGGGATATACCATTGAAAAATGATTTTGGAAAACTAAAAAGAACAATCATGCTTCAAATTTTGCTGATTTTAGTAATAGCATTGTTAGTCGGTTATTTCATAAGCTATGTGTTTATTGATGGTGTCTTACAAGCCCCTTTCGCGGATTGGTTTATTCGATTTTGTGAAAACGTGCTACAGCTTGACTATTATTCGGCACAGAGAGCCTATGGGATATTATTCCAACAAAATAAACCTCTTTGGTTAGCGATAGGCTTAATTATTTTGCTATTAGTAATTTTTTATTTTGCACTTTCTCGGTTTACGAAGTATTTTAACCAAATTGCCATAGGTGTTAATATGCTTTCAGAGGAATCAAATCGGGAAATAAGTCTTCCTTCTGAGTTAGATTTTATGGAGAAAAAATTAAATGATGCTAAAAATAAATTAGAAAAACGGGCAAAGGATGCACAGGAGGCTGAGCAGCGCAAAAATGATCTCGTAGTTTACCTAGCGCATGATATAAAAACACCGCTGACATCTATGATTGGTTACTTAAGTCTGTTGGATGAGGCAAAGGATATGCCTGTAGACCAAAAAGAAAAGTATGTGAAGATTTCATTAGAAAAATCATATAGGCTAGAGCAGTTGATTAATGAATTTTTTGAAATCACAAGATTTAACTTACAGTCCATTATTTTAGATAAAGAATCCATTAATTTAAATTACATGTTAATGCAATTGGCCGATGAATTTTATCCTTTATTGGCCCCTAAAGGGCAGCAAGCAATTGTGAATATCGAGGGAGAAATGAAGGTTTTTGCGGATGCTAATAAATTAGCGAGGGTATTCAATAATATTTTAAAAAATGCCATAGCATATAGTGATGACAACAGTTTAATTCATATTAGTGCACACCATCAAAATGACCAGACATTAATTTCATTTACAAATAAGGGGAAAACAATTCCACCAGAAAAATTAAAGATGATTTTTGAAAAATTTTATCGTTTAGATTCTGCCAGATCGACTCAATCAGGTGGGGCGGGGCTTGGTCTTGCAATTGCTAATGAAATAGTACATGCTCATGGAGGAACGATAACAGCTTCAAGTAATGATGAAAAAACAGTTTTCACCGTTATGCTTCCAACACTTTCTTAAGAAAACTTAAGAATTCTATAATAGATAATTAAAAAAGGGCTCCTTCTTTTATGTTTCAATAGAGGCATTGAGAGAAGGAGTTGTTTTTATGTTTAAAAGAAAAAGGTTTTATAGTTTTATATTACTGATGATTATTTTTCTGGGGTACATGTTTGTAAAAGAATTCCAAGATTCAAAGCTAGAAATAGTTGATTATCCTCAGCTGGAAATGCCAAAGAAAAGTGATATAAATCTTGATGTAAATTTACATAGCTCGAATGCTATTTTAGTGAATTTAGACACAAATAAGATATTATTGGACAAAAGTAGTGATGAAATTATTTACCCCGCTTCTTTGACGAAGATTATGACAGTTCTAGTTGCAATTGAAAATATCCCGAATTTACAAGAAAAGATCTTGCTTCCTAAAAGTATATTTAAGGGTTTGTATGAAGAAAATGCTTCGATGGCAGGCTTTCTTCCTAATGAGGAGGTAACAGCAGAGGATTTACTTTATGGTACAATGCTACCTTCTGGTGCAGATGCTTCTATTGGGTTAGCCGATTACATTGCTGGGTCGGAGAGAAAATTTGTAAAGCTAATGAACGAAAAAGCTAAACAGCTAGGGATGAAAAACACACATTTTATGAATACAACAGGACTCCATCATCCCGATCATTATACGAGTGTGAAAGATATTTCGATACTTTTACAATATGCTTTAACCAATAACACCTTTCGGGATATCTATACCGCGGAAAGATACGCAATAAAGTCAACAAATCTTCATCCAGAGGGAATGACGGTGACGAGTCGAATGTTTAAAAATTTGAACGCTATTGAAAATACGAGAGGTGAAATAATTGGCGGCAAAACTGGCTACACAGAGCAAGCAGGCTTATGTTTAGCGAGTCTAGCGTCAATTAATAGCGAAGAGTATATTCTAGTAACTGTAGGTGCGGAGGGTGACTCACGAACAGAGCAGTTCAATATTACAGATGCATTAGCTGTCTATCGACAACTAAACTAATTAAGACTGTATAAATGTAAATCAGATTACTATAAAATTTTGTCGAAAATAACATACAACCTTTCCGTCCTTTCATATACTTTAATTATCTGAAAGATTTGGGTGACTATAAACATGTTTTCTATTTTAAATAAGGTCATTAAATCTGGTAAACCAGTATGAGAGGATGAGGGGTTTGAAGCATCCCGGCACAAATGTTTTTGAAAATAAAGAGGAACTATTCATACCTAAAAAAGCATTAGATAAAGATTTTTGTGATCGATTAGTGAAAAAAATCCATAAAAATATTCTAAATGAAAATATAGCAAACGATGTTTATATGTCATATTTCGTGATTTTTGATCAAAAGTATACATTAAAAGAAATTCAATATTTACTAGATGTTTTGAAATTGCAAGCAAATGAAATTATTAGATCAAAGCCGATTTTTATTACATTATGTGGTGTGCTATTATCGTTAATTACAATCATTGCCTCTGCCATAAATACAAAGTTGATGATTGGAATCTCATTTGTTCAAATAGTTGCTCTCGCAGTATTAAGTTTCAATGTAGCTGTATTGTTTATTTCCTATAAAATAGAAAAAGAATATAAAAAGATATACGAAGTCATAAAATTAATCGATTATTATTTAAGCTTTTATAAGTAGGGGTGGGAATTATGCAAAATTTTATTGATCAATTAAATTGTTGGATAAATAAAGTGCCGATAGAGTTCCGGCAAATGTCCCAATTAGAGGTTTCACAACGACCAGCGCCCCAAAAGTGGTCGAAAAAAGAGGTATTAGGCCATTTATGTGACTCTGCTATCAATAATCTGCAAAGGTTCATTAAAATACAATACGAAAAGGAACCCTTTGTACTAACTCCATATAATCAAGTTGAATGGGTAAAAATCCAAGGGTATCAAGAGTTATCAATTGATGAAATATTGGATTTATGGGTGAGCTTAAACAAAAAATACTAAATGTTATAAAGAATATCCCCGATGAAGAGCTAGCCCTCCAATGTGATATTGGAAGTAATGAACTCATGACTCTACAGTGGCTTATCCAAGACTACCTAGAACATATGGAACACCATATAAAAAAACAGATTTTCTTTTAGCCGGTTTCCAAACAGTCACTGAAATAGAGGAACTCTGTCTAAGAACGCCACGCTCTGTGACAATTTATGTGTGCGAAAGCGAAACGAAAACAACACGGTTTTATCTGTGCGAAAGCGAAGCAACAACAACAACAACAACAACACGCTTTCACAGAGACAAAAACACGTTGCTGCCTCTACGTTAGAGCTACGCTTTCGCACAAAAAACATCTACAGTCCTTAGCACAAAGCCGATTAACGGGCGCAATAATACCGTAATACCAGGGCGTAATTAATTACAGCGTTAGCTTTTTAACACGTTGCTTCAAATATACACCAATAAAAAATTAAAAAAGAGCATTTTTTTTATTATTCCTCAAATAATAAGTCTAAATATTTTTAGTTGAGGAAGTGAAGATTTGAAAAAATTGTGGTTTTTAATACCTGTTTGTCTTTTAACGGTCTCCTTTTTTTATCTAAAAGTTGGCGCAGCAACATATGAGAACAAAGGAAGAAAGTATTATGAAGAAGCAGGACAAATTGTTTGGGAGATCAAAACGGACGAAAAAATTGTTGCTCTAACCTTTGATGATGGGCCACATCGAAAGTACACATCTGAGATTTTAGACTTATTATCAAAATACAATGCGAAAGCAACTTTTTTTATTGTTGGCCAAAATGCACAAAAAAATCCTGAGGTGATATCAAGAATGTATAAGGAAGGCCATGAACTAGCTAACCATACATTTACGCATCCCTTAAGGACGAATGTCCCGAATTTACTTAAGGAGATAAAACAAACAGATGACACTATTCAGAACATCACTGGAACTAAACCTACTTTGTTCCGACCTGTTGAAGGCCAGTATTCAGATGCAATGATTGAAGCGATTGCAAAAGAAGGATATAAAGTGGTGATGTGGTCATGGCATTTAGATACATTAGATTGGAGAAGTCCAGGAACGAATAGAATTGTGAATACTGTGTTAAATGGTGTTAAAGAAGGTAATATCGTTCTTTTTCATGATGGAGGCGGCAATCGCCATCAAACTGTGAAAGCGATGGGAAAAATATTAGCTGAACTTGAAAATCAAGGATATCGATTTGTCACAGTTTCTGAATTACTCGATGAGCAGAGTAAAAAAAGCACAAACAAATAAGTATCCGTAATGATTCAAGCTTTATGTTATTTTAAAATTTTTTTTATTTGCTGTAACTCAGAAATTAAATAATCAATTTGTTCTTTCATGTTTGCATTTTGTTTTGCCTGATCATTTGAATTGTCATTTTTGGAATTTTGTAATGCTTCTAAGGCAAGACCTGCTGCAACTGCCTGTATGCCATCACCTAATGTAGAAATAGATGCTCCGATGTAGGTGAGCTTAGCAGCGAAAATATCCAGTGAATCAGTAGATTGATTTTTAAATGTATTCTTATTCCTATCCAATATTTAAACCCTCCTTAAATAGTTCAAATCATTACTCATTTATCATTTGTATGAAATATCGACAATGAGTAGTCCTATGTAAAGCACATAAACATATTAAATTTCTTCCTTTTGTCGAAATCAGGCTAAAATATAAATTAGCCTGACTTTTATGTTCCTATGCGTACTTTCAACACCTTGATAGGGTATAATTACCATAATGATTAGGGGGAATTGGCATTGAGAAAGGTTGAATTGGTGGAATTTAATGCTGAACTTTTAAAGGGAATTGGGAGCTATTGTCTTAGAAGTAAGAAGAGATCAAATGGCTATATAAATAAGAATAAATGGCTGAATAATCGATTTGAAGAAGGCTTGAAATATGTGCAAGTAATCGCCAATAAAAAACAAGTAGGGTTTATTGAATATACAGAAGCAGAAAATACATCTAGAGTGGTTCATGCTGATGGTTATTTAGTTATTCATTGTTTATGGGTAAGTGAAGTTGGAAAAGGATACGGTGCTCGATTAATTAATAAATGTTTAGAAGATGCAAAAAAACTAGGAAAAAAAGGAGTTGTTGTTATTACGAATTCAACAACGTCTTGGGCGCCAAGTAAAGATATTTTTTTGAAAAACGATTTTCAACTTATTGATGCGGCGCCATATGATTTTGAATTACTTGTCTACCCTTTGAGCAGCGAAGCGGAACAACCATATTTTCCGAATGATTGGGAGGAGAGATTAAAAAGATTTAACAATTTGACGATTTTACGTTCATTTCAATGTCCTTATGTCGAAATTGCAACAGAAAATATTATAGCTGGTGCAAGTACATTGAATATACCAGTGGAAATTATTGATCTCAAAGGTAGAAAAGCGTTGATGGAACTGGCTCCAACCCCTTATGGTATTTTTTCTGTCATTTATAAGGGCCAGCTTCTGACGTTTCATAGGTTAACAATACATTCGGTGATAAAAAAATTAAGAGAACTTATGCAATAACAACAGTTCATATGATATTGAACATGCATAAGTGGACATGTAATTTTTAATATTCTATGAGGATTTTAGTTGACTGCTTCGAGGAAACGAGTAAAATAGAAAAGCAGTACCATTATATACCTACAACTTAGCAGTTAACTGGAGTGTCTTTAGAAAGTACTTCTTATGTTTCTTTACTTATACTAAGGCTACAAGTATGACCTACATAGAATATAGAGCTTATAATGAAGTGATTAGAAATGATGGATTTAAGGAAGATTGTTGTGGGACAAGATTTGTCATGAAATTTTGACAGTTTTTTTCTTTTCGTCTTCTCTATAACCTGTTAAGATGGTAATAGTGTGACAACAAGTTAGTGTATATGAGAGTGGTGACAATCAAGATGGATGAACAGAAAAAAGATAGTATAGAACAGCAGCCAGAACAGCCAGAACAAACATCCCCTGCTGAAATAAAACCAGCAGTACGATTTGTACAAATGAAACCGTTTAAATTTATCATGCTGATGTTCTTTACAATCCTTATTACTGCAGGCTTAACGATCTTTGCGTTAACATTCGGTGAAAAGAAAGTAGTTGAAGTGAAAGTACCGAGTGGGCGTGCAGAATTTACAAAATTATATGAAGCCTACGATTTACTTAAAAACAAGTATTACAAAGATATCGACGATGGTAAAGTGGTCGACGGCGCAATTAACGGCATGTTCGACGCATTAGATGATCCGTATTCTGATTTTATGGTAAAGGACGAAGCAGAACAATTTCAATCTGGACTGTCTTCTAGTTTCCAAGGAATTGGGGCGGAGATTCAAGAACGTAACGGTTTTATTACTGTTGTGTCACCTATTAAAAACTCACCTGCTGAAAAGGCGGGGTTATTACCAAAAGATATTATTTTAACGGTGGATGGAAAAAGCGTGCAAGGATTTACTGCTTCTGAAGCGGTAGCGCGTATTCGCGGCGAAATGGGAACGCCTGTAAAATTAACCGTGAAACGGGGAACAAATGCTGAGCCTATTAATATGACGATTGTCCGTGACGAAATTCCGGTTGAAACGGTTTACGGTGAAATGCTTGAAGGGGACATTGCCCATATTCAAATTACGTCATTTAGTGAAAATACAGCAAAAGAATTTGAGAAGATTCTTGCAGATTACGAAGGAAAAGCAAAAGGCATCGTATTAGATTTACGTCAAAATCCCGGGGGCTACCTAGATGCTGCGGTAGAGATTTCGAATTTATTCGTTCCAGATGGTAAAGCGATTGTACAAGTGCAACAAAAAGACGAGGAGCCAAAAATTACAACAGCTGTTTCTGGTAAAAAATATAATGTTCCATTGACAGTACTGGTCGATAGCGGCAGTGCTTCTGCTTCTGAAATTTTAGCTGGTGCATTAAAAGAATCTGTTGGTGCTAAAATTGTTGGAGAAACATCGTTTGGTAAAGGTACAGTGCAAAATGTCGCACCATTAAAAGATGGCTCTAACCTTAAATTCACAACAGGAAAATGGTTAACACCAAATGGTAACTGGATTAACGAAAAAGGCATAGCTCCAGATGTAAAAGTGTCATACCCACCTTATGCATCATTACCATACTTAGATCCAGCTATGGAAATGAAAATGGGCGTGCAATCTAACTCTGTAAAAGCGGCACAAGAGATGCTAGAAGTTCTAGGATATGAACCTGGAAAGGCAGACGGTATTTTTGAACAAAATACAGAAAGTGCAGTGAAAAAACTGCAAGCTGCAAATGGTTTTGAAGAAACTGGTGTTTTAACTGGCGATACTACGTTTGCTTTAATGGATGCGTTACGCGCTAAAATAAAAGCAGAGGATCCTCAATTGTTAAAAGCGAAAGAACTGCTAACTGGTACACCAGCAAAAACTGAGTAAACTACAAACTAACAAAGTAGCTGTCGCAGTAGGCGTCTCTAATGGCCTCTTGCGACAGCTTTTTTAATAGGAGGAAAAATAGTGAAGGACGTATATTTATTTAGTGGATTTTTAGGTAGTGGAAAAACATCCATGCTAACTGATGTTATTCGTCAACTAAAGGAAAAAAATTTAAAGCCCGCTGTCATTATGAATGAGCTTGGAAAGCTACCATTTGACTCACAGGCTGTAGAAAAGGATATTCCGTTAAAGGAAATGCTAGAGGGCTGTATTTGCTGCTCTGGCGCCGAAAAAACAGAAGCGCAAATTCAATCTCTTCTATTAGATAGTGATTTTGATGTCCTGATCATTGAAACAACAGGTGCAGCACATCCTGTGGAAGCATTAGACGCTGTTTACTCACCGTTATTTGCCGAAAAGCTAAATGTCAAAGGAATAGTCACGGTTGCTGATTCAAAGCTGTGGTTGAACCGAGAAACATTAACTCCGCAAGTGCGCTCTTTATTTATGGAACAAATCCGTCACGCACATTTATTACTGGCCAATAAAACAGATTTACTAACCGAAGCTGAGCAGGCACAAGTTGTTTATGAGCTACAAGGCTTTAATCCACATGCCTTTATTTTGCAAACTACAAATGGACGCGTGCCATTACGTTTATTAGAAGATTTAAAGGCAACAGCTCAGGCGGATAAAGAAGATATTGTGAAAGCTCCTATAGCATCGATGCATCTAGGCTCACGATTAGTTGAATTTAAAGACGTTAACTTTACACAAGAACAATTTGAGGATTGGGTACGAACATTGCCTGAAACTGTGTATCGAATGAAAGGATACGTGCCAATTGAAGGTATAAAAAATCCTATGCTGTTTCAATATGCATATGGAATGGTCCAATGGCTTCCAGAGTACGTAAAAATGCCCGCAAAACTCGTGATCATTGGTGAAGATGTAAGTAGATTAAACGTCATTGGTATTGAGTAAACGCTAAAGCTAGTTAAAATAGAAAACCTAAAACTGCCAAATTCTACTTGTCAGACGGAAGCTTAGTTCGTTTCGTCTTTCTCAAAGTAGAGATTTTGGCAGTTTTTTTGTGTGAATGCGCATGAATATCTATTTGAATATTGAAAATACTTAATAGTTTTTAAGTAGTGTCAACCCTATTTAAAACGTAAGTATTTCATAGACTGGTGAAACCTGCTAAAAATTAAAGCCAATAACCCTCTATTTAACGCGAATCTATTTCTTGGATGGTGTTGCTAGAAGATGCTGGTAAGAAATTTATTAAAATCGTACTTTACGATTGTTTGCAGAGAAGGAGGAATTGCAAAAATGAAAAAAACACTAACTGCAATTTGTGCAACATTTTTATTAGCAGCTCCAATTCAAATGGCTTCCGCTGCAGAAAATACTACAGAGGGGAACACAACTACAGACTGTAATAAAGTTGTTTATTCTTATAAATGGTCAAATCATAAGTGGGTAGTTAAACAACCACAAACACAAGCACCATCAAAAGAAGTACAAGTACCAGAAAATAATCAAACAACAAATAACAATTCACAAACGACTCAAAAAGATAATACAACAACTACACCATCTCAAACAAAACCAGCAACATCTACTTCAGATGTGAATGCTTTTGAACAAGAGGTTGTAAAACTAACGAATGCAGAACGTACAAAAGCTGGTTTAGCACCATTTAAAACTGATGATAAATTGATGGCAGCTGCTCGTGAAAAATCACAAGATATGCAATCTAAAAACTATTTTTCACATACAAGCCCAACATTTGGTTCACCATTTGATCGTATGAAAGCTTTAGGTATTACGTATAAGAGTGCAGGTGAAAATATTGCACAAGGTCAACGTACACCTCAAGAAGTAGTACAAGCTTGGATGGATTCTCCAGGTCACCGTGCGAATATTTTAAATGCGAAATTTACGCATATTGGTGTTGGTTATGTGAAAACAGGTAACTACTGGACTCAACAATTTATCCAAAAGTAATCGTATAAATTGAATAGCTACATTGAATAATAGGATGTCCACTAAGTTATAAAAAGCTTAGTGGACATTTTTTTATGCAAAAATGCATGGTTCTTTGGCAAAACGAGGGTTGATTTCCGTTCCGGCTGGGCGCAATGGGCCTCGCATAAATGGCTGTGTGGAGACAACATAAAAAATAGAGAAATCCGAATTTGAATGATTTCAAATTCGGATTTCTCACTAATTGAAGCTAGTTATGTCCCAGCCTCATTGTTGTTTTAGTCGTATTTGTAAATCTTTTTTGAACAAGTAATAAACGTATTAATAAAGTAATCGCGCCTGTTGTCAGACCTGCTACTAGTCCAATCCAGTAACCAAACGGCCCGAAGTCTGTATGAGTGGCCAGTACATAACCGACAGGCAAGCCGATCACCCAATACGAAATGATGGCCATAATAAAGGTTACTGTAACATCCTTGTACCCTCTTAAAGCTCCTTGTACAGGTGCTTGGATAGCATCAGATAGCTGGAAAATGGCTGCGAATATTAAAAAATGAACGGCGTACTCTAGCACTTTTCCATCAGTTGTATACATATTTGCAACGGGGTCGCGAAGGATAAAAAGAATACAAGCTGAAACAAAGCTAAATAATATCGCGGTCCCGACACACAAATAGCTATAGAGTCTAGCATCGTGCATACGGCCAGCACCAATTTCAAATCCTACTAATATCGTTACACCCATCGAAATGCTGAGCGGTACCATATACAACAAACTAGTGAAATTTAATGCTATTTGATGAGCTGCGATGATTTCTGTACTAAAGCTACTCATCATCATTGTTACAGCAGAAAAAATACTCGTTTCTGCAAATAAGGATATTCCTATTGGCACGCCAATGATTAAAATTTCTTTCCAACGAAGCCATTCTAATTTTGGCCAGTCATTAAATAGGTGGAAACGTTCAAAAGGCTTACGTTTAGCAATAATCCAAACTGTAATCATGAAAACAAGCCAGTATGTAATCGCTGTTGCAACACCGGCGCCTACTCCGCCGAGCTCAGGTGCACCAAATTTGCCGAATATAAAAATATAATTCAACGCAATATTAATAGGTGTTGTAAGTAATGTAATAATCATTGTAACGCGAGTTTGTCCAAGCGCATCGATAAAACAGCGCATGACAAAAAATAAAAACAGTGGTATAAGTCCAGCGCACATCGATTGAATATAAGATTTGGCAATAGAATGTACAGAGGCTTCTAAATCCATTTTGCCAAGAATCCAATCTATACCGACTATTAATAAAATAAAAATAAGTGCTGCAAGAACGATGGCTACATAGATGCCTTGTTGAACAGCTCTTTTAGCTGCAAACTCATTTTTAGCTCCAACAAGCTGTGAGACAATAGGTGTGATCGCAAGGAGAATTCCAGATAGCCCTATGTAAATAGGCATCCAAATAGAGGAGCCGATTGACACTCCAGCTAGATCGGTAGTACCGTACCGACTTGACATTAAAATATCGAAGAAAGAAATAAGATAAATAGCTACTTGCGATACTAAAATAGGTACGATAATTTTTAAGATTAATACATATTTTTCTTTTAACGTAGATGTTTGATTCATAGTGAATAATCTTCCTTTATTATCATAATTAAATTAGTATAGCATACTAAAATAGAATAAAGATGTAAAAATCAATTATGCCCCGGCATATTGCATCAGACTGAGTTCTGTTCTTTCAGTAAATGATTGGACACCAGCTGAAAGAAGTTTAAAGCTTCACCTGTATCTTTTCGTTCGCATATAGTACAATAGAAGACTGTATACAAAAGTAGTATGGTTACAATGGCTTTTAACTTCTTTCAGCGAAAGTCACCACCTATATAGGTGACGAGATGAATCCGAGTTTAAGTTCCTTTTTAGTGCGTGTCCAAGCATCCACTGAAAGAAGTAAAAGCCTCCGGCGGATGTCACGGAATCGGAAAGTAGTTCTTTGTTAACACAAAGCCGATTTCGGACGCATTGTTTATCTGTACGAAAGCGAAGTGACAGTAACAATTATGCCGGCGCATAATTGATGGAATAGGAGAATTAATGTGAATCAACAATCAATCATTTTAACCGGTGGAGGGACAGCTGGTCACGTATCGCTCAATCAAGCGATACTCCCGTCTTTACAAGAACTAGGTTATGATGTCCATTATATTGGCTCAGACCAAGGCATTGAGAAAGAATTAATAGGCGAGGCGTTTCCTAATGTTCCGTTTTACGGTATTTCAAGTGGGAAATTGCGCCGTTATTTCTCAATGAAAAATTTTACAGATCCATTTAAAGTGCTTGCTGGAATGATGCAGGCTTTTCGTATAATTAAAAAAGTGAAACCACAAGTCATTTTTTCTAAGGGCGGATTTGTTTCTGTCCCTGTTGTCATGGCTGCGAAATTTGCTGGTGTTCCAGTAGTCATTCATGAATCAGATGTTACACCTGGCTTAGCCAATAAAATTGCACTACCATTTGCATCACACATCTTTACGATTTTTGAGGAAACATTACAACATCTGCCGAAAGAAAAGGCGACATGCACAGGCTCCATTATTCGCGAAGAGTTATTTATGGGAGATCGAGCAAAAGGGTTATCTCTTTGTGGCTTTACGACATTAAAACCTGTTCTTCTTGTGATGGGCGGCAGTCTAGGATCAGTTGTCTTGAATGATGCACTTCGTCAAAATTTACCAGATCTAGTGAAGCAGTTTCAAATCATTCATTTGTGCGGTAAAGGGAATTTCGACGAATCATTTGAATCAATGTCTGGGTACAAACAGTTTGAATATGTGACAACGGAATTACCGGATCTATTACACGCTGCAGACTTTATCGTCTCACGTGCTGGCTCCAATTCGATTTTTGAATTTTTAGCACTGCACAAGCCGATGTTGCTAGTGCCGTTATCTGCACAAAAAAGTCGTGGTGACCAAATATTAAATGCAAACTTATTTAAAAGACAGGGCTATGCAGAAGTGTTACAAGAGGAAGAGTTAACGAAGGAATCGTTTGAAAGATCAGTTCATGTGTTAACAGAGCGCAAAGCGGAAATGGTTTCAACGATGGAAAAAACGCAAAGGCCGAAAACTCCTGAAGAAATGGCGAAATTGATTTTACATTATAAAAAGTAGTTTTTCGTTATCACAGCCTTTAACTAAAACACAATTACAGTAATAAAATGAAACAAAGCTAAAAAATAAGCTATGTGTCTGTCATGAAGACGGAGCACATAGCTTTTTTTATCCGGGATGAACGGGCAGTAATTAATCTTTATCGAAAGTAAAGACTGGGAAAGACAAATAATCAGCGGAGGCTGAAGTAAACCCACGCTGATTATAGTTTCGCTTTATGAAATTACATCGCTTGTTCTTCGCCTTCTGCCACTTGATTGGCAGTTGTAAGGTAGAATAAGTCTTTTGGAATTTTAAATAAATTAAATTGCGCCTCGCCTCTGTTAACTTGTGCTAATAATGTTGGATGACTTTCATTTGCGCTTATAACATAGGGTAGCTTTAAGGCTGCACGCTGTGATTTTATATTTTCAACTCGAATACGGAGAAATACCGTATGGAAATTATAATCAAAAAATAGTTCATTCAAAAAAAGCATTTTTGCTTTTTGGTTATAACCTAAACCTTGATAAGGGAGTCCGATCCACGTTCCTAAAAAGCCTGCACCATCCTCCACATCATGAATGCTAATGGTGCCGATCGGTTGACCCCAATCATCAGTAATTGTCCTTGAAATAGCGAGTCCCTTCGCTTCTTCTTCAATCAGTTGTTTTGTCATAAACCAATATTCATCAGCGGATGTGGCTTTTTGACGGACAAAAGGGAATACAGAAGGGTGTGATAATAGCTCATAAAGCTCTGTACATTCATGTAGGTCTCGATGTTTAAGCATACGAAACGCCTCCTTTACTAGGGTAGTTAAAACAATTCCTTTAAAACATAAAGAAGAAAACTAAAATTCGTACTGGAATTAAAACCCAAAGAACTAGACGTTCAAACTATGATAACCATAATCTCCCGCTGTCTTACTGATTTTTCGACCATACCGAAAAAAGGCTAGTTTTTTAAATATAATATAACAATCACACTGCTTTATGCAATCATTTTCCTCGCTAAAACAAAAAATAAGTTTCTATATCAGAAGATTCCGAAAAATAGGTAATCGGGTAGATAGTTAAAAACTGTTAATGTATAATTTTGTATAGTATTAAGTCTATAATATCAATTTTTGAACAAAATAGTGTTTCTTTAGGATTATATTATTTCTTCGAAAGAGGTAAAATATCAAATATTACCCTAAAAAGGATATAAATTTTCCAACTCGAGAAGGGTAGTTCTTTTAAATTATGTTATAATAGTCGTATTGATTTTTTTGTATGAACAAAAACTATATGAAAATTCTATATTACTATTAACGACTTATGGGGTGACAGCATGAAATATCTTTTAAGCGAAGTCTTATTTAATGAATTATTTATTGGCACAGATTTTGTCTTTTTAATGAAAAAAGTGGGAGACGATTATCAATATATTCGCTTAAATCAAGCAGCTAGAGCTTTCTTTCCACAAGATGCGATTGGGAAAATGCTTTCTTCCCTTACCCAAAGTCGTAATTTCACTACAATTCAAGAAAATTACAATCGAGCGATTGCAATGCATAGTCAAGTTGATTATGTGGATTATGCCTATTATAAATCAGAGGTTCGTAAATATGAGACATCTGTTCGTCCGCTTAAACATAATAAAGAAGACTACATTTTAGCTATAACTAAAGAGATTCTCTATGATCGTAGCATCGAAGATAAGTTTTTATTTTTGCGCTCTATGTTTGATCATGCCTTCTTTTCTACGGTCATCTTATCAGCTGAAGGGACTATTTTTGAAGTGAATTCCAGCTTTACAGAAGACTTTGAATTAGATACTGAAACGGTTAAACAGCAATTATTCATTGATTTACCAATTGTTCCTAAAGATGAAGTGGAAAATATACAGAACTATTTACAAAATGCAGCTATGGGCAAAAATATTGGCGAAAAACTCATTAAGCTTAATACACTGGATAAAAAAGAGCGCAAGTACTTAATATCACTATCCCCAGTTATGCAGGGGGATAACTCTTTTGCTATTTTTCTTATCATGCAGGATTTCACACAATTCACCGAACAAAAGGCAGAGTTACGCACAAAATCCCATGGTTTTGAGGTGTTCAAGGCCGCTCTCAATTCTGCAGCTTCCATTGCTGTTCTAGATAGAAATGCAAAAATTATAGAAGTGAATGATTTGTTTTTAAATGCAACAGGCTACATTGCTGAAGAGCTAATAGGCCAATCTTCTTTAGAATTAATCGAGCCTCGTAACGATACTAAAGAGTTAGTACAATTACTTAGGAAGGGGATTGTTTGGAGAGGGGAGCTATGCTATCGTACAAAATTCCATGCTGATTGTTGGGTAGAATCAACTGTAGTTCCATTGAAAAATGAATTTGGAGAGACAGAACAATATTTATCCATTAACTATAATATTACGGACAAGAAAAGAATGTTAACAGAATTGAAAAATATTGAACGCACTTTCCGTCTAATTACAGAAAATACAAATGATTTAATTGTCATTACAAACGAAGATGGCATCATTATTTATGCTTCGCCCTCTTATGAGATGTATTTAGGCTACGAAAATGCAGAATTACAAGGTCAGTTTTACAATAATATTGTAGATGAACAAAGTAAAGAGGCCTGGCAAACGTTTCTAAATAATTTTTCGGGTCAAACGGAAACACAATTTGAGCTTCTACTAAAAGCGAAGGACGGAACGCCTGTTTGGACTGAAGGGAACGTAACAGTTGTTCATGATCCAAAGCGTGAAAAAGTTTCACAAATTATGATGGTATCTCGTGAGATTACTCATCGTAAAGAACGAGAAAATGATCTATTATATTTAGCCTATCATGATACATTAACACAATTACCGAATCGCCGTTTTTTAAACAAGGAGTTCCCAAAAATATTGGCAGAAGCAAAAGAACATAATGAGTGTTTAGCTATGCTCTATATCGATGGGGATGACTTTAAGACTGTAAATGATCAGCATGGCCATGACACAGGGGATGATTTTATCCGAAAGTTTGGCCAAGTATTAATTACCGCGGTACGTAATCACGATTTAGTGATTCGAATGGGTGGCGATGAATTCATTGTCGTCTTAACAGGCTTAACTCGGGATGGTAAGACGAGGGATACTCAAATGATGGATATTATTAATCGCATTCGTAATGAACTAAAAAAAGGTTGGACGATTGAAAAACATCATTTTTCTCCAACTGCGTCCATTGGTATCGCTTATTATCCGGATCACTGTCAAACATTAAATGGATTGCTAGAATTAGCAGATCAAGCTTTGTATAAAGCAAAGGAAATCGGAAAAAATAATTACTATATTACTGACATTTAATCAACTATGCCTCGGCATAATTGTAGCTGCCGCTTTGCTTTCGCTACAAATAAACAATGCGTCCGAAATCTGCTTTGTGCTTGTGCAAAAAAACTCCTGTCCGCCTTCGTGACATCGCGAAGGCTTTAAATTCTTTTAGAAATTAAAAAAAGTCTGTATTACAAGTAGTTGCTTGTGGTACAGACTTTTTGTTTGATGGTATGCTATAACCGTATTAAGGAAAACCTTATCGTTAATTTGGAATAGAAGGTGATGAAATGCCTAAAAAAATACTTTTGGTGGAAGATGAGAAGCATATTGCTCGTTTTGTAGAGCTAGAATTAAAGCATGAAGGCTATGATGTAATTGTAGCTTTTGATGGACGTGAAGGACTTGCGCTAGCTGCATCTGAAAATTTTGATGTGTTGTTATTAGATGTGATGCTTCCGGGAATCAATGGAATTGAAATTTGCCGTCGGATACGTTCGCAGTCACAGGTACCTATTATATTGTTAACGGCACGAGATGCTGTGATGGACCGTGTAGCTGGCTTGGATGCTGGTGCAGACGACTACATAGTAAAACCATTCGCTATTGAAGAACTTTTAGCTAGAATTCGTACTATTTTACGTCGGGTGACACCGGATGAAAAAATGGGGGGGTCATTACATTTTCGAGATATCGAAATGGATATCGCTGCCTATGAAGTTTTTGTACAAGGGGATAAGCTTGATTTAACGAAAACAGAATATGATCTACTAAAACTATTAATAGAACATAAAAACAAAGTTTGTACACGAGAGCTAATTTTAACCTCTGTTTGGGGGTATGATACGGATATAGAGACAAATGTCGTAGATGTATATATTCGCCATTTGCGAACAAAACTACCGGGTGATACGAATGCTTATATTGAAACCGTTCGTGGGGTTGGGTATGTGATGCGTGAATGAATAAATGGAGAGATAATTTAGTCAATCAGTCATTGCAAAGAAAATGGATGCTAACATCTACTGCTGTTATATTTTTTAGCTATACTATTATATGTATTGTCGTATATATTTCACTTCATACATGGCTATCAAATGACGAGGATAGTAAAATCAAACGGACAAGCGGTGATTTGGTGTATTTTTTAGAGTCTCAAGGACCCAATCTTACCATTCAAGAAATTCGGCAAAATAAAGGTCTTATAGGTTCTATTTCTGATCGTAATCAAACGATTAGATTATTTAATTCAGATGGTGTTCCGATTTTTGTTATTAATGATACTTCTCAGGCTGCGCCTCTTTCCTCAATGGGGAAAACTATTAAAATGACAATTGATAAAAAAGATGTCTTTGTCATTAATGAACCGATTCAACTTGGTTTCTTTCAAGGATATATTCAAGTGATTCATCCATTATCAAAGTTCCAGTCATTGATGCATTATTTATTGACGACAATGTTAATAGCGGGTATAGGAGCATTATTGATATCTGCATCTATTGGCTATTATCTTGCCAATTATTTGATGAAACCATTACGTTCGTTACGTTCATCGATGAAAACCGTTATGGATAAAGGGTTTAATGAACCGATTCAATTAACTTACACGTCTCATGATGAGATAGGTGATTTATTGAAAATGTACAATGCGATGATGAATGAATTGCAAATATCATTTGCACAGCAGCAGCAATTTGTTGCAGACGCCTCTCATGAGTTACGAACGCCTATTCAGGCAATTGAAGGGCATCTATCCCTTTTGAAAAGATGGGGGAAGGATGATCCGGAAATTTTAGAAGAATCTATTGATACTTCACTAACGGAAATTGCACGCATGCGAAAAATGATCGAAGAATTACTAGAACTTGCTCGTCGTGAGGAAAAAGATATCGATAGTGAAGCTGATGCAGTTGCTGTTATAGAAGCGGTTATAGAGGAGACGAGAGTCCTTCACCCAGAAGCTCGAATAATGCTGTCGAAAGAAGGCGAAATAGGGCGGATATTTATAACAGAAAATGCACTTAGCCAAATTGTTCGCAATATAATAGAAAATGCTATTCGTTATTGTGAAATAGTTCCTGAAATTCAAATTTCACTTGCTGTTTCGGGGAAGGAAGTATTGATGTGTGTGGAAGATAATGGGATTGGTATAGCGGAAGAAAATATTCCATTTATTTTTGATCGCTTCTATCGGGTTGACGAGGCAAGAAACCGTCAAATCGGAGGAACAGGTTTAGGGCTTAGTATTACAAAAATGTTACTTGAAAAATACAATGGCTCTGTAGAAGTCAAGAGTAGAAAAAATGTTGGAACCGTTTTCTTCATGAAATTCCCGCTAAAATATTGAGAAAAATACACGCTTTATTTCATTATTCTATCCTTTGGGAAAAAAATTGCTTAATTTGCTAAAAAGAGTTGTATTTTTTGTGAAGAGTAGTAAGATTGAGATGGAAAAAACGTTCTTTAAATTATGGGTATGTTGTGTTAAACATCCTTTTAAAGAGCGGGAAAATATTATATAATTAATTGTAATTTAATTAATGGAACTGCCGAAAGGCAAAATTTGGAGGTCATTTTTCATGTCGAACAACGTTACAACTGTAAGTTCTCCATGGTCAGCTTTCTCTGGTCCTAACCTAGGATATGTGATGGAGCAA